>JGI24806J26614_1000310_pt1 | contig 13873 bp, 11 predicted proteins | sample Kansoi200umMDA_FD_26614 | JGI IMG/M metagenome (IMG submission 26614)
TTCTCGTACAGTTTCGCCCTGCGATATCTATTCCCTTCGTCTAACCATTGTTCTCTGGTTCTTGGAAGCAATTCCTCGACCACGTAGCGAATCCCTTTTGCTAATAGTATGTCTTTATCTACTTAAAGTGCTACATATTACTAAAAGTTTAACTACAATCTGGTGTAAAAGCAAGGGGTAGGAACGACTACGTATGAGCGTCAGATTTTTGCAAGGCCTGTTTAGCAAAATCGTAGGGATATGCTATCGTCCAGAGTATAATATGTGGGAAGTGTTTCGTTACGAAAATGCGCAGCAAGTGCTCCTCGATCCAGCACAAAACTCACAGATTGAATTTACAGAGACATAAACACCCACATCTGTGATAAATCCGTGACATCAGTCATGTATCTTTATATTGAAAAGAATATGCACCTGTGCTACTCTCAGAACATACAAAACAGAACAAAATAAGAGAGACTCAAAAGGGGAAAGCGTCGGCGAGCAGAAAGTATCGACGCGTATCCAACTCTCTCTTCCAAAAGACGAAAGGCCACCTAAACAATGCCCCCCAACCCATCAAAGCAAAAACCCCATCAACAAAAGTCCCCCAGCAGTGGTCTGCGACGCTTCCTACTCCCCCTCCTGCTCCTAAGCCTCTCAGCGCTTCTCATCGGCCTTCTCGTCACCTGGCAATTCTGGCACACCTCCAACAATCCTCAGCCGCATCCAACCCCCTCACACCTCGCCACACACACTCCCCAACCCTCACCCACCCAATCACTATCTCCATCGTCCACCCCGGCTCTCAACCTGACCCAACGTATCGACACATATATCCAGCACCTGACGCAAACGCAACAAATCGGCCAATTACTCATGTTAGCCGTCTATACCAACGGCTATACCCCTGCACTCAACCAGCCGCTGCAACAATGGGATATCGCCAACGCCATCGTCTACAACCAGTACAATGGTGGCCCACTCATGCCAACCACACTGAGCGCATTCACACAACTAACGTATGACCTGCAATCGCACGCCAATCAAACACTCATCATCGCTACAGACGAGGAAGGGGGAATCGTCGACCGTCTCGCCCCTTATTATGGCCCCTCATCCTCACCACAAACGCTAGCAGCCACAGGCGATCCCCAGCGAGCCTATGCCCAGGCACGCCTCGATGCCCAACGCCTGCTCGCCAGTGGCATCAACACCGACTTCGCGCCTCTAGCAGATGTCTATCAGGGCGGAGCCGTGGGTCAGAGCCGCATGTTCGGCACAACACCCGATCAAGTGACAACTTATGCCGGAGCGTTTCTAGATGGTCTACAGCAGAACGGTGTCCAGGGAACCTTAAAGCATTGGCCCGGCCTTGGCTCTGCACCAGCCAACCCCGACTACGGACTACCAACCATCACCCACACCCAGACCCAACTCAACACCATCGACTTTGCCCCATTTCGTGCCCTCCTCACACACCAACCAGGAATGATCATGACAACACACGTCATCGTCCCCGCCTACGACCCCCACAATCCCGCCTCACTCTCACCTATACTAATAAATCAGGTTCTGCGCACCCAACTAGGCTACCAAGGAGTTGTAATTACCGACGCGATGGATGCACAGGGCCTCCTCCAATTCATGCAACAGCAAGGATATGCCGATCCGGCGCAAGCTATCGCCGAGGCCAGCGTCCAAGCCATCCTTGCAGGCAATGACATCGTAGAATGTCCCATCGAGCCTGATCGCTTGGCAACCTTAGTCACCACCCTCACCGTCGCCGTCCAATCAGGACGCATCTCCCAGGACCGCCTACGCCAGTCACTACATCGCATCATCGCCCTCAAAGTCCACATGGGCCTGCTCTCGCTACCATAGTCTGCGTAACCTTGCTTGCTGGATCAGAAGCAAACCAACGTCTTAGTACCAGATTTCTCAATGCAGTTGGTTATCGTTGCGGGGACCCACGCTACTGGTCAACAACCCGGAAACGGAGTGAGCAGACACCTTTTATTGCTTTCTCGTGTACGTCACATCCAGATCCTGTTCCCAATTTGAACCGTCCCGCGACAACTCTCCATGACAGGTAATGGTGTTTCCATCCGAGCTTACCGTGCCAGTCACGCGTTGTGAGAAGCCCGGCGAATCTCTCCACATCTTCCAAACGCCCCCTTCTAGACTCATCTGATAGATCCTGGCGACACCCCGCTCATCAGAATAGAGCATGCAACACGTTTCACCCGTGTCATCATGGCCTATGACACTGAGAGCGCTCGGAGGGCCATGCTGTTCCCAATCAAAATGCCAGACAAGCAGGGCCCCTTCTATCAGCCATTCGAAAGAAGAATGTCCATACGCTGTAGATGGGAGAGCGGGATGGGTTCCCACCATATTCCATTCACCAATCAAGATATCAAACTGTTTCATTGAGCTGGTCGGTTGCGGTGGTCGTTGGATATGCTCATTCATGTTCATCATCCTCATGTATTCTAGAGTGCTCAATATTGTAAAAAAGGAACTAATCTTCCTGTCAGGCCAGCATAGGATGTTTTACATGCCATTGGGTAGCTTGCTGGAAGGAATGCGCTACATCCAGAACGATGCTCTCGCCCCATCTTGGCCCGACAACTTGTAAACCTAATGGCAACCTATCGTCGCTGAACCCGCATGGGATGCTTATGGCCGGAAGACCATAGTAATTACAAAAAAAGGTGTTGTCCGCAGAAACCGCTTGTGGTCCCCTTATTCTGGCTTCATCGATGCTTGGAGGTCTCTCTGTAGTCGTCGGCAAGAGCAACACGTCGATTTCCTGAAACAGCGAGTGCGAGACGGTTTGACGGTCTTCTTCTATCTTCTTGAGATCGAGTGAAGGAAATGCGAGTGGTGCCTCAATATCGCGTGTTGTATACCCCAAAGAACGAAACGTTTCGACGGCATGCAAAAAAGTCGTCCGCACTTCATCCGTGGCCTTGAAATTCTTCACGATTCCAAGGTTTGGCTTGCTAGTGGTGCCAAAAGCAGAACCAGCGTCGGTCTTCAACTGGCCTTGACTCGCTGCGGGATTGGTCAGCACCTTTAACAGGGTGGCTGCGTCTTCAACTGTACGGCACGTGCAAGCGGTATGATTAAGAAGGAGAATAAATTCATCCGCCTCCTCGCCCTCCAGAATGCCCTTCGTGCTGAGTAATCCATAGGTTGCTTTGAAGCCTGTGACACCGCAGCAGGCCGCAGGTAACCGGCACGAGCCGATCGCATCTGTATCAACCGTTGCGTAGCACAGACCAGCAGCTACTGCTGCCGCAGAGCCACCGGAAGAGCCGCCTGCTACGTAATCGGTATTCCACGGGTTATGAACGGCCCCAAAATAACTGGTAACGGAGGTAGTTCCCATCCCCAACTCGTGCATGTTCAGCTTTCCCAGCACAATGGCTCCCGCTTCTTTCAATTGTGTCACGACTTCGGCGTCTTTGGCGGGTACACGATCTTTGAAAGCAGCAAAGGCTGCCGTCGTCCTAATGCCTGTTGTATCAAAAAAGTCTTTGACGCCAACAGGAATACCGTGCAAAGGACCCTTCCATGCGCCTTGTTGTATGTCTCTCTCGGCTCTTTTAGCTTCTTGCAACGCGGCCTCGGCTGTCACCGTGATAAAAGCATTCAGGTGTGGATGAAGGTGTTCAATGCTTGCTAAACATTCTGTAACAATTTCTACAGGGGAAATGTTCTTTTGTCGTATCAGTTCACTGACTTCTGTGATACTTCTATACCTATAGTTCGTTGTCACGGTCGCTCCTTTTCTTGCTTGACGTCGCAGGCTCGTCTACCATTACAACTGCCCTAATCGTTGTTCTTCTGCTATAGAACCTCCTTGCGTGACACTCGTACTCATGTGAGTGTCAGCTCCTAGTCTCCTGAACATTATAGTACGCGTGAAGCAGAAAAGCTTCTCCGAATATCCATCTGCGCTCGCTTGTGACCTCGTCTTTAGATAGCATCCCCATTTTTCTCACCTCCAAATGATGCAAGAAAGAGTATAGTATTCGATTGTTAATCGTGCTATACTTTTTACAGGATTGTCCAAGTTTTTCTTGCTTGGTATTGGTTCAACGTCTTCGAGGAGACGTACTCTACTTTCTTGTTTGCATCCGCTCAATGGCGCTAGTCTGGCAAAATCGTAGATCGCAAGCTTTGACTGAGCAAGTTGTTGGAGCAGGGTGGGATGGTCTGGTAGTTGAAGAGGGTTGAACCGTTTTTGCTGGGGAGTTTCAAAAACCTTCGTTTAGTGAGAAAAAGAACCAGATAGAAAGAAATGGAAACAATCAAACAACCGATCCTAGTTTTTTATAGTTATGATGAGAATGATAGAGATCTGCGCGACCAGTTAGATAAGCATCTGGCAACTCTGGAACGCCAGCAACTTATCAAAGGATGGCATGACCGGGATATTCGTGCTGGTACCGAATGGAAAAGCGTTATCGATGAACATTTAAATGCTGCTCAGATTATTTTGCTCCTGATTAGCGCCGATTTTATTGCTTCTGATTATCGCTACAGTATTGAAATGAAACGTGCCTTGGAGCGCCATGAGAGCGGAGAGGCATTTGTTCTTCCGGTGTTGCTGCGTCCTTGCGATATTGATGGACTACCTTTTAACCAGCTTGACTTTTTGCCGGGGAACAGGGAGGCTATTACACGCTGGCCTGATATTGATGAGGCATTTCAAGATGTGGCAAAAGGGATTCGCTACGTGGTCGAGGAATTGCTTCCAAGAACCAGAGAACAATGGTTAGACGAAGGGAATAGATATCGCAGGGCGAAACTGTACGAGAAGGCATTAGTAGCGTATGAACGTGCGATCCGCCTTGATGCCAATTATGCCCGTGCACACCGGAACAAAGGAGACGCGCTCTCCGATCTCAGACGCTACGCTGAAGCTTTGAGCGCCTATACACTTGCCTTACGTCTTGATCCCAGTTCTGCTCGCGCCCATCGCAATATGGCTGATACTCTCTGGCATCTTGGGCGGCATCGCGCATCCTTAGATGCCTATGACCGTGCTCTTCAACTGGCACCTACCTCTCAACTCTGGAATGAAAAAGGAGATGTCCTCTTTCGTCTGGGGCACCATGAAGATGCATTGCAAGCTTATGAGCAGGCTGTAAAGATCGAACCTGCTTCTGCCTATGCCTATAATAACAAGGGCAACGCGCTTTTACGTCTGAAACGCTACCCGGAAGCAATAGTTGCCTATGAACAGGCCATTCAACTTCAACCAACCTTTGCTCATCCCTACAACAACAAAGGACGTGCGCTTTTTTACCTGGGACGTTACCAGGCATCCCGCGATGCTTACGAGCGTGCTCTTCAGTTTGATCCTCAACTTGCTCCTGCTTATACAAATCTTGCAGAAACGCTTGAAAAGATAGGTCGGACACAAGAAGCTGCGCTCCTACGAGCAAAAGCAGATGTGTTGAGAAACGCCATATAAGCATTTAGATGTTTTATACAGCAGTTGCTCGTAACAATAATCTCTTAGCAGGTATGCTCTCCATAAAAAGAACACCATACCTCCATATTCCTGGCAGGCCCTTCAGTATTATGAACAGATCCAGGTCACTTTTTGAGCTGTACCGCCTTCAGGGATAATAGTGATATCGACGCTGCCTGGGCAATCTTTCAAGGGAACATGTATATTGAGCTTCGAGCTTTCTCCCGCCTCTATGGAGCCTGTTGATTGCACCTCAACCTGCTTGTCAGTCGGAACCGTGGCATGCCACTGTATCTTGTTCTGACCATTGTTATAGAGCCTAATTGGGCAGTTCCATCCACTATCTGGTCCAAAAGAGAGGCCCAAATAAAAACAATCAGCGTTCGCTCTCCCATTAATTGCCTGAAGAGTTGGCGGACTCACTGTAATATTAGCAGGTACAACCGGAGTATTTCCGGTAGAGAATGAACAGGTCCATGTCACTTTTTGAGGCGTACCGTCTTCGGGAGTAATAGTGATATCGACGCTGCCTGGGCAATCTTTCAAGGGAACATGTATAGTGAGATCCGAGCTTTCTCCCACCTCTATAGATCCCATTGTTTGCAACTTAACTTGCTTGTCAGCAGGAGAGGTGGCACGCCAATTTACCTTGTTCTGACCATTGTTATGGAGCCTAATTGGACAGTCCCATCCACTATCTGGTCCAAAAGAGAGGTCCAAATAAGAACAATCAGCGTTCGCACTCCCATTAATTGCCTGAAGAGTTGACGGACTCACCGTAATATTAGCAGGTACAAACGGAGTATTTCCGGTATTTACCGTATATCGCAGAGAAGAGGAATAAGATATCAAAACAAAGATCATTCCGCTTCCAATGAGAAGAAGAAGCACCACGCTTATCACTGTTGTTACCAGACATGGAGAACCAGTTTTACGAGGCTGAACAGAGGGTGGAGCTGGTTGTGTCGGTGCATATGGAACATTACCAGGATAGATGGTGGGCGCGATAGGTGATGAAGGAATAGCTGATGTGGGCGGCTCAACCGAGCGTGTGACATGAGGGGTAAGGCGAGGTGGAACTGGCGGTGGTGGTGCTGTGGGATAGGTAAAACCAGGTGTCTTAGGAGAGGGCGAAGGAAGAATCGAATCATTCCTGCTTGGCACAGGATATTGTACGCTCTTGTGTTGCTGAGCGTTGCTGCTACTTTGCAGGGCTAGGGCAAACTCCCGGACAGAGGCAAAACGTTGCTGGGGTACTTTTTCCAACGCGTGTCTAATCACCATTTCAACCTGTGGATCGATGGCTATTCCTCTCTCATGGAATGATGGTGGTAGAGCATGGAGATGCTTGGCGGTGATTTCAGCCGCAGAACCGAGAAATGGCGCTTCTCCACACAACCATTCGTAAACAGTGATGCCCAATGCATACTGATCACTAGCTGGCAAGGCTTTCCCTGAAATCTGCTCTGGTGCCATATAGAGGTACGTTCCTGCCTGGCCGTTTGAGCTATGAGAGTGACTAGAAGAGGAGAGAACAGCGATGCCAAAATCGCTCAGTAAAATATTGCCCTTGTTGTCGATCAGCATATTCTCCGGTTTTACATCGCGATGCACAATCTGGCGATCATGTGCATATTGTAACGCCGATGCTACCTGCTGAACGTAGGGAACAATCGTTTCCAAAGGGACACGCTGCCCTCTGGGATGACGCCGATGAAGTGTCCCATTTGATGCATAATGCATGACGAGGAAGGGAATGTCCTCTTTGATATCAAATTCTTTGATCCCTACAATATTAGTATGTTCTAAGCGAACGAGTGTCTGTGCTTCGTGTAAAAACCGTTGAGCCTCGCTGGTAGCCAATGGCCCATAGAGCACCTTCACCGCCGCTTTTGACTGCATATACACATGTTCGCCCAAATAGACCTCGGCAAAGCCACCTCTTCCCAAAAGATGTAACAGGCGATAATTGCCAAATTGTTGACCTACCCGATTCTGCATCGTCTCCTCCTCGATTATCAAACGAGAGATTGAAAAGTTTTCTTACTACTGAACCTTATAATAATAGACGTTGAGCAACTCCTTTTCTGAAGTAATCACCAGAGTAGTATGGAAGCAAGAAATGGAGGAAACAATCCTGGGGGACTATCTCATTATCGTCCGTTTTCTGACACATACCGTTCAGCTTTCCTCGCATGGCTGCGCATCACCACTGCAAGCGTACCACTTTCCCTTGACGAATCTCAAAACTCATCTCAATAACAAAATCTCAAAAGGTGAGGCCGTTGACGGAAAACATGAGACAAAAGGAAGAGTTTATGAAGGTTGGCTATGTGCGCCTCTCCGAAAAGGTTCTTCTACTGAATCAAAGGAATTTCTACTTATGAAAGGATTTTGGCGCTATCCGCTATCCTCGTTTCTGTTACTTGCTGTCCTTGCGTGGATACTTACCGCCTGTGGCGATAGCACCTCTACCACCAGCAATACATCAAATACTGCTCAACAAAGTACGTCAGGTGCAACTTGCGTTAAGGGAAGCATCACAATTAGCGGTTCAACTACACTGCAACGATTTGTCCAGACTGTAGCCGATAAATATGAGGTCAAATGTTCTGGCTCAAGCATTACGGTAAACAGAGGTGGCAGTAAGACTGGTCTTGCGGATGTAGAGGCAAATAAGGTAGCCATCGGCAACTCCGATATTTACGCAGACAAAACAACACAGGCCGATCTGGTTGACCATCAAGTAGCAGTTGCACCATTCGCCATCATGCTTAACGCAAAAATTGGTCTAAAGGGTTTAACCACTGCCCAGGTCAAAGATATCTACACTGGCAAGGTCACAAACTGGAATGAGGTTGGTGGTCCTGACGTGAAGATCGTCGTCGTCGATCGCACGACCACCTCTGGCACACGTGCGACCTTCGAGCAGTATGTCCTTGGCGGCCCTGAGACCGTTGCAGTCCCCGCCAACCTGACCAGCGACAGAAATGGCACAGTTATCAACTACATCTCACAGAATGATGGTGCAATTGGTTACGCCTCTCCCACCTCTTATCAGGGGAACTTGGGTGTAGTTTCCGCCACCCTCGATGGCAACGCTCCCACCCCCGATCTAGTGAAGAACAACACCTACAAATTCGTAACTACTCAGCCTCGTAAGCTTCCGGGGAACGACACCTAGTAGATTTTACTGGGGCATGGTAAGCATAAACTTCTAGTGAAATGCATCTCCCAGTTTAATACATGGCTTCATCCAAGGATATTTTACTTTCTGCGTGTCTGCTGATTAAGCTTCATGGAGATGCTGCGGAAGAACATGCACGCGCCATGTCGTCGGGGTTCGCCACCAAAGCGGGCCGTCCCCGTCGCTTTGGGCCCAACCCAAGACCAGACAGAGAGCGGCGATTTCCATCCGGCGAGTCGCGAGATTAAGCAGGAACGTAGGTCAACCTGATCACATCCTCGCCAATCCGATCATGAGTCACAAGGTGGAGCGGCGGCCGGGGTCCGGCGAAATAGGGCTTGCCGTGACCAAGCACGACGGGGTGCAGGTAGATTCGATACTCATCGATCAGGCCAAGTTCGGTGAGGCTTTGCGCCAAGTTCGGGCCAGCAACTTCGATCTCCCCGTCGCGCTCGGCCTTCAGCTCGCGGATCGCGCCCTCAAGATCATCCTCAACAAGCCTGGCGTTGGGGCCGACCGACTTCAACGAGCGCGAGACGACCCATTTCGGCTGGTTCCGCCACGCCGTTGCGAAGGCGTGTTCCTCTGCATCCCATTCAGGATGATTGTCATCCCAGTAACGCATGACCTCATACATTCGGCGACCGTAGACACTGCCCGCCTGCCCCTGAGCCTCCTCGATGAAGTGGCGGAAGAGCGTGGGGCTTGGCGCAAACGCCATATGGTCGACGTAGCCGTCCAGGGACTGGTTCATTCCGAACACGAGCTTAGCCATACCACTTCCTTTCTTCACACGGCACATCCGCGCGGTTCTGATTGCGTTATGCAATCGGTTGTAATCTAGATCGACTGATTTTATATTGCAATTGGTTTTTGGAGTGCGCATGAACGCCCCACGCTCGGACTGAGCACCGCATTACGGCGTGGGAAGAGCATCCGAGGTTTCTAAGAAGCAGTATACCCCCCAAAATCTCCAATTGCAATAGACTATGCCATAGAATTATGCTCAAACCCTCCCCGCATGAATAAGATGGATATTCATCTTAACCAGTATATTACATTTTTTATCACAAAAAACTTGCAATTTCCTAAAACATAGACTACACTATACTTATACGACCAACCATACATCCCTCGTATGGGGCGTGGACTTGTCCCCACCCGCCACATCTCACATCATCCGCCAATCCATTCCTACAAACTATACTGTCTAACTGTAAATTTTGACATTAGCAGGCGAAAACTTTACAATGATTCTGACGATAAGATATACTTAGAGAAGATCGAGTTGTTGGTACCTTGCGTGTGAAAAAGGACTGGGAATGTCCAAACCACTATTACCACTCACAGCCCTTTCGGAAGCTCAAAGTTCTGGTATTCATTAATTGCTAAGTAAGGAGAGTTGCTATGGACGAGCAGAGGTACATCATCACCTTTGATACCGCCTCAGCAGCCGATGCTAACCGCTATGCCGAGGAACTGAGGCAGGTCCTCCTTGATGCTTCACCCGATGTTGAAGTCCATCGCCGACGCGATGATCCTCGGACGCAAGATTTTGGGGGCACGCTCGTTCTTCTATTAGGAACACCAGCGGCAGGGGCAATTGTCACCGCGATCGGTAACTGGCTTGCGCTGCGTAATCGTGCTTCCCTCACGATCAAGAGAACTGACGAACAGATCATAGTGCAAAACATTACGAGTAAAAAGGCAGGCGAGTTAGCGCAACTGTTCCTCCAGCCACAAGTCCCCCTCCCTGCTTCTACCTGATGGTAGCTCGACCATGTTCACGAAAGCCTTTTTGGACGCGCTTGTACAAGGAACACCCTCGCAACAAGAGCATTTAACCCTGCGCGACGTGAGAGACGTCGCAGCAGACTTCCTCTCTGAGATACCCAACGCTCCCAAGCCAGAGGTACATTCTCCTGATCAGAGTGACGGGGATGTGGCAGATATTCCGTTCTTTCCCAATCCAAGAATTGAGGAGGAACGACGGCGGCGAGCCGAGGAAGAAAAGCGTCGTCGAGTTGAGGAAGAGCAAGCGCGCAAGGAAGAAAAGGAGCGGCTGCGGAGAATTGAGATGGAGCGAATCCGTCGAACCGAGGAGCGAGCCCGTCAGGCAGAAGAAAGGAGAGGTTACCAAGCTCAAGAGGTACACCTGCAGAAGATAGAGGAGCGATCACCAAAGATGCAACACCCGGAGCCTGCCGCTCCACCAAGTTCCTTCATAGGGCCAAACGTTTCAGTTCCTTCCTCAACACAACCAGGAGATCCTTTCGTTGTCGCTCCATTATCCTTGCCTGCTCCCTCCTTGCTTCCCGTCATCGCAGAGTCCGAAGTAACTACGCAACTGCCTCCCAAACGTCACGTCTCAAGGCGAAAAGTGCTTGCTGGGTTGGCAGTAGCAGGGGTAGTTGTGGCTGGTGGTGGGATTACTTGGTGGATGCTTACTCCCCACCCACTCTACACATACCATGGACATTCCAGTGATGTAGAATGCGTGGTTTGGTCGCCAGATGGCAAGCGGATCGCCTCAGCGGGCGATAAGATGGTAATGGTGTGGGATGCCACCGATGGCGGTAACGTTTATACTTATCGCGGCCATTCCTCTGATGAGTCTCATGTGTACTCCATCGCTTGGTCGCCAGATGGCAAGCGGATCGCTTCTGCTGGCTCTACAGTGCAAGTGTGGGATGCCACGAATGGAGGTAATGTTTATACCTATCGCGGCCATTCTGATAGCGTGAACGCAGTCGCCTGGTCGCCAGATGGCAAGCGGATCGCTTCTGCTTCTGACGATAAGACAGTGCAGGTGTGGCAAGTGACGTAAAGGTATATGATATATTATTGTCGATGAGGGGAACACTCTCTTCATCGAGCGTGAAGATGAGTTCATTTCTGCCTTGGCAAGGGTTCTTCAACAGGCTGGGACGTTTTATAGGACACATTGCTTAGCATTTCCCGCATGGCTGCGCACCAGCACTGCAAACGCACCACTTTCCCTTGACGAATCTCAAAACCCATCTCATAATTTACCACTCCTGTCATCGTAAAACTTTGAGCCATTCATGTTTTTTTGTAAGCTTTTTGTACTCAAACGCGACTTCTTTAGAGAAAGTAAGGGAGGTAATCTGAATGTATGTCTGATATGATGGTATCTATGCACGATAAAGAAAGGAATCTCTATGTCTCTCTTCCGTCGTCTATTTTCTTCCAACCTCGGACAACTGGTGATTGAAATTGTTGCAGTTGCGATCCCGGTGCTTCTGCTAGAGGCTCTGTTGAATCTTTTACCGGCATCGTTCCTTCAAAGTCTCGCAGGAGACGTGCTGCTGAATATCCTGGCAACTGCCATCATCGTTGTAGTCTTCCTGCTGGCACTTCGCAAGCTAGAACATCGTTCCCTCTCCGAAGCAGGATTGTCAAGTCATCAGTGGCTGCGTCAGCTCCTGCTGAGCTTCTTATGCGGCGGCGCTTTGATGACCGTGGTCACTATTACGCTGGCGATAACTGGCTCTTACCATATTACCGGTATTCATCCGTTCGCTGCCATCCAACTCGTATTCCTTATTGTTTCCTTGTGTGTGCTTGCGCTGCTTTTTACACGAAACAAAAGGATTGGTTTCCTCCACTATGTGCTTTTCGTTTTCCTTGTATTCGGCTTCCTTCCTACGACAGTTTCTCTTCTGATACTGATAGCAGGTGTGATTCAAGAGGAATTCGTCTTTCGTGGTATGATCTTTCGCAAACTGGAACGCTCCTTCGGTTCTTGGATTGCTCTGGCTGTCAGCGCAATCCTTTTTGGTCTCATCCACCTGATGACTCCAAATTCAACCCTGGTTGGTATCATAGCGATTATGGTTACTGCGGGCGTCCTCATCGCCGCTATCTACATACTGACCCGTAGTCTGTGGTGGGTAATGGGCGTACACCTCGGCTGGAACTTTTTTGAAGGCCCTGTCTTCGGCACACAGCTCTCTGGACATGTCCTGCCTGGCTTCTTCTCTTCTGTCATCACTGGTCCTGTAGCCTGGACGGGGGGAAGCTTTGGTCCCGAAGCAGGTCTGGCGAGTATTCTCATCGTCGGCTCTGTGGGTTTTTTCCTCTGTTTGCGCGCTGCTCGTCAGCATCGCATGCTTCCACACAACTGGCAACAGCGTGTCCCATACAATACCCGGTCGGAGCGCACTGATATACCCGTAAACCTTTAGGTCTCATAGCTGCCAAACGTGTAGACAACCTCGCGTAATGTCCACACGTGGCAGCTATCTCTGATCCCCGAAGAAAAAACTCACCTGTTTTTTGCGAGCATGAAGCTCACGCCTGCCGGGAGAGGAACGGAAGGGCGGGACGGATAGCCAAGTTTTCCTCTGGTAACTGCAAGAAGGACCAGAGCCAGGCACCCAAAACCAACCAGACCAATCAGAACGATATGGGGAGTGATGTTTGCCTGAGGAAAGAGGGATGCCAGGGGAAAACTATCAGTAGCCGCATGGACCATCATCACCAGAAGCAGGCTTCCCCTGGTATGGTTGAACACCCAGGTCATGATGATCGCAATTGCAAGCACACTTACCAGGAATGCGCAAAAAGGAAGAGCTACACCTAAGAGTCCGGTTCCTGCCCCATCATAACCAGGCAACAGGAATAAAGGAAAGTGCCAGCAAGCCCAGAGCAGCCCTAGGAGTAAGGTCCCTTTGAGAGGCCCATACCTCTCCTGTAGACGCGGGAGGGCAAAACCACGCCATCCCGGCTCCTCTGCGAGGGGGCTGATGAAGAATTGCACAACAAAAAGGCTAGCATACATGAGAAGAGTGGGAAGCAGCGCGGAGAAACGAAACTCTGCCAGCGTACCCGGAAGAACGACCGGAACACCGACAAACATCAGCCCGGGAATGCCGAGAAGAGCGAAGAAGTACCACTGTACACCGACCCGCCAGAGGAGAAAACGACGCAACAACTGGCGCACACCTGTTTTGCCGGAAGTAATTGCTGTCATGAGAAAGCCAGCTCCGATGGGTCCAAGGGCACCACCCAGAATGGCTAGAAGTGGCAGATGAAAAGGCAAAAGACCCAGACCGTTTTGAGAAAGCACAAGAGGTAACCAGCCCAACCAGCTCAGGGCATAAGCAAGAAAGAAGTAGCAGCGTAATGGATATTGCCGCATGAATCCGAGAAGCCCTCCTGGCTCTAGCTGCGTCAAAGGAGAAGAGGTAGAT
>JGI24806J26614_1000311_pt1 | contig 13872 bp, 8 predicted proteins | sample Kansoi200umMDA_FD_26614 | JGI IMG/M metagenome (IMG submission 26614)
ACCTCGCTCTGGACACAGAATTGGACCGAACAGTTGCTCTGAAAGTCCTACCTCCTAACGTAGCGTCGGACCAACAACGAATGCGCCGCTTCATTCAGGAGGCAAAGGCCGCGTCGAGCCTTAACCATCAAAACATCATCACAATATATGAAATAGGTGAGACTGATTCCACTCGCTTCATAGCCACCGAATTTGTTGACGGCGTCACTTTGCGTCAGCAACTACGACGCGGTCGCCTTTCGATTCGCGAAACATTGGACATCGGAATTCAAATCGCTACTGGTCTTGCTGCGGCGCACGAAGCAGGCATCATCCATCGCGACATCAAGCCCGAGAACATCATGCTGCGCAATCGCGATGGCTTTGTGAAGGTGTTGGACTTCGGGCTTGTGAAACTTACCGAAGTTACGCCTGGTGCAGCCGACACTGAGGCTCCGACTCGTGCTCTCGTCAATACTGATGCCGGCACCGTGATGGGCACGGTGACTTACATGTCGCCGGAACAAGCGCGAGGGAAACCCGTTGATGAACGCACAGACATCTGGAGCCTGGGCGTAATTCTTTATGAAATGGTAACTGGCACCGTTCCGTTTGGTGGCGAGACTTCGACAGACGTGATTGCCGCGATCGTTAAGACGGATCCCGCGCCAATTTCCCAAAGGGCACCAGACGCCCCAGCAAAACTCGAGGAGATCATCTCGAAGTCTTTAGAGAAAGATCGCGACGAACGATACCAAACTATCAAGGATTTACTTGTCGACCTGCGTCGTTTGAAGAAACGACTCGACCTTGAGACAGAAATTGAGCGTTCTCAGACTACCGATGGCGAGCGAGTCTCGCAGGCTCCAGCTACGGTCACACACACCGGGTCGGGTACCGTTTCGCTTGATGCTGTCCGACCGACCACAAGCGCCGAATACCTTGTCAGTGAAATAAAGAGGCACAAAACCGGAGTACTACTCGCGGTCATATCTGTTCCTGTAATTCTCGGCTCGGTGTTCTACGTCTGGCTCAATTATTTTCCCCGTGAGAAACCGGGCTCGGCACTGGCTATGAAGATCACTAAGCTCACGAGCGGTGGGCGAGTCAATAGTCTGCTAATAGACGGGAGTACCTCAATTTCGCCAGACGGAAAGTATGTGGTCTACACACTGCTAGACTCAGGCAAAGTCAGTATCTGGGTGCGACAGATTTCAACTGGCACTGACGCACAAATTGTACAAGCAAGTGATCTGCGTAATGGTGGTACCACGATTTCCAATGAGGGGGAGTCGGTCTACTTTATTGGGCTTAACGCTGAGAATCGTCTCGGTTCACTATTCCAGGTTCCAATCATCGGCGGTACACCGCCACGCAAAGTAATGTCCAACGTGCGAAGTCCGGTGAGTTTTTCACCAGACGGAAAACAGTTCGCTTTTGTTCGTCGATTCGAAAATGACGACACGGCGCTGATGGTCGCGAACACGGACGGGACAGGCGAACGTCTGTTGGGGACGAGGAAGGGAAGTGATTGGTTTGACATAGCGGGTCCGGCATGGTCCCCCGACGGTAAATTGATAGCCTGCGCAATAGGTACTGATACAGGCGGCACCTCGATGACGGTGATGGGTTATTCCGTCGCAGATGGTTCGCCTCAGCAGATAACTTCGCGAAAATGGAATGGAGAGCTGAGACGTGTTCTCTGGTTAAGAGATGGAGCTGGTCTAATCGTTCCGATACAGGATTCGGCCCAGGGTACTCAGCTCTGGTTCATTCCACAGCCTGAAGCCGAAGCAAAGCGGATCACAAACGACTTGAATGGTTATGGGTCGGTTAGTCTTGGAGTAAGTGGTGACGGCAAGACGATCGTCACAGTCCAATCCGATCCCTCATACCACGTCTGGGTCAGCGACTTTGGCGGAGCCGGCTCACCCATCCAGGTTACGCACGGTGAAACTGACGGCCTGGGTGGTCTTGATTGGACACCGGATGGCCAACTTATTTTCTTCAGCCGCATCGGTGAAGCACTCGACTTGCTGACGGCGAAGTCTGACGGCACTGGTCTGCGATCAATTCTGAAGCTTACGGCTCTTAGTTCAGATCCCGCAGTTTCCCCAGACGGTCGAACTGTGTATTTCACTTCTGGGCGAAGTGGTGCACCGCATATTTGGCGAATTAACCTGGATGGTTCCGATCTGAAGCAAGTTACATCAGGAGACTTTGCAGATTTTGCACCGAGTCTATCACCCGATGGCAAATGGGTTCTGTTCTGCTCATTGCGGAGTGGCAAGCTGTCAATTTGGAAGGTTGCCGCAGATGGAGGTGACGCGTCGCCGTTAACAGAGAGCACAGCTGTCCTGAGCGCTTTTTCCCCCGATGGACGCTTAGTGGCAGTGACTCAACTCGTACCCGGCGCGACTCCGCCATGGCAATTGGGAGTGATTTCAATTGATGGTTCAACCTCACCGAAATTGATCCCACCACAAACGCACTTCATTCTCTCCTCAAAAATCGGTTGGTCTCCCGATGGAAGCGCCATTATCGTGAAATCGGAGCAGGGAGGTGTCGGCAACCTGTGGAGCCAGCCAATCGACGGCAGTAGTCCGAAACAGCTCACAAAATTCACGTCCGATTTGATTTCCCATTTTGCGGTGTCTCGAGACGGTAAGCGTTTGGCAATCTCACGAGGAAACGCAAGTCTTGATATCGTTCTGATCAAAGATTTCCGCTGAGATAATCACGACACTTCACTTCTCATTCTCCCCAAGCTTTAGCTTGGGGGATTCCGCTCAGTAGATTGCCAGCAACCGTTTTAACGGTTTTTGGAGAAGAGCTGCCGGCGCAACACAAGAAACCGTTGAAACGGTTTATTGATTTCCTGTCGCCACTTAACCCCGGGCTAAAGCTCGGGGAGAATGAGAATCATTTGCCCTTCACCTCTGTCTTGTACATAATTCGCGCGCTCAATAACAACTCAACAAAGGAGATGGTCCATGACGCGTCTCAACTGGTCTCGCATCCTGCTTGGCACTCTTGTCGCCGCAATCATCATGTTCCTCAGTGATGGAGGATTACATGAACAACTGCTTTCCTCGGATTGGCAAGCAGTCTATGCAGGCCTTGGCGTTTCCGAACCAAAGCACAATGCTCTCGGGATTGTGTACTTTGCGATCTTTGAACTAGGACGCGCCTTTACCGCGATATTCCTTTACGCACTCATGCGATCGCACTTCGGACCTGGCCCAAAAACTGCGGTCATCGCCGGCATTGTCGGTTGGTTAGCCTTTTCGGTCACCGGCCCCGCGCAATTCATCCCGCTCGGGTTTTATTCCCACGCACTGTGGCTAAAAGTAGCAGCGGCCCAGTTCATAATTTCGATTCTCGCAACGATTGCCGCCGCGTGGTTGTATAAAGAAGCGTAGTTTCATAGCTCTTTCCCTTGATTAACACAGGGTTGGTATTCTCACGCGCGAAGACACCACCGGGCTTTAGCCTGTGGAGTTTCAATTTCAACCTAGAATCAGTTATCGCTACGTCTACGCAGTTTTCGATTGCGTGGCGCGCGGAATTGAAGTTGGAAGATGAACTCGAGTAGGTTCCGCGCGCCACGCAATCGAAAACTGCGAAATGAGAATTGCTTAGGTGATTCTAGGTAGAAGTTGAAACTCCACAAGCTAAAGCATGTGGTGTCTTTCTTAGATCGCAAAGCTTGTCAGCATTTGCCCTTCACGCCTGTTCTTGTAGATAATTCGCACGCTCCAATACCCGTCTCTCAGTCCATCGAATTACACAGTTGACTCCAAGGAATTCAATTATGCACCGGTCGTTCATATCAATCTCGTTTCTAATCGTCATTCTAGTAACCTCAACCTTAACGCCAGCCCAACAGGTGGCCACGCAGACTAATGGCGCGGCTAATTCATCCGATCCCATCGCGCGCATTCGTGACGAAGGCTTGAATCGCTCCAAAGTTTTGGAAACGTTGAGCTATCTGTCCGACGTGATTGGTCCACGTTTGACGGGTTCTCCAAATATGAAACGCGCTAACGAATGGACGCGTGATCAGCTAACAAAATGGGGACTGAAGAACGCTCATCTCGAGCCGTGGGGTCCTTTCGGACGAGGTTGGGTACTGAAGGACTTTTCGGCTGTACTGGTTGAGCCGCAAACGATTCCATTGATTGCTTATCCGAAAGCGTGGTCGCCGAGGGCGGAGATTCCTTCAGCAGAAGTTGTGTACGTTGATGCCAAGGAGGAAGCAGAGCTTGCCCGCTTCAAAGGCCAACTCCGCGGCAAGATTGTACTTGCTGGTCCAATGAAAACTGTTAATGCACACTTTGACCCGCAGGGGAGTCGGTTAACTGACGAAGAACTGCTCGTTCTAGCCAATGCAGGTGATCCCGGTAAGTCGGATAGGGCTGCACGTCCACTCAGTCCGAACATTCAGCAATACCTGAAGAGTCAGATTTTTTTGGCGAAGGCCGTACAGTTTATTACCAACGAGGGTGCGGCACTTATAGTCTTTCCCAGCACTGGTGACGGCGGCACAATCTTTGTTGACGCTGCTTATGTGCCGAAGGATTTGGACATGTCTTCACCAATTGCCACAGCCCTTAGTCTGTTTCTTCAAGGACCTTATCCCTGGGACGTCACTGTTCGATCGATGGTGCCGCAAATCGTGCTTTCAGTTGAGCACTACAATCGATTGGTCCGCATGATTAAAGCAGGCGAGAAACTGCAAATGAAGGTAACTCTCGCAATGCAATGGGTAACAGACGACCTCATGGGTTACAACACCCTTGCTGAGATTCCGGGTACTGATAAGGCAGATGAAATAGTAATGATAGGTGGTCACCTGGATTCATGGCATGCGGGCACGGGAGCCACGGACAACGGTGCCGGTGTCGCTGCTGCGATGGAGGCTGTGCGAATTGTCCAGGCTCTCGGTTTGAAGCCGCGGCGCACTATACGGGTCGGTTTGTGGAGTGGAGAGGAGCAAGCGCTCTATGGTTCGCTGGCGTATGTTGAAAAACATTTTGGGAAACCGGTTGACGATCCCCAGGCGGCGAGTTTAATCCGAATGATCCAGGGCGGTACTGCAGCAAAGTTTGAGCGGGCTGCGGAGTACGACAAACTTTCGGCTTACTACAATCTGGACAATGGTACGGGCAGAATTCGTGGCGTGTATCTACAAGGGAATGAGGCCGTACGACCGATCTTTCGACAGTGGTTGACACCGTTTGCTGATCTCGGAGCCTCGACTCTTACCGCTTCAAATACCGGTGGCACAGACCATATATCGTTCGACGCGATTGGCCTTCCGGGCTTTCAGTTCATCCAGGACGAGATCGAATATGAGACCCGAACACATCACTCAAACCAGGATGTATTTGACCGCATTCAGGGCGATGACCTGAAGCAAGCTGCGACCATCATGGCTGCGTTCATCTACAATACGGCCATGCTCGATGAAAAACTCCCGCGCAAAAAGATACCTGGCCAATAGGAGTCTTAGGTTCGGTGCATCCGACAACGGGGCCACTTACTCTGTTCTTAGGGCGATGATTGGATCAACTCGCGTCGCCCGCCGCGCTGGAATCAAACAAGCCAGCACCGATACAATCACTAGCAAAATCGATACTCCTGCGAATGTCGTTGGATCAGTTGGTGAAACTCCGAAAAGCAAACCTCGCAGTAGCCGCGACAGTGAAAAAGCCCCGACTAGTCCAATTGCAAGACCGAGCAACGCCATCGCCATCCCCTGTCGAACGACCATCGCCAAAACATTCGTTTGCTGAGCGCCGAGCGCCATGCGAATTCCTATTTCGTGCGTACGCCAACTAACCGCGTAGCTCATCACGCCGTAAAGACCAACTGCAGCAAGCACGAGTGCGATAGCAGCAAAAACTGCGAGTAGCATCATATTCAAGCGGCGTGGCGCGACGGATGTTCGTAAAAGCTGTTCGAGTGTTTGCGTCCGCCAGATTACCTGGTCCGGATCGAATGCTTTTACTTCAGCCCTTGCTACGGGTGTGAGCTGAGCGGCGTCCAAAGCATCGCTTCGAATGACTAAATTCATTCGCCTCTCGGGTTTTTGCAAATATGAGACATAACATTCCGGCTCAACGTCAGTATCCAGACCATTGCGGTGCACGTCAGCCACTACTCCAACTATCTCCCATGGCGTCTTATTTGGGCCATCGAAGATAATCCTTTTCCCCAACGCGGCCTCATTTCCAAAGTAACGTTTTGCAAATGTATTACTTACAACCATGACTGATGGATTGCCGGAGGTGTCTTGATCGGTGAATACGCGTCCCGTCAGTAGCCCGATATTCATTGTGCGAAAGTAATCAGTTCCCGCTACGGTGTAGTCAGCAGTTGCTTCTTCGCCCGGTTTGTACGGCGCACGACCCTCTATCTGGAAGCTAAGCTCAACATCGAAGTCAGTCATAGGAACGTTGCTGACAACCGAAGCATCGCGGACACCAGGAATTGATTTCATTCGCCCAATCAGTTGTTGGAAAGCTGCTGCCTGTTGTTCAGGTTTGGGATATTTTGTTCTGCTCAGTGGGACATCCAACGCCAGCACCCCTTTGGGATTGAAGCCGGCGTCAGTCGCCAACAACCTGATGAAGCTGTTGATTAATAGTCCCGCTCCGACGAGAAGCATCAGCGATAGCGCAACTTCCGAGACGATTAAGGCGCCGCGCATTCGATTGCGCCCGGTAGAAATGCCGCGTCCGTTGTCTTTCAGCATGTTTCCAGGATCCGGTTTAGAAGCCTGTAACGCGGGAGCCAACCCAAACAAGACTCCGGTCAGAGTGGAGATTCCGAGTGTGAAGGCGAGGACGTATGCATCGAGATTCACATCGCGAAGCCTGGGGACATCTGCTGGTCCATAAGCTACCAACAAATGTACTCCCCAGCTTGCTAACAACAATCCGACGGCACCACCAATAAGAGATAGAAGCAGGCTTTCAGTTAGGAGTTGGCTCACGATATGCCTGCGACTGGCTCCTAGCGTCATTCTGATCGCTATCTCTTTTTGTCGTGCTGCGGCCCTCGTAAGCAAGAGGTTAGCTACGTTGGCGCAGGCGATTAACAATACGAATGCGACCGCACCTAACATGACCATGAGCGCCGTGCGGTAAACACGCGTAATGTCCTCGTGCATTGAAACGGCATTAAAGATGAGATTCGTGTTTGTTCTCGGCGACTCTTGCTGTATTTGTTTTGAGAGAACGTCAAGATCGGCCCTGACTTGGTCCACAGTCATTCCGGGTTTCATTCGCCCGATAACCTGTAGAAATCGATTATCGCGCGTCTCTTGTGATTGCTTTGTGAGGAACGGAGCTGAGAATAACGGCTCCCAATATTCTTGTGGCTCATCAGAGATCGGGAACTTAAAGCCTTCCGGCAACACGCCAATAACCGTGGTCTTTCCTCCCAGGTTCACCTCTCGTCCAATGATGGAACGATCGCCACCATAGCGCCGTTGCCACAGGCTGTAGCTAATAACCAGGACTTGAGCCGCTCCCGGTTTGTCTTCCTCACGTGTAAAAACGCGACCAAGTATTGGCTTAACTCCCAGGACAGAAAAGTAATCCGCGTCAACGGCAGCACCCAGGAGTCGTTCCGGTTCGCCGCCTTCGGTGGCGATCGTTCCCGAACCGAGATAGCTTGAGGCAAATTGGAGAGACGAGGAGCGAGCTTGGACGTCACGCAGATCAAGTACGGAGAACGAACCGCGGCCATCGAGAGCCTGATTGCGTTGCTCAGTTGAAAGCATCACTAATTGTTCTGGATGATCGTATGGCAGCGGTTGCAAGAGCACGGTGTTAACGACCGAGAAGATCGTTGTATTAGCACCGATACCAAGTGCCATCGCGATGATGGCCAGGATCGAGAAACTAGGTCTCTTCGACAACATACGGAGCGAATACATAAAGTTTTTCCGGAGTGCTTCCATTGGTGCTCCTCTTCATTAGCAGCGCTAAAGCTGCAGGTCCGTGTGGATCGTTGCTCGATGTTTTGCGAAAGAAGATGTCGACTCTAATTTTTTGGATGCTGAACGAGAGCCAGGTTCTAAATACGATTGTCCGCACGTAATAAATCAAGACCCGTGCCAACATTCCATTGGACAGAATTCCTACGCCGACTTCTCAAAATCCACGCCAAATCGGGAAAGTCTGCAGGTCGGGAGGGCGAGCAGGAGTGAGTAGCGGCCGCCCGATTACATGATTGGATTTCAGAATTGAAACTCCTCAGTCCCATTATCGGCAGAGCCGCTGAACGAGTCACCAGCGGACGACACTCAACCTAGAAGGACAAAATCAACCTAACCTATTTTCAAGTCAGGAAGGTGGATTACCCCGCTCAACATCCAATTTCACTCAACCTTGAATCAACCTAGTCTTCAGCGGGGTAAACCGCCCTTCCTCACCTGAAAATAGGGTGAGTTGATTTCTTGAAGATTGGACCGAGGCCGAGCTGCTACAATCATAGCCACGCGTATTCAGAACGATGCTGCTCTGCTCAAAGAGTTCGGTATCCCACCGGCCCAGGTGGATGCCTAATAGTTGACCTACAACACTCGACCAGCAGTAGCACTGATCTCACGGAAGAAGAAGTAACTCCCATGACAATTACAGTAATAACAGGAACGAGCAGTGGTATTGGTAAGGCGACGGCGCTTCAGCTTGCGAGCCGCGGTCACAAGGTCTACGCGACAATGCAGACACTCTCTCTACGTCACGATCTGGTTGCTGAGGCGAGCGCGAGGAATGTTTCACTCGAATTGTTGCCGCTCGACGTCGACGCAGAAGAATCGGTCCAAGCGGCCGTTCATGAGGTCCTTCGCCGCGAGGGTCGCATCGATTTTTGTATTAACAATGCGGGCATCGCCTCGATGGGTACGATTGAACGTAGCGATAGTGACTCCATGCATCAAATGTTTGAGACAAACTTCTTTGGAGCACTGCGTGTGACTCGTGCTGTCCTGCCGTCCATGCGCCAGCAAAGAAGCGGCACGATCGTAAACATCAGTTCAGCTGCTGCTCACGTTGCGCTTCCGTCTTTTGGGATCTATTCGGCCACCAAATCGGCTCTCGAGTCCGTGAGTGAAGCTCTCGCGAGCGAAGTTTATCCCTTCGGAATCCGAGTCGTGTTGATTGAGCCTGGTTTCGTCGTGACTCCAATCCTACGTCGCGGTCTGGAGAATTTTCAGCTTGATCCAGGTTCACCTTACTTCGACTGTGAGCGGCATACGTACGCGATCTTCGCACAAGGTGAACAAACCGGCAGTGACCCGAGTGTCGTCGCGCAAGCAATTGAAGCAGCCCTGAATGATCCTGCGAAACGATTGCGCTACCGCGTGACTCCAGATGCAGAAGTGCTAATCACCGGACGTAGACGAATGCCAGACGAAGATTGGGTTGCGATGGGCCGCCACAGTTCGGATGAGGATTATTTTGGTGAGTTCGCCGTTAGGTTTCCTGTGACTGGGTGAACGAGGAAGCGATGCAAAAGCATCTGTCTAATCGCGGCTTTGCCGATCTCCTTGCGGAAAGCCTTTGGCTTTCCGGACCTTCAGTGAGATTTGAGGCTCCGCCTCAGCGCTGGCATAGCCGCCAACACTCTGCGAATTAATCCGGAAAGCCAAAGGCTTTCCGCAATGAAAGCGGCCAAGCCGCCCGGCTTCAAGGTCGCTGCAAATATTTGTTTTGAAGCGCTGCTCCTGATGTCAATCTGTCGAAAAGCAGGGAGAGAATTCCGACGTACTGCCTTCGGGGTTAGTTGCGGTTGCGGTAACAAAACGGAGCTGCCGCATTGAGATGTTGGGGAACGTTACTTGAAAGGATTGAGCGCACAGTGGGAGCGTTACAGTTGTCACTGTGCTCCCAAGAAATCTCCGTCCTTCTCCGTGCCCGGAAGAATCGCAATCGTCGTTGTCAAAGAATTCGACTGTGTAGTTCGGTGAGGGACCGTTAACGCTCCCAGTGATCCTGATTCCACCTCCGAGTCCAGGCACTATTGAAGTTATGTTGGGAGCGTTCTGCAAATCGTTGGGCCCAGTATCAAAGTCGCACAAATCGTCGACTGTTACGCCAAGGGGTTCGAGATCGATACCAAGGCCGCCGTTTTGATAAAGGGAATTGCGTGAAATCAAGTTTCCATTTGTGAACTCGTTTCCTTCAACTTTGATTCCTAAACCTTGATTGAAAGCAATTACGTTTCCTGCTGAAAAGGTGTGACCAAAATAGGTAAAGCTGCCTCCGATCCGCGCGCCCTGAGCGTTAACGACGATGCCGTCTCCAAAATTTCCGAGATTGGTGGTGCGATCGGCTCCCACCCCAATGAGATTGCTTTGGACTATAAACCCTGGCAACCCAATCAGTTGTATGCCGCCACCCTCACCTCTGCCGGAGCCGTTCCCACTAATAACATTCCCAAACTGACTTGTAAGACCACCGATCTGCGTATCGCCTACCAAGCCCGTGGCGTTAATGCCCCATCGTCCATTTCCTGCGCCTGAAACGCCGTCGGCTTTGGTGCCGATGTAATTACCTTCGATTCGATTATCTACAAATTCGGCACCAGACGAATCCCCAATTAAGATTCCATCGAATGCATTTCCTGAAATGACGTTTCGTGCTCCTGTGGAATTTCCCCCGATAACATTGTTTGAGCTTTCAATCTCAATCCCGTGAGCGCCGTTTCCCAAATCAGAAACGCCGGAAGCTGAAAGGCCAATATAGTTACCCCGAATTCGATTGTTCACTGCCCCATTTATGACGACGCCGTCCTGTAGGTTTCCCGATATGACGTTACGTGCTTCGGGATTAGTGTCGCCAATGTCATTGTCTCCGTAAAAATCGACCCTGATTCCTGAGCCCGCATTTGGCAGAGCGGCCTCCCCGTCAGCAGTCGTGCCTATGTAGCATCCCCTCACCTTGTTATTACTGCCGACAATGTGAATCCCATCAGCCTGTGTCAATCCAGCGTTAGGGGATCCGGGAAATCCGTTTATGATGAGTCCTCTAACATTGGAAGAATCCACGCGATGAAACTCGGTGCCTTCACAATCCCAAAAACAACCAATACGAAGGGCAGGAATATTGGCCTGCGTCATGTTTACTCCAGAAATCTCAATCAATGGAGGTCCAGCGTACGCTGAACCTCCCTGGCTCCAACCGTCTATTAACACTGTCTCTTTGACGATCGGTAGCGGAAACACTGGACGTATTGTGTGTACTCCTCGTCCTGGGATGTTGAAGTTGATGAGGTCTACGCCCTTGAATGTGTTTGCATTGAGAATCGCCTGCCTCAGGGAACCAAGGCCCGAATCGTTAGTGTTCGTCACGGTAAAAATCGCAGATGCCCGGCTCGTCCGAATAGAGATTGCGCCGGTTACGCAGACAAGACTGACCAACACCATGAGTGTCTTGAAAGCTATTCTGGTAACGAAACGTTGTTGTGAGTTCATTGGTATTCGTCCTTTCGTCTTTTTCACAGGCCGCATACCCTAGGCGGAAATCGCTCGGATGTCTTTGAAATGGCTCTGGGAATTTCTTGTAATTTCTTGGAAAAGAGGGCTAGGCAAACAAGAACACGATTTTTTCGGAGCCGGCAAACAGGGTTCAGGAGGAAGACCCATTTGCGGAGGCACAAGCCGTTTCCTGGCATGTTGAGGCTGACGATTCAGATCACGCTATGCTCCGAGGAGCTTCGCCTAAAAGTCAAAAGATACCACGGGCTTGTCGCGTGGTACTTCACGTTCGCAGCTAGAATAAATCTAAAGAGAACAAGATGGATGCCACGGCCCTGCGCCGTGGAGGCTCACGTTCTGAGCTAGGAGCAACAAACGTGAGACTCCACGCGACAAGCGCGTGGCATCTGAAAGTATTCCTCGCGTCTTATGGTAGCGGCGAACGTGAAGTACCACGGGACAAGCCCGTGGCATCGTTCGACTTTTTAGGGCCAGCTGCTCAAGACACTTCACTATTAGAGAAAGCGACTGAGCGTGACCTACAATTGCAGACACTCAATGTAGACCATGGCTTTGACAATATCCCTTACGATCCGCGGTTCCAGGATTTGATGAGGGTGGGCCCGCCGTTGAATTTAAGCCGCTCGGATTCCAACTTCCTGTAAAGTCATTGAATCTGAAAATCAGAGCCGTAACATTTCAACGCTAGTTTGCGAGCCACTGCCTGCGACGCGCTGTTCTCCCAGGATGTGCTGTACAAGGGAATAGCGCCAATCTCACTCACTCGTCGTGCCCAGGCCGCTGTGACGTCGTGCCCATAACCCTTTCCACGAAACTCTGACAGTGTTTCAACTCCGGCCTCGTGAGCTTCCGACTTAATTCGAACGCTGCGGCACACGGACACGGCGCGATCGTTTTCGATAATGGCGACGAATGGCTGCCAGTTTGGAAGTTCTGCGATCAACTCTTCAAAGCGGCCACGTAACTTTTCTTGATCGCTATTGGTGAGTACGGCTGTATGCCTCGGTGGGACGATAGTTTCAGTAAAACAGTAAGCAGGTCCAGATATTACAGACGAGCTCGCTTCCAGTAGTTGCACGAAATCTTCAAGGTGGCGAGGTGGCAGATCGAACGCAGACTTCACTGTTGGCTCATCGGCACACAATGAGTTCAGGTCGTGAATCACGGTAGCCGGAACGTCGGATCGAAATCTCCAGATGTTTCCAGCTCGCGTTCGACCCAGAAAGAAACGAGGAGCGACAACACCCACACCGTCCGGCTCGTTGACAAATAGAAGTCGTGACTCAGCGTCATGAGTGAACAACGCTCGAATGTGAATGTCCATCAGCTTTAGATCGTCGAGCAATCGTTTTCTCATGATGCTTCCAAGCTTCAAAGCTTAGATCGATGTGACTTATGTCATCGCTTGTTTGATTGGAGAGCAGCTTAAATGCTCTGGCAATTAGTTTCTGGAGACAGCATATCAAATGAAGATTATTCGACCTTCGATTCTCGCCTTCGCCGCATTACTCGTCACATCACTTGTTTCTGCACAGGCTCTTGCGCATTGCGACACGGTGGATGGCCCGGTCGTTAAAGCTGCGCGAGTTGCACTGAAGACAAGAAAGGTGAACGCCATTTTGATCTGGGTACAGCCGCGGGATGAAGCTGAGGTCAAAAATGCCTTCCAGAAAACCCTCAAAGTACGTCACTTGGGTAGTGAAGCCAGGGAAATCGCCGACACGTATTTGTTTGAGACCGTAGTACGTTTACACCGGGCTGGAGAAGGAGAATCTTACACTGGACTCAAGGCCGCAGGAACGAACGTATCTCCGATCATTTCTGCACTGGACGTTGCGATCGAGACTGGTTCAACAGGAGTGTTATTAACTAAAGTGCCTTCCGAAGCGCGCGCAGAATTTCAAAAGCGACTGAAAGAAGTGCTTACTCGAAAGGGGTTTGAAATTAATGATGTCGCAGCAGGGCGTGAGTATGTGAAGTCGTACGTAACCTTCATTCATTATGTCGAGCACCTCTCTGAAGAGTCGGACGGCGACTTTTGATCTGACATGTTATCTCCAGTTTTGATGTTCAGACCGCGCTGCTACTCAAGAGACTTCCTTAACGCTGCCCGCGCAAGCAACCGAGTAGAATCCAAAGTGGGAAGAGGACAGTCGTCGGGACGCACGATTAGAGGTATCTCAGTGCAACCTAGTACAACCGCATCACAACCGCGTTCTTTCAAACGCGCAGTTACTTCATTGAAATATAACCGGGAAGATTCTGGAAACACACCCTTTACTAACTCGTTGAGGATGATGTCATTAATCCTAATTCGATCAGACTCGTCTGGTATTTGCCTCTCAATCCCGAATTCACCTAACACGCGCGTATAAACTGGT
>JGI24806J26614_1000313_pt1 | contig 13818 bp, 9 predicted proteins | sample Kansoi200umMDA_FD_26614 | JGI IMG/M metagenome (IMG submission 26614)
GGGGGAGAGAGGAAGAGGGAGGGAGAGGGAGGAAGAGGGAGGGAGAGGGAGGGAGAGGGAGGAAGAGAGAGGGAGAGGGAGGAAGAGGAAGGGAGAAGTTGCGAGAATTTAGGATGGTAACTCACTTATTCCCCTCTCCTTGCACGTCTCGTAGAGCAGGCCCTCCACGTCGCTGGACACGGCGCTCGTGCCCTCGTCGATGACGGCGAACTGGGGCTCGTGGTACAAGAGACGGGCGATGGCGATCCGCTGCTTCTCGCGGCCGCTGAGAATGTCCTTCCACTCCTTCCGCGTGTCCCACCCCCTTCGCGGTCCGGGAGGTAGCCGGGGCGCCCGTCGTCGAGGACCGCCCTCAGGTGGTTCTCGTTCCGCTTCTTCACCCGCATGTCGACCTCGCCACACCTGCGCGCTCAACCAGGGAGTCGGCATTTAAAACACATCCCAGCTCACAGCTTGCCCGCTACTCAGGTGGCAAGTCGAAGCTGCACCTATCTGCCCCGTTGGCAGCCTTACGCGACGCCTTCCACAAAGTCTTTCAGCTCGGGGCATTGTCACCAGCTTTTTGACGGAGCTACCACGCCATTATAATCTAAGAAGGTGGACAACTTGCTCTCCAAGAATGGTACTGGTGTTGTTTCTCCTAACGCGGTCCCCTTCGCCCCGTCCAGCTGCCAATGGCGTCATATATGACTCGAGATGTGAAAGGCGGACCAAATTGAAGGTTCCCTTTGGAGTACGATCAGCACAATCAAGGCAGGACCCACACAGACGGCTCTATTCCTCCCAGGCCCTCCTCATGCACGAAAACCCTGCCCGTGGCGGTCAATTCATCCTCGGTAGTAAAATCATCCACAACTTCAACATCAGCGAGTACACTAGCGGTCGGTTGCGCCCGGCCTTCCTCCAGAGTCGAGCCAGCAACCTTGTCCGAGGTCTTCATCACGCCATTCTTCCAATAGATCTTTCTCAGGCGGTAACCCAGCACAAAATCCGTCGAATCTTCAAAGCCCACAGCCGCCTTATCCTCGTTGGTGAAACCTATCTTCCCACCAACGTCGGTCATCGAGTTAGGCTCAACGGCGCCGCCCTTGGCAGTGACCTCATCAGTCTTGCCCTTCGTCTCGGACAGCATGGCTCCCACCGCCACCTTGATCCCGGTGATCATGTATAGCGGCGCCTTTTTCCTCGTAGCTTGAACGAAAGCGTCGACGTTGCGCAGCGCGAGGGTCTGCGCCATATACTCGTTCGTTGGGTTGAAGTAGGTTGTCCGCAGTTCCTTGATTGTGAGAGTTTTGTCCTCGTTCCTCTTGTGCAGCCAACCCAGTTCGCCGCCGAGGTTGTCCATGCCGAAGATTTTTGCCCAGATGCCAGCCTCTGCAGATCTGAGCCGGCTCATCGTGGAGGAGAAGCCTCTCTTGACGTCTGGCCCTCCTCGCGGAAGGATCCTGTCCGCCGGAACCGGAATGCGTAAATCCTCGTTCAGAGGAAGCAAGCCGTCGACGTCGAGGCTGGGCAGAACCGATCCCAAATCCAAAGGGCCATTGGGTGGTGCCGCGATGGAGAAGTCCGGGCACAGATGGTAGGAGGGCTTCGGGTTGATCGACATGTCGCAATTCATATAAGCGCCGATATTGCGACAGAAAAAGTGGCCGGACTCCGAAGATAGAGAAGAAGTTTATCAAGAACTCTAAATTCTTCCAAAGACGATCCTCCAGAGAAAGACCTCAATGGTTCCGTCGTTCTCAGGCGAGAGCCGCCAAAGACTCGGAAATGCCGCAACATACATAGGTGGTAGGTATGCACCTTGCCATTATCAGACAAAAGGTGGCTGCTGCGTTGCTACCTGAAGTTGCTACCTGACTCCAGTGTCACCTTTTTTGTTCTGCATCCAAGGCCAACCTGAGCTGCACGTGACATGACCAAGAGCCAACTAGGGACTAGAGACACCGGGACACGAATGGACTATTCCCAGGCGTTGCTGCTTTCGACGATTTCACGGATATCATGGGGCGAATTGCAACCAGTATTATACCCCCAAGACTCATTCTTTATTATGCTTATGGGAACTCAGTTCTGAACGTAGATCGGATGAGATTAATCCTGTCTCCGTTCTCATGCCAGTCGTCATTCCACAAGTTCACCCACGGGGCAACATATCGGTACTTGCCCTCCTTTTCAGATATTAATTGAAATGCCTTGCGCATTCCTTCACCCGACCGCAGATGCTCACTACCGGTATTCGACAGGTCCATGGTGCCATCAGCAAGGCTCAAGATGTTAGCCGCGATTCCCGCTGCGATGGGTGTCGCATATGACGTTCCCGACACTAATCGCTCTCCTCGTTTGGGATCGTCTACGTTGATTCCCACGCCGAGGGTCATGAAGTTGTCATCATTGCTCTCAGCACTGGGACTGATACCGCCGTCCTTGCCGTACCCATCCGACGCGTGGACGCAAATAACATCTCGGCAGTTTGCTGGGAACGTTCTCGGTGCATTGCTGCCATGATTAGCGGCCGCAGCGAAGAGTATTTTGCCACGGGCGACAACAATAGCACTCCTGATGTCACTTATGGCCCTGGCCAACTCATCATCACCGGATGCCGGTGGGTTGAGGCCGAAGGACATGGTTATAATGTCAGCATCCCATTCCTCGACCGCGTGTCTGATGGCCTACGCCGTCATATTAGAAATGGCACTGCAGAAGGTTGAAGATGCAGGAGGCACATACGTCCGCAACGTTCCTAGCCTCCTGCGTACCGAAGTCGTTTCCTGCAAAGACTTTTGCCACGCATATCTCGGCATCTAACGCGACATTCAGCAGGAGATTCGTTGTGTTCGTTCCATGCCCGTTCTCGTCATGAACGGACCCGCCTACCCAGCTGTAGCACAGATCGTCGCGTAATCGCCCGTTGAAAAATCCACCACGTATACCGCCTTTTCTTTTGTCAATCCCCGTGTCGAGAATTGCTATTCGAACCCTTTGCTTTTTTATCAGGCGTCCAGACCTGTCTAGCTCTTGTGTGTGGTGGGCAAATGAAAATTTAAACTTCTCAAGCTTGTCGAAAAAGAAGCTTGTCTTCATTGATTTCCTGCGAGGGACTCAGGGTCAGACAATAATGCAGCACTAGTGCTGCGCGACGGAACGTACTTGGGGTTGGCCGTATCCTGATCCAGGTCCATGTCGTCGAAAAGGAGGCGCCCCACGACTCCTGGCCGTACGCTTTGTTGATTCTTTTCACACGACGGGAACTCCCGGCCACGGTTGACGAGTGACATATAACGCAGGTTGACTTTTGAAGACAGTCTCGCAGTCTGGGTTTCGTTGCCACCGTAGTCGCCGCTCCGCACCATGATATCGGACGCTTCTGGTAATCTCTCCCGTTGTCTAGCCGTTTCATGCCGGCTTGTATTTTTCAGCCTCTTTTGCGACCTTGCCGTTTGACGATATGGAGATCCAAAGTCAGCCTGGTATTGGTACCCAAGGTCTTCATCCTCTGGAGAGCACATGGAAGACCGCCGCCTCTTGCAACTGGACTTAGACGCCGCTCGAATCTTCTCGGCGATCTCGGTATACATTACCGAACGTGCCGTGGCAATGTAGTCTGTTTGTACTAGGCCAGCCTGATGACGCATTCTCCTGCGGCAAGTTCGATCTAGTTTCAGGCATTCCTGGACGGCTTGAAGATAAGCTGGCTGCCCGAGGTCTCTAGGGTTGCATAGCCCATCGCTAATTAGATTCTCTAAGCTCTTTCGTGCCGAGTCATTGGTCTCGTTGCTATCAATCTTGACCTTGTCGTCGAGCCTAACTCCGAACTCGATTTCCAACAACAGCTTTGCCAGCTGGGTCAGGTCAATAGCTGGTTGGTTTGAGGAAGTCGTGGGTCCCGTTGACTCTGGAGGAATGTGTTTGCCATCGACGAAGCACAAAGCGTAGGCAGTATCCCGCATGCAGTGGCCTTCCGTCCCAGTGAGGAAGTATACTTGGCCTGGATTCCACGGTTCGACTGCGAACTTGCAGCACAAATAAATTGAGTGGCTTAAGACGAGCGAAGCGGCCAGAGAGCGTTTCTCTAGCGTAAGGAACTTATTATCGGTTGCTATTGCCGGATTGTAGTGTTCGTAGTCGAAGAAGGAGAAATCTGCGAGGAGTTCTTGCAGAGTCTTCGCCGGGCAGTGGTAGGGATAGGATTTTGGGTGGCTCTTGTCATCGGCGACAAATACCTTCTTGTCTTTGATTAGCAGCCGAAGTCCTTCGCCATAGCGATGTGACTCTCTTATCCCGTCACAAATGTTTTCCATAATCGGCGGTAGCGTTGCGTCACTGCACGGATCATAGACGTGAGCAAACACTCACAGGTCTTCGAGTTGTGCGACACCGAGCGGATGGCGAATGGGTCACTTACATAGATGAGAGATCGTCGATCTGGCCTTCCTGCCAATTCGATGAGTCCGGGCATGTGGACAGAAAGAGTTTCATCACTCGACTGGAGGACGGACCATCTGATTCGATGCTGGCCCAGTCTGGCAACTGTACCAAGACCCTGTGATCGCACTGCTGGAGTGTCGTAAGGCTCGAAAACAGGGCTTCCAGGGCAAGTAGAGTACGACCTCGGAAGCCGTCGCCTTTCCAGTGACTCACCCGAGCGGTTTCTGCTGGAGCCAAGATGTCATCTAAATGCGGTGGGCATAGTCTATCGAGGAAATCATTGAAACCGTCAATTTGATCTTTCGCCAGGCTTGCACCTGGGATAGAAACCGACTCCCTCGCTTCTTCCACATCCGGAATAGAGTCTGATTCCCCCGTTTGAACTGCAGCTGAAATGGGATCGGGCTGGAAGATCCTCCGGCCTTTGCCAGTCACGAGTTCGAATGACCAGTTGGTGGCCGCGAGGAGACCAACAAGGGCATCAAGTCTAGGGTAGTCGTCGGCGCCAGCATGCTGTCGAGCTGTGGGGGGGCTTGATGGCACTAGAGCCTCGTTGACGTGCTTCTCTAACAGTGCGCAGAGTGACTTGAGGTGGCCTTGGACTGTCTCAGCGGTGGGTGGATCTAGAAGACCGCGGCCAAGAAGAGCGTCAAGATCCTTTCGGATGAAGAGCAGCCGCAGACCAGAATCCAAAAAACGGATGTCGTTTTCGGGCACTGATATTTGGGCTATTTCGCCAGGTGCTTGCTTCTGCGCCATTTTCAAGCTCTGATACTGGAGCCGTACAAGGCGGGTTCGATACGACCGAAGGGACTTGAGCGCTTTCCACTCGACGCTCCCATGCACTTCATCATCATCCATTCCCCTGTCCTGGAGATCTCTCTCAGCTGCAGAACTTGAATATCCTTGGATGGTTCGTTCTCGACTTGCGAGATAACCTCGATTGCGATAATGCAGAATCAATAAGCTCTAAAGGTCCAGGTTGAATAATCTCTTTAGAGTTTGGTGGTCAGGTGAGTCTCGACGGAGCGGCAGACAGTATGGAGAGGTTAGAAGGAGATGCCCCTCATTTACCCTCAGCCTCAGTTCGGATATTTTTGTCCTGCCAATGGTGCAGGACGGCGAGAGTAGGGCAATCACGTGGATGGCTTGGCACTCCACGAAGCTGAATCGACGTGGTTATCGCGTAGGCGCGGGGTCGTTCAGGAAGCTTGCCTACTAAGACATTACTCACGATAACAAAATTCTTTGATGCCGAAGCGCAGCCACACCTGCGCACTCAACCAGGCAATTAACGTTCTGGATAACAGTCGATTAACCCGTAGAGTCGTCTGCGTCTCGTCAGTATCTTTGTCATGGACAGCCAAGTCACCGATGTGGAGATGGGAGGGGACGAGACCGAAGAAACCGGGCCAATCCACCTGTTGGCGGGCGACTGTGGTGACCTCTTTCAGGAAATCCGGGAGAATAATAAAGTTTCGCCCTCATTAAAGCGGTATCTAGATGAATACAGCGATCGTTTTGATTCTTGGGCATCCTTTCTTGGCATCTTTGCTGGAGAGACTGCTTCCCTCGATTACAGGCTTCGACGTCATCAAGATTTCCAAGATATGGTCACCCGTTTACTGGATATCTTGAGAAGGAATCTGTTTGCCTGTAGGTTTCAACCCTCGCTGAGCTTTATGATTCATTGTTTCCCTAATGAAAAAAACTAGTATCGAAATCAGTTGATGTCCCCGGGCTTCTCGAATTAGGCCGACAGGCACCTAGCAACGTCACCAGTCATTACGGGGCCTCTGACGAGGTTGAGGACCATGTCATGCTTGACGAAGCGCCGTTAGAATGGAGCGCAGCACTTTCTGGTGTCGCGGAATCCATCAGCCGACTGAACAAGCTCGGTATTGCAATCAGGCAGTCGTCCAGATCAACTGCAACGGCACGGGCCAGAAGGTTCGCCGCTCAACATCTGGACTTGGATGCGTTTGAGGAGACCGCCTATCATGCCGTCGAGACTCTCTACCCTAACTCTCCGGAGAGGCTCCGTCAGCAATTGTGCAATGCCATGACGGACAGATACGTGAAGCATCAATACGAGGCGTATCGTCTGGGCAAATCCAAGATTCAGTATCCTTCGAGGGCAGTCCATAATGATGCCCAAGACAAGGCAACGCAGCAGGAAGACAATACACGGCCATCCGGAGTCCGACTTGGTGGAGGGGGCGATACCCCCGATCCATCAAGTGATCAGCTAGCTCGCCGACAAGACGCCGTCTATCAATTTCGGGCATCCACGATAGACACACAGCTTTTGCACCAAAACGTTGCGGCCGCTGCCGCGTCTGCGTCACGGCCACCGAGAACGCTATCGGTGTTCAACGAGAACGATCGACAAAACGAGCCTCCTCCGCCAAAATTCGAGAGTGGTAGAGATCTGACTGATTGCGAGTGGTGCTTTCAGCTGATTGATCGATCGTTTATAGACGAGAGTGGATGGTCCGATGCGGGAAGGTAAGACAGCCCATGATGTGTGCTGAAAGACCCTAAGAGTTACTGACGCTTCTATTAGATGGCACTACAGGAAGGACTTGCTACCGTTTGTTTGCATTTCCGAAGAGTGTGCGGACTCCAGACCCGGTTACCCATCAAGAACGGAGGTATTTTAATTTCAGTAGTATTTTTTCCCGCCTTTGAAGCACAGAGATCGGTTTTGAAGGATGCCAACTGGAAGTGTTCTGCTGCCGAGTCCCGACACACCTTGACTCTGAGCCTCCCATTCTTTAACGGGAATTTGCTGACTCACGGTGTTGAAGTGGTTTGACCATATGAAAACTCACTCGCCTGCCTGGTCGCAAGAGATCCACAGGCAACTGATGTGGCAATGTTCCCATAGTCACGATAACGACGCGGTTTACACGTTTTCCAATCCAGATAATCTTTACAACCATATCCTCCTGCACCACGAGCACCAGGTGGTTCGTCCGAACAATACAGAAATATGGGAACAGGTCACAGGGGCTGCAGCCGATGATACACGGCCTACAGATGTCTGTCCGCTCTGCTTTTTCATTGTTACCGGGGCAGACTCTAAGCCTAGGAAGAGACGACAAAGCCAGGGCAAAGGACCTCAAAAACGGTTGAAGTCTGCCGCAAGACGGAGCAAAGTCACCTTCGCCGAAGATGTATTTGGGCCGAGCGAGCCTGTCAACGAGGTGACCACAGACCCTCATTTAGAGGAGGCGACGGAAGAAGCTGAGACAGACGACCTGCATGCAACCTCATACACTCTCGGCCGGCACATCGCTGCTCATTTGCAATACTTGATGTTCCTCTCACTGCGGCTAATGGTCACCCACAATGAGACGAAGGGCGACGAGGACGACGTCGGGAGTTACTCCCTTGCTCCAGAATCCGGCGCATCCCAGTCTGAAGAACGCCGCGCTGAAGGATGGGGCGACACCATGCATCCACATGAAAGCCATGACGAAACATCACAGCCTGACAGATGTGGAACTGATGCAGAGATAAAGAAATATGCCCTAGGCGAGGGTTATGATGAAGAGGAGATCTTGGAGGTCCTTTCAGACGACATTCGCCAGGTCCCCGATACAGCACCCTTGGAAGACGACAATTGGAAAGGACTTTGGAGAGGGAATCCAACGCCAAGATATGAAGAACCGGACGAAAACGCTCTCGTATCACTTCAGTATCGCCCCGAGCAAGATGATGAAAACCCAAGTGGGAAGTCCGACGTCGAGATGGAAGAACCAGACGGGCAAAATCAAGAAACAACAAGCGAGAGGTTCGACACCGAGGTAGGAGAGAATTCGTCACTGAGCGAAGAACGAAAACGGGCGCTGTTGGACTCATTGAGGTTCGGCGAAATCGATGGTCGGCTGATGGCCATTAAGAACGCACACGCCAAGACATGTGGATGGCTGCTGAAGAAGTCCGAATATCTCGACTGGCTTGATCCTAGTAAGCTCGGCGAACATCACAGCGTCTTGTGGATTAAAGGGAAGCCTGGGACCGGGAAATCGACACTGATGAAGTTCGCTTTTCGTAATGCCCGGAAGGCGATGAAGGACAGGATCGTAATATCCTTCTTCTTCAACGGGCGAGGAACTGAACTGGAGAAGTCTACAATTGGGATGTATCGATCACTGTTATTTCAGCTTCTCAAACAACTCCCAGCACTTCAGCGCGTCTTTGACGGATTGGTAACGTGGAACAATGGAGGCCACCAATGGAACTTCGAGTCCCTGAAAGCGCTCTTCGGACAGGCTGTACAGAGTCTCGGAAAGTCCTCCCTGGTGTGTTTTATCGACGCTTTGGATAACTGTTACGAGCATCAGATCCGGGACATGGTGTCAATTTTCGAACATGTGGGCGAACTGGCCGCGTCAGCCGCCATTAGCTTCCAAGTCTGCTTCTCAAGCGGGCACTACCCTCACATCACGATTAAGAAAGGGCTCAGCCTGGTTCTCGAAGAACAAGAAGGACATAGCCAGGATATAATCAGCTACCTGGACAGCGAGTTGAAAATTGGGCACAGTGAGCTCGCCAACAAGATCCGTGTTGATCTCCAAGAAAAGGCATCTGGGGTTTTCATATGGGTTGCCCTAGTGGTGGAGAAACTGAACGAGGACCATGACGATGGCCGTATTCATACGCTTCCACAAAGACTCCAAGACATCCCCGGGGATCTACACGGGCTGTTCCGCGGTATTTTGACGCGCGACCACGACAACAGGCGTGAACTACTTCTGTGTATTCAGTGGGTACTCTTCGCACGGCAGCCGTTAAAGCCGGAGCAATTATACTTTGCCATCCTCTCCGGTGTCGAACCCGAGGTCCTGTCCGCGTGGGATCCCGATAAGATCACAGCTGCCGATCTCAAGAGATGGATCCTTATTTCCTCTAGAGGGCTCGCCGAAGTGACCAACTCCAAATACCCGACGGTTCAATTCATCCACGAGTCAGTACAGGACTTTCTTCTCAAAGAGAATGGGCTAAGAGAGATCTGGTCTGACCTCGGGAGGAATTTCCCAGGGGAGAGCCACGAGCAACTAAAGCAGTGCTGTCTTAATTACATGACTATTGACATCACTGCCTATCTAAACATAAAGAATCCGCTACCGGAAGCATCATCCCATCAAGCTGCAGAACTCCGCCAATCGGCAGATAGAGCGTTTCCGTTCCTAGAGTACGCTGTACAGAGCGTAATGTACCATGCAGATGCAGCAGAAGGCAGCGGCGTCAGCCAGACGAGTTTTGTCCAGAACTTCCAGCTTGCCGACTGGATTAAGCTCAATAATCTATTTGAAAGACACGAAGTACGCCGACACAGTCCAAATGCGAGTTTTTTATACATATTGGCGGAACAGAATATGTCGAGTCTTATTAGAGGTCACCCGTCCAACCTATCGTGCTTTAAAGTAGAAGATGAGCGTTATGGCGCACCAATTTTTGCGGCGCTGGCTACCAGTAGTCGTGAAGCGGTCCGGACATTTTTAAAAGCCCAGGCGGAAACCGAGCCCCTAACGTCCCCACTTCACGGTATATACGAACAGTATTGCGAGGATAGAAACAGGCCGACCAACTTTGGACCCGACTTTACTTTCTCACGGCGAAAGGGTATTCTCTCTCATGTCGCAGAGAAAGGCGACGAGGTAATCCTTGCTTTCCTCCTTGCTTCGGGCAAACTGCACGCCGACTCGAAAGGTGAGAATGATCGGACGCCGCTGTCGTTGGCCGCCGAGAAAGGGCACGAGGCCGTCGTCAAGCTGCTTCTTGAGAAGGGCGCCAATATCGAGTCGATCACTGGTGGTGGTCGGACGCCGCTATCGTGGGCCGCCGAAAAAGGGCACGAGGCCGTCATCAAGCTGCTTCTTGAGAAGGGCGCCAATATCGAGTCGAAAGGCATTTATGGTCGGACGCCGCTATCGTGGGCTGCCGAGAAAGGGCACGAGGCCGTCGTCAAGCTGCTTCTCGAGAAGGGGGTCAGTATCGAGTCAACCGTTAATAGTCGGACGCCGCTATCGTGGGCCGCTAAGGAAGGGCATGAGGCCGTCGTCAAGCTGCTTCTTGAGAAGGGCGCCAATATCGAGTCGAAAGACCTTGATGGTCAGACGCCATTATCGTGGGCCTCTAAGAAAGGGCGTGAGGCCGTCGTTAAGCTGCTTCTTGAGAAGGGCGTTAATATCGAGTCGAAAGACGTTTATGGTCGGACGCCGTTAAGGTGGGCCGCCGAGAAAGGGCATGAGGCTGTCGTCAAGCTACTTCTTGAGAAGGGCGCCAATATCGAGTCGAACGTTAGTAGTCAGATGCCGTTATCGTGGGCCGTCGAGAAAGGGCATGAGGCCGTCGTTAAGCTGCTTCTTAAAAAGGGCGCCAATATCGAGTCGAAAGACCATAATAGTCAGACGCCACTATGGTGGGCCGCTAAGAAAGGGCGTGAGGCCGCCGTTAAGCTGCTTCTTGAGAAGGGCGCTAATATCGAGTTGAGTATTGGTGGTCGGACGCCGTTATCGTGGGCTGCCGAGGAAGGGCATGAGGCCGTCGTTAAGCTGCTTCTTGAGAAGGGTGCCGATATTGAGTCGGAAGACGCTTTTGGTCAGACGCCACTATCGTGGGCTGCCGAGAAAGGGCATGAGGCCATCGTTAAGCTACTTCTTGAGAAGGGCGCCGGTATCGAGTCGAAAGACCATAATAATCAGACGCCATTATGGTGGGCCGCCAAGAAAGGGCATGAGGCCGTCGTTAAGCTACTTCTTAAGGAGGGCGCTAATATCGAGTCGAAAGACAGTCGTGGTCAGACGCAATTATTATGGGCTGCTAAGAAAGGGCATGAGGCCGTCGTCAAGCTACTTCTTAAGAAGGGCGTTAATATCGAGTCGAAAGCCGTTAATGGTCAGACGCCACTATCGTGGGCCGCCGAGGAAGGGCATGAGGCCGTCGTTAAGCTGCTTCTTGAGAAGGGTGCCAATATTGAGTCGAAAGACATTTCTAGTCAGACGCCACTATCATGGGCTGCCGAGAAAGGGCACGAGGCCGTCGTCAAGCTGCTGGAGTCATACAAAGGTCAATCTTTATAAACTACACTCCCTTGACCTCCTCCTCACCCACCACCTGCTATACACTCTATATTATGTAAAGGTGATATCCCTATGACCAGGACGGGTTGGTCGTCTGTGGCGTTAGCGGGCCAGAATCTGGATTAGGTCTATTCGAGAACCTCCTTTTCTACCTTTGAAGGAAGGGTTGGATCTTAGGAGTTATCTCACCACGTACTTTTATCTTAGTATGGATCCAGTTAGCGCCGGCGCTAATTATGGGTTTCGGCATCTAGTACTTCGTAAGATTATTTATTATGAGTGGCTAGTAAAAGGGTAGAGACGCTCTGACCTACTTGTATTTCCATGTATCGTCACATCTCCTTAAAAATATTCGGGTCTTTGTTTCCAAAAGTATTATTAGAAACGTTATGGTTGTCAAGTCGACGTCGTGGTATCCCTTCAAATTAAAGGTTTGGGACACCCATCGTGCGAATCTGCTGACCGTAAATTCGCTGATCTCGTGGTAATGGTAATCGTCTGGTAATGGTAATGAAAGCGCTAGTGTACGAATACTCTAAATTCTGGGTTATACACACTAGTTTCGGGGTGGTGGTGCCAACGACTTACCGGGAAGAGAAGAGTGGAATATCAAAGTGACCGCTTGCCAATACTGGGCCTGTCGCGCTTGAATTGAGTCTAAGAGCCTCCTCAGCTCGGTCGTCTGCGAGGCTCTTACGGCCTCAGCTACTAAGACGAGAGTTTCTACCCCGTTTTAGCCTATTTGCTGTCGTTCTTGTCAGTTCTTGAGGTACGTACCTAGTGGATACGTGCCAAGGTACGTACCGCACCTACCTACTTTCCTTCCCATGAAACTATTCCTGGAACCTTTCTTTTGGCCATACGAGCCACATATTAGGCTACTCATTGCCTCGCATGAAACTTCATTATTTAACTGTTACGGCGTGGAAATGCCTCTACAGGATACGCGCGCGGGTAGCGCGTTATCCTTTACTTCTTTTCGCTGGCATCGGCCAGGCCTGTACGCGTTTCCTTTGGCGCCCTTCAGCCCCGTATATCGCCACGCGACTACACACGGCGCGGCTATTTCCTCTGCCTCAGGCGCATTCTAATGCCCTGAATTTCCTCTATATATAGTAGCTTACTAGCCCGTCAGATAACTCTCTTTCTTTCCCTCATGCAGTTCATAGTTACTGAATTCAGACTTCAATCCAGTCCCCTACGAATCAGTCCCCTCGTACACCCTCGAGCCCTGCATCCACTACGGCCGCTCCCTGTAGCGCATTGCCTAGTGCCCTCGAGCATCATCACCCTCGAGCATCATCACCCTCGAGCCCACATCACTTCCCGCCGTACGCTCGTAACTTCAGTCCCAAAACGACTGACGGGTAGGAACAAAGACAGTAATTTAAGGAGGGCTCTTGTGACGGTACACAGCATTCGCCGAGTACTCACACACACACTGATGGTGCTCCGCCAGCCTTACCGGATCTTGAACCACTCCCCCGGTCGTCCCTCAACACCAGGCTGCTGGCCTGGCATAAATCCTTGAACATATCCGCTTCCCCACAGATGGAAGGTATCACCAGCCTCGGTGCGACGAAGCACGAAGGGGACAATACACCCATCGAATAAGCAAAATACATCTCCCTCCTTCACACCACGAGGGGCCCAACCCATATAACCTGACTTCAGCACAACGAATGTGTAGGGCATCCATATCCTAGAAATCCTTTCACTCATATAAAATAGCCTCGTTCTAACCCACTCTTCCTCGAGCTGATGTTTCCGTTTGGGCGTGTCCTTCCAGGCCTTGTAGCTCTCACGGGACCGCAGTGCACCTGCCCACCTATCCTGTATCATAGCCAGGAAGTCTTCGGCCTCTGGTGGTGCTGGGGTTTTTCCTTCATAGCAGTCCATTATCATGGTGCGCCAATACGCTTCCCGTCGGCTGACTGCGGCGAAATAAGGGTCAGGAACGTGTGCCTGGCACATGGCGCGCGTTTCTGCCGCAATTGGTAGCTGGTACTTATTATTATAGGAAGATATGGAAGTCCAGCCATCTTCCCAACATTTAGCCACTTCAGAGGGGTCGTGATTATATAGCCGCGTCGCAATAAATGCTACTTCATCTATAACCGCACCACAAATCGACAAGGTACCCTGGGAAAGATGGCACGTCAGGCTTGATTCCGTGTTCCGTTGGATGTCTTCTGCCCAGTTTCCCAGTCGGAACTCGTTCACAGGGCCAGAGGCAAAATCGTAAGCCCATGACGGGAGCCCAAGGGTTCTCGATATACCATGGTCAGAAATTTTA
>JGI24806J26614_1000315_pt1 | contig 13800 bp, 10 predicted proteins | sample Kansoi200umMDA_FD_26614 | JGI IMG/M metagenome (IMG submission 26614)
GCATATGGGCGGTCATTATATACAGGCCGGTTGGTTCCCGGTGAGCAATTTTTTGGTTCCGCTGTACCAGGATTTTTCTGTAGATAATTTGATTGTAATTGAACGTTTCTGCTGGTGGGCCCATATCATTGGTGTGCTGGGTTTTTTAAACTACATCATTTATTCCAAGCATTTTCATATTGTCCTTGCTTTTCCGAATACCTATTATTCCAAACTGCTTCCAAAAGGAGAATTCAATTCGCTTGCTTCTGTCACCAATGAAGTTAAGCTGATGCTGGACCCCAACGCTGCTGTTACGCCCGACCCTAACCCAGGCAAATTTGGTGCGAAGGATGTGCCCGACCTTACATGGAAACAACTGCTGGATGCATACACCTGCACGGAGTGTGGCCGTTGCACCAGTGCCTGCCCGGCCAACCAAACGGGTAAGCTGCTGAGTCCGCGCAAGATTATGATGGACACACGCGACCGCATGGAGGAGATTGGAAGAAACATTGATAAGCACGGCGTGGATTTTACGGATGGCAAATCGCTGTTGGGTAATTATATTACTGAAGAAGAACTGTGGGCCTGTACCACCTGCAACGCCTGCGTGGAGGAGTGCCCTGTGAACATTGACCCGCTAAGCATAATAGTTGACCTGCGCCGTAACCTGGTAATGGAGGAAAGCAAAATGCCGGCTGAACTGGCGGGCATGATGGGCAACATTGAAAACAATGGCGCACCCTGGAAATTTTCCGCCGCCGACCGTTTTGCGTGGGCCGATGGGATGGATATTCCTACTATGGCCGATATGGTTGGCAGAGGGGAAGAACCGGAAGTGCTGTTTTGGGTAGGTTGTGCCGGCAGTTTTGACGACCGGTATAAATCCGTGACGCGCTCCTTTGCAAAAATACTGAAAGAAGCAAAGGTTAAATATGCTACGCTGGGCATGGAAGAAACCTGCAATGGCGACCCGGCCAAGCGCGCTGGCAACGAGTTCCTGGCACAGATGCAGGCTATGCAGAATATTACTACACTGAATACTTACGGCGTAAAGCGCATTGTAACTGCTTGCCCACATTGTTTTAATACCCTGAAGAATGAGTACCCGGCGTTGGGTGGCAACTACGAGGTGATGCACCACTCTTCTTTCCTACAGAAACTTTTGGAGGAGGGTAAACTGGTGATTGCCGAAGATAATCCATTGAAGGGCGCCAGCATCACCTACCACGATAGCTGCTACATTGGCCGGGGAAATGATATTTACGAGGCGCCGCGTCAGGTGCTGGAATCGTTTAAGGCGGAACTGAAGGAAATGAAGAAGTGCCGTAGCAATGGCCTTTGCTGTGGCGGTGGTGGTGCACAGGTATTTAAAGAGGAAGAGCCCGGTAACAAACGGGTGAGCGTAGAACGCACGGAACAGGTGATGGAAACAGGCGCTAAGATTGTGGCTTCTGCCTGTCCCTTCTGCATGACCATGATGGACGACGGCATTAAACACAAGAACCAGGAGCAGAATATTAAGGTGAAGGACATAGCAGAGTTATTGGCTGAGGCAAAAGGGTTGTCTTAAACTAAAAAACGAGCTAATTCTTCAACCCCTCAAAAATATTTTTAGCTTTGTGGTCGCACATTCACCCTAAAACTTAAACCACATGAAAATCTTAAAATGGATACTTATTATCCTGGTGATTGTTATCGCCATTCCGTTGATTACTGCTTTGTTTGTTAAGAAGGATTTTGTTGTAAGCAGAGAAGTGACGATTAACAAACCTAGAACTGAAGTTTTCAATTATGTCAAGCACCTGAAAAACCAGGATAACTTTTCGGCCTGGAATAAAAAGGACCCAAACATGAAGAAAAGTTACAGGGGTGGTGAAGATGGAACCGTCGGCTTTATTGCTGCCTGGGAAAGTGATACGATGGGTGTAGGAAAAGGAGAGCAGGAAATAAAGAAAATTGACGAAGGCAAAAGTGTGGATACTGAGCTTCGTTTCGAAAAGCCTTTTAAAAATACAGGACAAGCTTCTTTTACCACTGAAGATGCAGGCAGCGACCAAACAAAAGTAAAATGGACCTTTAGTGGTCAATTTCCTTGGCCTTTCAACCTGATGGGCCTGATAAAAGATATGGATCAGGAACTAGGCAAGGATTTACAAACTGGCCTTGACAACTTAAAAACTGAGTTGGAGAAGACCCCGACTGTGACCACTGTAACTACTGAGCCCACCACAGAACCTGTCCCGACCACTACTACCACCCCCACAACTAAATAGACCAACAACCAGTTTATTTCCCACAACCTTAATAAATTACCTTAAAGAATCCCGCTTCCACGAGGCGGGATTCTTTTTTGGTATGTGGATTGCAAAGACAACAAAAAAACTGCTTCAACGTTCTATCTTTTGCCTTGCCCTCATGCGTGTACGTCGTGTTATTCTTACAATTTTACTAATAATCAGTTTCCTTCCTGCCTTTTCTCAGGAGAAATATAGTGTAGGTTTGTTTGCTGCCCGCAATACAAAAACACTTGCCGAATCGTTAACGAAAGACATTAACTCTGACGAGGAAAAGGTGTTAGCCATCCATTACTGGATTACCCACCACATTAAGTATGACGTTAAGCAGGCACTCACTTTTGGTTTTGAACCGGTTGATACCCGCAGGATATTGCGCCGGCGCAAAGCAGTGTGTACCGGCTATAGCGAACTGTTCAATGAACTGTGCGCTTATGTGGGTATAAAATCCGTTTCAATAAGCGGTTACAGTAAAGATGTATCCGTTGACCTGGGTAATAAGTTTTACCTGGCTGAGCACATGTGGAATGCCGTGCAGCTTAACGGCCAATGGACACTGGTCGATGCCACCTGGGATGCCGGATGCATTAAATATTACAAACGACCACTCGGGCGGCGGCTTCTTCATTATGTAACTTTCGGTAAAACGAGAGATATTATTTACAAGCCTCATTTTAAGTTTGCGCCTAAAGAGATGTACTTCCGTAAGCCGGGCACCTTTTTTAAAACGGACCACTTTGCCTTCAACCCCACCTGGCAAATGCTGCCGGTTACCCAGCCTATACAACAGTTTGAGCAGGACAGCTCGGCATATTATCTCCGCTTTGATGAAAGCAACCCTTTTATACCCGGCAAGTTCATAGCCCTGCAGGATGATTACGCCCGTTTAAGTGATGAAGATAAATACATAGAGAATGGCCTTGAAGGCAATGAGTTTAACAAGAAGAGTAATTACGATGTAGCCGTTAGCTGGTGGTTGCTGGCAAAGCGCGATGCAGAAAATCTGGACCTCGCCTCCAAAGATACCTTTCAGCAATTAAGAATTTGTGACAGCGTATTGTTTAAACTTAAAAAGTATGATCAGCACATTAAGCTCAGCGACTCGTTATTGACGGTGGAGAAAAAGGAGTTGATGGACATTAATAACCGGAAGAAGGAAATTTTTAAAACCAGTCACGCAAAAATAAAATCAAGCATAAGCAAGGTGTTGAGTGGTTACCGCGGCAATAAAAAGGCTCACCAGCGTGCCAGGGATGCTATGAGGCGCTCCGCAAAAAGCATTAATAAGCGCCAGGGACGAACCATAAGCGATGACTCCTTCTACGATACTAAATATATCTATAACCCTACAAATACAGACAGCGCTAAACTGCCTCCTCAAATTTCCCTGCTGAATGACAGCGCTAAACTGCTAACGAGCCAGCTCCAGCAATATTACATTTACCTTGATGAGCTGGGTAAAACGCTGACTGAATCATTGACCAAAAACATTTCCGGCAGAGATATTTTTGGCGGGATGAAAGGCAGAAAGACAACGGGCCTGCTGGATTCCTGTATTTCAAATAGAATAGGATTTTTTGATGATTTAGATTACCCGGTTATCATTGCGCGAAATAAACTGGTTTATAATCAGCTACGTATGGATTCCGCCCTCTTTCTTCATGATACCAGCTTCGTGCGCTATTACTATTATAAATGCCAAGTGGCCAACAGGCTGGTGAGCCGCATTTACATTATGCACAATTCAAAAATCATGCTGCTAAAGCAATTGAAGCGCGCCCTGGTAAATAGTGATGATGTTACAGCCCAGTATGAAGAAACGAAGGAATTTATTTTTGCTTTAACTGATGAACACCTGAAGCAATTGAGTAAGCATGCTAATGTAGATGACGAGTTTTTCAATGCTTCAGCTCAGCTGACCGGGTTATTAATGAAAGAGAAAAAAGCGCTGGACTTTGAGAACTATATCGAAAAAGGAAATAGCCTCGGCCGTTCCAGGTATATTAACCGCCGCGACAGCGCCATGAAAAGCGTTAACCGCAAATTAAACTCAACAGTTCGTAAATTGCAGACCGCCGTGCAAGCACATAAAACAAAATATACCAAGCTTAAAAAGAGCACATGATAGTAAAGGCCGGGTTAGAAGATGCGGCAGAACTGAACAGGCTGGTGAACTCAGCTTACCGTGGTGAGTCTTCAAAGAAAGGCTGGACTACTGAAGCCGACCTGCTGGGTGGCATACGTATAGATGAGGAGAGGCTAAAACAGATTATTGAAAAGCCCGGCGCCATGATTTTAAAATACATTGACGGACAAGGAAAAATAATTGGTTGTGTGCAACTGGAAAAACATGATAAGAAATTATACCTCGGCCTGCTAACCGTTTCGCCTGAGCTGCAAAACCGAGGAATAGGCAAGCAATTTTTAAAACGGGCAGAAGTTGAGGCCAAACAGGCCAATTGTTCTATCATATATATGTCCGTTATTACCCGGCGCAAAGAATTGATTGCCTGGTATGAGAAACATGGCTACAGAAACACCGGTGTTAAAAAGCCTTTCCCGAAAGACGACCCGCGCTTCGGTCTCCAAAAAGTAGAGTTGGAGTTTATGCTATTTGAGAAAGTAATTTGATGATTTAGCAATATTTGTAGTTTAAATTTTTTATTTCATTTTATATATTTGAGTACACTATTTCTTAAACCAAAACAATATGAAACCAACCTTTAACTTCAAATCTTTGCCCAAAAAACTGGATTACCTGGCACCGGACACGTCGGAAATCAGAATGCTGCCACAATTTAGCAGAGGGGGACTGGCACATTGCGTACTCCCCAAAGGCAAAATTTCCATAGCCGTGCGACACAAAACGGTAAGTGAAATATGGTATTGCCTTTCCGGTAAGGGAGAAATCTGGCAAAAGAAAGGCAGTAAAAGCAGTGTTAAGAAATTTTCAGGCGGAGATTCCTTTACCATTCCTCTTGGCAATCATTTTCAGTTTAGGAATATTGGCAAAACGAAGTTGTGCGTTCTGATTTCAACAATGCCCAAGTGGCCGGGCAACAATGAAGCGATAACCGTGAAGGGACGCTGGAATGCCACAGGATTAGAGAAGCCGTAATAATTTTTCTACTGTAAGTCATTTCATATTTTCAGATTGGATTGAAGCTAACGATATTGCACTATCTTTTATTACTTTTATCACATGGCTCAGCCCCACTCTGCTTCTCCTGCTTTACAGTTGTTTTCCATCCGTAATCATTACAGGCCTGCAATATTGAAGCAAAAACAACACTTGCTGAATACTATAACACCAAAAACAATAAAGGGAGCAAATAATCTGAAGCTTTATTACGAAGCGCTTTTATTCCTCTCTGCTTATCCTGATAATGTTGCTATTTATAAACAGGCCTCCGATTCACTTGAAACTCTGAAGGCATACATCCAGCAGCATGACGGGATTGAGTACGATTTATATAATTCCGGTGTGACGGGTAGCCGCTTATGCGCCACCTTTAGTTTTGAAATGGTAAGGTGGCTGCATCGCACGCAGCCGGAAAACATCAGCGTAGTGAATGTGGAAGCAGATGATGAAAAAATTCAGGCGGTGATGTCGGTAGCCTTGCCAAAAGTAGAATCAGAGATTTTGCAGGATGCCAATGAAGACTGGAAGAGTTGGTTAAATACATCCACTAAAAAGATAGACTTACTGCCTAAACTGATTGATGCATTTGAGCAATCAGATTTACGTCCCGAGGTGAAAGACGAATTGTGGGATTCGCTGGGTCTCGATATTGAAATCACCTTTACAAAGCATACTGCACTGCCGGCATCGCTGGTGAAGCCTTTTTACCATAAGTCAATAGTTAAAAAGCACGACGGTACTCATCCCTATCCTAAGCCGGTGAAAGTGAAGTTAAATCAGCAACAAGCGGGGCAAATCATTGAATGCGGGCGCATTGTTCTGGCGCGTCATCTGCGGGAAATTGACCCGGTAACTTTCACCTCACCCGAATTGGTTTCGTACTATCAGTTGTCGCGAGGTATTTCAGTAGCGCTAATGAGCATGGTGCCGGACCGGAGGCATCCTATTGACAGTTACATGGGCTATGTGGCGTTTAAGAATGGGCTACCGGTAGCTTATGCTGGCTCCTGGCTGTTATTTGACAGCGGGCGAATCGGGTTGAATATATTTCCGGCTTACCGCGGAGGTGAATCACGATACCTGTTTGAAGAAATTATTGAATTGCACAGGCAAGTGTATAATCTGAAGCGTTTTACTGCCGACCCCTACCAGATTGGCAAGCACAATAGCGATGGCATAAAATCAGGCGCGTTCTGGTTCTATTATTACATCGGTTTCAGGCCGGTCAAGGAGGAGCAAAAAAGAATTGCCGGAGAAGAATACCAGAAAATAAAAAAGACTAAGGGCTATAGAACTCCTGCACCGGTTTTGGAAAAGCTGGCAGACTCACGAGTGGAATGGGAAAGGCAAATTAAGGCAGTACACTTTGATGCTACGGACATTAGCCGTGTGTTTGCCGCTATCGTGAAAAAGCGCTATAATAATAACCGGAAACTGGCTCAGGAAAGAACATTTAAAAAGCTAGTTACTCTTCTTGGCATTCCTGATTCATACAATGACAACTTCACCTTTATTGTGAAAAACTGGTGCGTACTGCTGATGGAAAATGAAACTGAATTAAAAAGGGATGCCCGGTTAAGAGGCTCTATTAAAAAATTCTTCCGGTTAAAAGCAGATGGTGATGAAGAACTGGCTGTTTCTGAAATGCAAAAGGCAAAGGAGTGGCGAAAGTTGATGGAAGGAATTGTAAAACAGAATCTGAAATAGAACTATTTTAATTCTTTTTTTTCCAGATTACCTCTTAACAATCTTAATCTCCACCCGCCTGTTGGCGGGGTTATCTACATATCCTCCCGGAGGAGTTTTGCTGCCATATCCTTTATAAGTAAGCCTTTCGGGCTCAATGCCGTTTTCAACCAGGTAATTGTAAATCACTTCGGCACGATTGGCCGACAGGCTCCATTTCCCTGTTTCATTATCCATCCCCTCTTTTCCTTCCGGTGTACAGCACACATAGCCTTGTATTTCAATCTCCACGGTAGGATGCCGTTTCAACCATTTTAGCAAACTCTCCATAACGGGAATGGAAGAAGGCAGGGGCTGATGTCTGCCACCGTAAAAGTTCATGTTCTTCAACACGAAGGTTTCCCCTTCATCTACTTCTTCTTCCAGTCCGATATTCGGGGCATTCTCTTCTTTCTTTTGTTCATCAGGGTTAGACCTGTCATAAACAATATCAACGGGTCCTTTGCGGATGTAAAAAAGCACTTCTGCACGGCGATTTAAGGCCCTGTTTTCTGCAGTATTATTATCATGGGCTGGACTTCGTTTCCCAAAACCATGTATTCTGATAATAGTTGTTGGCTTTATTCCTTCTTGCAGCAGGTATTCTTTCACCGCTTTTGCTCTCTTTTGCGACAGTATATCGTTAACGGAATCAGAACCGATGGCATCACAATGAGCAGAAATAATAATAGAGTCTGTTTGATAAATCCTCATGGATAAATGCAGTATATTTTTAGCCTTCTCCGTAAGCGCTGATTGGTTGAAAGGAAAATAAATTGTGGCTGTATCAATTGATGGTTGAGCCACGCACATAAAGGTTGATAATAGAAACAGGGAAAAGAGAATAGGTTTAATCATGCATTTTGATAACTGTTTTTTTATTCAATTTATTGTCTTTTTACATAAGAAAAGTACATCATCCGCGTTATATCCCAAACCCTCTATCCCTTATGCACATTTTACCTAAAGTTCTTTTCGTGGCCTGCCTTATCCTGATTAGTTGCGCCCAGGCTAACGAACAAACGCACCAGCGCTCAGACGCCATTCCACCTACAATTAATGAAAGCGGCAAAACCCTGCAGGCAAGGTTCAGCCCACCGGAAGGTTATACCCGCATAAGCGCAGAAGTCAATTCCTTTGCCAGCTACCTGCGTAACCTGCCGCTGAAACCCGTTGGCAGCAAGGTGAAATATTACGATGGAAGCGAGAAAGATAACGCGCCTTACATAGCCGTAGTGGATATGCCTATCAGCAATAAGGACCTGCAACAATGTGCAGATGCTATTATGCGACTAAGAGGTGAATATTTTTTCACACAAAAGCAATATGATAAGATTAAGTTCACACTGACCAATGGCTTTAACATGGCTTACAGCGAATGGATAAAAGGCAATCGCCTGGTGGTAAGCGGCAATAAAACATACTGGAAACAGACTGCATCCCCTTCCAATACCTACACCGACTTTAGAAATTATATGGATATGGTATTCACTTATGCAGGTACATTGTCGCTATCGAAAATGCTAACTGAAAAAGAACTTAAAGACATTGCCATAGGTGATGTGTTCATTATAGGTGGCTCACCGGGACATGGTGTGATAGTAGTTGACGTAGCCGAAAATAAAGAGGGTAAAAAAGTTTTTATGCTGGCGCAAAGCTACATGCCCGCCCAGGAAACGCAGATACTCCGCAACCTGAACAATAGTGATTTAAATCCATGGTACAGTTTTACAGAAAAGGATGAACGATTAGAAACACCAGAATATACCTTTTACCAGCATCAGCTGAAAACCTGGTAACCGCTATTGCACCACCAGTTTCCGTTCTGCTATCCCCTCCTGATTCTTTACCCTGATGATGTAGACACCTGCCGGTTGGCTTAATTTAACAGTTGTAAAGGCGTCCAATCCCTCCTGCGTATAAACTATTTTACCAACCAGATTATAAACTTCCAGGGTCGCTATTGATGACCCTGCACTTCTTTCAACGGTAAAGGTTCCATTGGATGGATTAGGGAAAATGGAAATTGGGTTGCTTGTTACTTCATTAATACCATTGCTGGTGGCCGTTTTAAAGGCCCAGGTAGTGCTGCTGGTAATGCCGGTAAAAATATTGCCTGCAAGGTCCTTGATAGCACCATTGTCAATAGTTACAAAATAATTGGTATTGGCGGCAAGATTAGATGTCGGGTTTATAGTTAGGGTACTTCCTGCTATAGAAATTTGTCCGGAAGTAACAGGTATAGTAGCAAATACAGTAGCGCCACTTTTAATTATCAGGTTGCCAGCTGCACCGGCCTGTATTGGTTCGCTAAATGTTACGGCCAGGTTGCTCGTAACTGACACACCGGTAGCGCTATTAACCGGATTAAGCACGGTAATAACAGGAGCCGTAATATCCGGACTGCCTCCGCTTATCTGACATTTATTAGCCTGTATAGCCACCATCTTAGGGTTACCGCAAATGCTCGTGCTTACACTGGCCGTCATTACGGCGTTGCCACAGGTAAGGTTGTATTGATTAAGTGTGCGCCTGTATTCGCCTGCGCCGATGGCGAAATACATCACGTCGTTACGGTCAATCACGTGGCCCAGCTGCTGGCCATGCCCCAGTTCATGCAGGGCAACGGATTCCATATCTATTTCATTTCCGCCCGGAGGATTGGTTGAGTAGTTCCAGGTTTCGGCACTGTTAAACACTATATCCAGTTCTTTAATATACCAGCTATTCGCGCCGCAATCACTTCTCAGGCTTGAACACTGCCCAAGCACTCCGTTGGCCAGTTTAGTAGCGCCGATGTCAAAAGTGATTACATTTTTTCCATCTACAAGGCTTTCATTTATGTTGGTAGTGTTCAGGGTATCTACAAACCAGTTAACCAATGTAGCACAGCGCCAGGTGCTGAAGGCCCTCAGGAAAGAGGCCTTGGCATTGGGATTGGTGCTAAACTGGGTATTGTAAGTCCATTTATAACCGGAATTAGTAGGCCCGATAAAATTAGACTCTACCGGCCCGGTAACCAGTTGAATGTTCAGGCGGGCGTAGGTAACCTTTAGCGTATCAACACTTTCAGTTCGGTTTCCGTTTATCTCCACAGCCACAGGACCAGTTCCCGCTTTCGTGGTTACATAAATTTTTATCTGAGTGTCAGACCATGAAATATAATCAGTAGAAAGAGGTGCCAGAAGGGCAAAGCCTCCGTAATCAGCGTGCCTCCAGGCTACCAGGCTTGTTCCCTGGGTAGTTCCAAAGCCGCTTCCGTTTATCGTTAATATTGACTTCGTACCTGCAGTAATTGTTTTTGGAGAAAAGCTGGAAATGGTAGTAACTCCCCTGGTTTTTTGCGAAACAAAGGGGTCATCACTTTTTACATTCACTATTTTTTGACCTGAAAAATTCTGAATAGGAGTGTAAAGCTCATTCTGAATATTATGATAATTATGGAAAACATCAGATGCAGAAGATGTCTCAAAATTAAATTTTAAGAACCCCTGGGTTGCTGCCACAGCCTGGTAGCGAGTAATTCCCGTTGAGAAACCTGAAGGCAGATTTACATTAATGGGTTTCAACATGAAGATACCATATTCATTAGTAGCTATTTCCAGCGAGTTAGTCACTTCAAGCCAGTCACCATCAACTCTGCCCCCTTCCGTAAGTATTTCAATAGTGGCGGGAATTACTGTTCCCTTTAAAACTTTATATATCTCAATCACATTGCGCGTGTAGATATAGTTGTGAGATGCATTCCAGAAGGTTGATTTTTCCAGCACCTTACCTTCAACAATCACGGTTGACTCATCACAACGGTCTTTCAGGCTAACTTCACGAATCAGGCATTGTGCGCCTACATTTAATGTATAAGCTATTAAAAGGACTAAAAGGGATACGATTTTGCGCATAAGGGTGTCTTATTAGTTTGAGATGACAAGAATAAGGATTTTTTTTAAGATATAAGTTTTTATGAATTTAAGCAGGATTAAAATTATTAAATGGCAAATACTGGATTTTTTTCGTTTTCAACTACCTAAAATTATTAATAAGTGTAACCTTTTTTAGGTAATCCGTATCATAATATACCCTTACAATAAGTGATTCAGCTTTTCAAACGTCTAAAAATCATTTACCCATGAGAATTTTGTCCTTCAACCCCAGCATTATCCGGTCAGTAGCCATCTTTAACATGACAGTAAAGTTAAAGGCCAGGTTTGTAAAGCATGTTCCAAAGAATCACGTTGGCAAATCACTGCCTTCGCTTCAGCATTAATGTGCGACCAACCACCTCTTTTTACTTTTCATCTTTAAATAGGAAGAGGAAAGGAAGTACCAGCCTACTTCTTTTTACATTCATGTCTTGAATCACAATCATGAATTTGAATTCAATCTCTTCTTTCATTACCCTGAATAACAAAATACACATGCCGGTGCTGGGACTGGGTGTATGGGCAACAGGCAGTGGATCGGCCACAGAGAATGCAGTGACCTGGGCGCTGGAAGCGGGTTACCGCCACATTGATACGGCGGCGGTATATGGCAACGAAAAAGAAGTAGGTCAGGCGATACAGCAAAGTGGCATACCAAGAAAGGAAATTTTTGTAACCACCAAGTTGTGGAATGACGACCAGGGTTACGATACGGCGCTAAAGGCTTTTGACCTTTCGCTGAAAAAACTGAAAATGGATTACGTGGATTTGTACCTCATACACTGGCCCTTTAGCGGCTGGAGCAGCACTAAAAACAGCAGTGCCGACAAACGAAGGCAAAGCTGGAAGGCGCTGGAAGAAATTTATCAGTCAGGAAGGGCAAAAGCCATTGGTGTATCTAACTTTGAAATTGAGCACCTGGAGGAAATGAAAACCTACATGAAAATAGCGCCGGCTGTAAATCAAATTGAGTTTCATCCTTTCCTGTTCAGGAAAGAACTGATGGAATACTGCCACACCCATAATATAGCCGTAGAAGATTACTGCCCGCTCTCGCGCGGAAGAAAATTAAATGATGAGCGCCTTGTAACGCTGGCAAAAAAATATGGTAAAACCAATGCACAAATCATGCTGCGGTGGGGCTTACAGCATCGCAATATAGTAATACCCAAATCGGCTCATCGTGACCGCATAAAAGAAAATGCGGGCATATTTGATTTTGAATTAAGTGCAGATGACTTGAGCCGGATGGATGCAATGAACGAGAATTTTTTTGTAGTAAAAAAGTAAAACGCCAAATAAGAATACGAATTAAGTTCTGATTACCTTCTAAATCTTTTTCCATGCGAAAAGTGATAGTGATTGTAACCTCTTGGCTGTTTTTTTCCTGCAATCAGGCCACCCCTTCAAGGGAAGGGGAAAAGGCTACTACAGATACTTTAACCTTAACGGAAGTGTGCTCCGGAATAGAGGCCCCTATTGGGGTGGTAAATGCCGGCGATGGCACTAACCGCTTATTCATTATTGAGCAAGGCGGAAAAATAAGGGTGGTAAAAGAAAGTAAACTTTTGGCCGAACCCTTTCTGGATATCTCCTCAAAGCTGGATAAAATGAGTGGCTCTTATTCGGAAAAAGGGTTGTTAGGATTGGCATTCAATCCCCAGTACAAAACCAACGGAAAATTTTATATCTACTATTCAGCTCCAGCCTCCAATGATGGCATGGACCATACGAGTGTAGTAGCGGAATACAGCGTTTCTTCTAATCCCGATGTAGCCAACACAACCGAAAAAACCCTCTTGCGAATTGATGAACCCGAATCCAATCACAATGGTGGTCAACTGGCTTTCGGTAAAGATGGCTGTCTGTATATTGGTGTAGGTGATGGCGGAGGAGCCGGAGATGACCACGGCAAAACAGGCAATGCTCAAAACCTGAACACCCTGCTGGGAAAAATTTTACGAATCAGCATTAATCCGGAAGCAGGCTATTCGATACCAACAGATAATCCTTTTGTAAACCATGAAGGGAAGCATGAGATATGGGCCTATGGACTGCGCAACCCCTGGCGCTTTTCGTTTGACCGGCTAACCGGTGACCTGTATTGCGGTGATGTGGGACAGGATAAATATGAGGAAGTGAATATTATTGAAATAGGAGCCAATTACGGCTGGCGCATTATGGAAGGTGAGCATTGCTATAATCCATCATCGGGTTGCAGCAGCAATGGGTTAGCATTGCCCATTAATGAATATGACCATTCAGTGGGGCAATGCGTAATTGGGGGGTATGTTTACCGCGGGCAAAAGAATAAAAGCATACAGGGCAAATATATTTTCGCTGACTGGACAGGGCCTATTTTTATGCTGGAGGAAGAGCAGGGTGAGCCCACCTGGGAACGCCAACAACTACCGGTTAGCCCTTCTATTGGCCGGTTTTTCATCAACAGCTTTGGGGAAGACGAAAACGGTGAATTATACATTTGCGGCCAGCCGGAAGTAGGTACTCGCGTACCGGGCAAACTTTATAGAGTTGATTTTAGGTGAGCATTGAACGAGTTTTGCCCCAAAGGCGTTCAATAACTATCTTTGTCCAATAACACAAGTATGAATTTTTCCTTTGCCAGTGATTTTGCCCCGGTAAACATACCCCCCAATTACGCATTGCCCCACTGAATGGTCATATTCATTAATGGGCAATGCTAACCCATTGCTGCTGCAACCCGATGATGGAT
>JGI24806J26614_1000316_pt1 | contig 13798 bp, 10 predicted proteins | sample Kansoi200umMDA_FD_26614 | JGI IMG/M metagenome (IMG submission 26614)
GGAATCACACCCTGCTGGAGTAGTGGAACTGATTACTGTATGAGGAAGGGAAATATTCGTTCCAATTATATGCAACGCCAAATTGTCCACAAGTAAATTGCCTGTAGATAGATAAAAGCATGAATGATCGAGGATCACGGTTCTCAATTCATTACATACAACTATTTGGATTCTAGGTGATGAAGGAGGGACTGCCCAATAAGGAGAATTATTCGACTAAAGCTCCCTCCTGAAAGTCCGCAACTTCCAGGCGCATTACCCAAAGCCACCGTCAAAAACGGTGGTAGTTTACTCACTATTATCTCCACTATTTCTACAATCAGGATCAGCTGGGAAGTCAGTATTGCCATCGCCATCATTATCCATTCCATCATTACAGGCCCGGGGTCCGGATTGTGTATTTGCAGGTGGCGGAACAGGTGTGTTTGGGGGCGATGTGTTTGGTACCGTTATATTGGGCGACGTAGCATCTGGCCGCCGTTGTGAAGTTTTGGTGGGTAAAGCGAAAATGGAGAACGTTGGTGTTGGAGTGGGGGTAGCAATTTACTTGTGGACAATTTGGCGTTGCATATAATTGGAACGAATATTTCCCTTCCTCATACAGTAATCAGTTCCACTACTCCAGCAGGGTGTGATTCCATCGAGATTGGCATAAAATATCGGAACTTTGATTCCAACAAGGAGAACTTTAATGACAACTGTATCTGCAGAAACTTTTGTTAATGCGCCCGCGAAATTGGTTTACCGCGCGTTCACCAATTCCACAGCTCTGCGCGAATGGCTGTGTGATGTCGCCACTGTGGAAAAGCACCCGAACGGTCGCATGTATCTTTGGTGGCGGGGAGACTTTTACTCAAGTGGGCATTACCTTGAACTGGACGATAACAAGTGTGTGAAGTTCCGCTGGTACTCAAACATTGATCCCGCCCCCACCGATGTGACTGTTTCCATTATGGAAAAGGATGGCGGCACGCTGGTCCGCATAGATCACGATACCCCTGACGATCCGTACTGGTCAGAAAAAGGTGCGACCTTCCGCGAGAACTGGGATGAGAGCCTGGAAAACCTCAAGTCGGTGTTGGAAACTGGGATGGATTTGCGAATCTCAACCCGCCCGATGCTTGGGATTGCCCCGGGTGATTTCACAGAGGAACAGGCGTTGGCACTTGGTGTACCTGTGCGCGAAGGGCTGCGGTTGGATGGCCTGGTGGATGGGATGGGCGCGCAGAGAGCAGGTTTGCAAAAGGACGATGTCATTGTTGAAATGGCAGGGCATCCGGTTCGGAGCGATGCAACCAGCCTGCCAAATGCAATTGCAGGAAAAAAAGGCGGCGATACCATCGAAGTTATCTTCTATCGTGGACCTGAAAAGAAAACCATCAACATGGAGTTGAGCAAGCGGCCCATGCCAGATGTCCCTTTTGAACCCGCCAAACTTGCAAATCAGGCTCGAGAACTTTATGAGTCTGCGCTGGCTGAGTTGGAAAAATGTTTTGAAGGCTACAGCGATGAACAAGCCATGACGCGTCCCGATCCAAAGGAATGGAGCGCATTGGAGATTGTCGCCCACCTTGTTCAAAACGAGCGTTTCAATTCGATCTTCCTGACCAGCCTGATCGATGGTTACGAGCTGATTGCCGACGGGTTTGGGAGCAATGTCACGGCGCAGGTGCAAGGTACCGTAAAAGCGAATCCATCCATCCAGCTTATGCTGGAGATGCTCCGCAGAACAGTGGAGGAAGTTCTCGCGTACGCGGAATTAATCCCTGAAGATTTCACAATGAATAAAGGCAGTTATTATCGCTTTGGCTTTGGCCTGCTGCAACCAAATTTTCATATCACAGGTCACATTGAACAAATAAAAGATGCCCTGGCCGCAGCGACCAATTAAGCCGCTAAAATACACAGAAGAAAACGGGCAGTCGCATCGACTGCCCGCATAATTTAATTATTTTGATCAAACCCAATCTACGCGAGGAAAACCAAATGAATAAAATAATTCAGGATACTCAAACCAGTTATGATCGCGTCGCTGTGGAATATGGCGAGAGGTTCAAAGACGAAATGGATGATAAGCCTTTCGATCGTGATTGTCTCAACCGACTGGTGCGTGAAGTCGGAGAGTTGGGGCCGATCTGCGACCTGGGCTGTGGTCCCGGGCAGATCGCGCGCTATTTACATCGCAAGGGGGTGAAAACGCTGGGCGTGGACCTATCAACCAATATGGTTGCAGAGGCGCAGCGCTTGAATCCGGAGATCCATTTTCACCAGGGAGATATGCTGTCCCTGCCTGATGCCGATAATTCCTGGGGCGGCATCGCGGCCTTCTATTGCATCATCCACATCCCGCGCGAACAGATCGTAGATGCATTACGCGAGATAAAGCGCGTGCTCAAACCGGGTGGCATACTCCTTCTTGCCTTTCATATTGGCACCGAGATCAAGCATCTGGATGATTGGTGGGACAAACCGGTCAACCTGGATTTTGCTTTTTACCTGCCCACTGAAATGGAGTCCTGGCTAGAAGAGGCCGGTTTTGAATTGCTGGAAGCCCTGGTCCGTGAACCAAACACCGAAGTGGAAGCCGCGACCCAACGGGCATATATATTCGCAAGGAAATCAATTGCAAATTAAAAATGGCCGGGAAGAAATTCCTCCCAGCCACTGACTAATCTACTTAGATAGATTGTATTGCGAGATATCAGAATTCCATTACGGAGTCGCGCGAGACTGCACCCGCTGGAACTCCTCTAGGAATTTTTGTGCTACCACTTCGCTATGAATGATCAATACATTTTCGTCGTTATCATTTTCTGCTCTGTTCGTAAAATCATATGAACCCACTACAACAATCTGGCCATCGATGACCATGATCTTATGATTCAACAGCTCAGGGTTCCGATCCAAAAGAACATTCAGCCCAGCCTCCCGAAAGAAATTCAGCTCCTCTACCAGGTTTGGGTTTGGGTTGACCTGGTTCGGATCCACAAGATCAAACTCCAGCACTCCGTTAATGGCAACGCCCTCCTTTGCCTTATCTCGAATAATCGTCCCCAGGTCTGAAGATGCGAAGGAATACGCCAGGAACGAAATACTCTCTTTGGCTTCAGCGATCAACTGGCTCAAACGCCCCGCCACGATATCATCAGGCGAGAACAGCACTTCGACTTGCACTCCCTGGATTTCCACAACGGGGTACGGTGTCAGCGGGGCCACGAAGGGCCCAAATTGATTCTTCTCAAACATCTCGTTAAATTCCTGGGTATAATCAGCCGCCACCTCAGGCGAGAGAATGCGTATCAGGCTGTTGTATTCCCGGAACACACCTGCCAGATCATAACTTAAAGATCCTGTCCAAACTTCCTTATGGTCAATCACAATGAAACGATTATTCATCAATCCAGGCTGCTGGTCATCGATGATAGTAATGCCTGCATCCTTCAAAACCTGGAAGGTGGACCCAGAGCGTCCAATCAGGCTGTCAGTTTCTGTGATCACGCGTACCGGTATACCCCGTCGGCTGAGCACGATCAGCGCCTGGGTAATGCTATCCAGATTCAAGTTGCGCAGCGACACATCCACGCTTTCACGGGCGGCCACGATTGCAGCGGACACAAAGGCATCCACACCACCCACTTCACGCACTGAGAGAGGGTTGACTGGGTCGGTAAAATAGACCTCCAGCCAGGTTGCACGGTATCCAAATCCGCTCCGAAGAGGAACATTCGCAAAAAACTCCCCGGGAACCGCCGGCGGAAGACCACCCTCCGTAATAGCCAGCTGGGTAGCAGCACCACTTGTTTCAGCAGCAACGGGCGTATTCGTCTCCAAACCCGCGCCCCTGCAGGCTTGAAGTAGTAATGCAATTCCAATAAGAGCTAAATAGCCTTTATTCCATCTCATTCCACGACTCCTTTTACAATCTACAAGCATGTCTGTTCTCGCCATGGTAAAACCAGCGTAATTATTTTATCTCAATTAATTCGTGGAAATCCGTTGCTGTAACATATCCAACTTGAGCAAAATAAACATACCAAAAACTCGTAATCAGATCTTTAGCGTGCTAGAACAACCGCACCGCTACTTCAGGAGTACAGATTCTTATTTTGCCTTCGCCTGATTTGCGACCGCCGCAGCTTTCTTTGCCGCTTCTTCAGCATCGCCCAGATAATAATTCCTGATCGGCTTGAGGTCATCGTCAAATTCATACACAAGCGGCAAGCCTGTTGGGATGTTTACTTCAGGAATGGCGGCATCTGAAATATTATCCAGATATTTCACGAGCGCGCGGATGCTGTTTCCGTGTGCAGCAACAATCACACGCTTGCCAGATCTGATCACCGGAGCCAGTGTAGCATGCCAGTAAGGTAGGACACGTTCCAGCGTGATCTTCAGCGACTCAGTGGCTGGCAGCTGTTCCGGAGATAAAGAAGCGTAACGCGCCTCAAAGCTTGGATGACGTTCATCCGACTCATCCAGAGCGGGAGGCGGCACATCATAACTCCGTCTCCAGATCTTCACCTGTTCTTCGCCAAATTTTTCCGCCATTTCCGATTTATTCAACCCCTGCAGCGCCCCATAATGACGTTCATTCACCTGCCATGCATTCGTGACCGGGATCCATTCGAGATTCATTTCCTGCAAAATGATCCACAACGTGTGGATGGCGCGCTTTAAAACAGATGTATATGCCACGTCAAAGACATATCCATCTGCATTGAGTAATTTTCCCGCTTCAAGCGCTTCTGCCCTGCCCAATTCCGTGAGACCTACATCCGTCCAACCTGTAAAACGATTTTCAAGATTCCAAACGCTCTGTCCATGACGGACCAAAACCAGTTTATACATGCTGTACTCCTCTAAAATCTTTCATGAATTATAGCCCAGGATACCCAGCCATAGTAAAATCATGCTATGTCCACTGATGACCTTAGCCCAAGCCGCCAGCAATATCTTGAGATCAAACGCGAATATCCAAACACCATTTTATTTTTTCGACTTGGCGATTTTTATGAAACCTTCGACGAAGATGCAGAGATCACTGCCCGTGAACTCGATATTGTCCTCACCTCCCGCAACATTGGCAAAGGTATACGCGCTCCACTGGCGGGTATACCCTATCATGCTGTCGAAAATTATCTTGCCCGGCTGATCGAAAAGGGTTATCACGTTGCCATCTGCGAACAAATTGGCGATTTACCCATTAAGGGATTGTTCCCGCGCAAGGTTGTCCGCGTCGTCACCCCCGGGACTGTAACCGAACCGGGACTCTTGCCTGGCGACTCGAATAACTATCTTGCCTCAGTTGTGCTCGATCATTCCAATTCGCTCACTTCCGGACTTCAAATGGCCTCGGTTTCCTATGCAGATATCACCACTGGAGAATTCGCCGTTACAGAACTTCCACTGGAGGCTCTACGCGCCGAACTGACGCGTTTGCATCCTGCGGAAATTCTGCTCCCTGATAATCAGAATCTTAACGACAATATTCTTGGGCATCAAACTCCCTACCCGGCCTGGAGATTTGAGCCGGGCAAATGCGAGGAGACTCTGCTGGCGCATTTCAAGGCCTCGTCCCTCACGGGCTTCGGACTCAAAAGCCACAGTCTTTCAGTGCGGGCGGCGGGTGCCATTATTCAATATCTCAAAGACACCCAGCCAGATTCACTGGCTTTGCTTACCAGCCTGCGATCTTATAGCATTAATGAGTTCATGACCCTTGACGCCGCCACGCGTCGCAATCTCGAGCTGGATGAAACTCTACGCGGCGAACGCAAAGGCTCCTTGCTGGGCACGCTCGACAAGGCGGTGACGCCCATGGGCAAACGCCTGATGCATCAATGGGTTAGCCAGCCACTGCTGGATGTGGAAAAGATCGAATACCGCCAAAATGGTGTACAGACTTTTTTTGATAATGGAATGCAGCGTGCCGAGCTGCGCGCCGCGTTGAGACCATTTGCAGATCTTGAAAGGCTGGTCAATCGCGTCATGGCAGGCCTGGCACAACCGCGCGATCTGGTAGCAATGAGGGATACACTGGCGCGGCTGCCAGCCATTGCAGAAATTATCGAGCAGTCGCAAGCGCGGCACCTACCCAAAATTGAACTGTCAAATAGTGAGTTATCTCTGCTTCAATCCGCCATTGACGAGGATCCCCCCTCCACTTTACAGAACACAGGCATTATCCACCCCGGCTACTCACAGGAATTGGATTCCGTCATTGAGGCTTCTAAACACGCGCGCGACTGGATCGCCAATCTGGAAGGCGTCGAACGCGAAAAGACAGGTATCAAGACCCTCAAAGTTGGCTACAATAAAGTCTTTGGTTATTACATCGAGATCTCGCGCGGCGCAGCGGATAAGGCGCCTGAAAGTTATATTCGCAAGCAAACCCTGGTCAATGCTGAACGATTCATCACACCTGAAATGAAGGAGTATGAGACTCTCGTGTTGAATGCCGAAGACCGCATTCGAGAGATAGAATTGCGTCTGTTCAGGGAAGTTTGTGCGATGTTGTCAAAATCGGTATCTCAATTATTGGAAACGGCACGGGCAATCGCTGAACTGGATGTGCTTGCCGCGCTGGCTGAAGTCGCGGCACTCGGAGGCTATACCCGGCCACAGGTCCATGAAGGACGCGAGCTGGAGATCCACGAGGGTCGGCACCCGGTGGTGGAGCAGAGCCTGCAGGCAGACTCTTCCTGGAATCGTTCAGGTCGCTATATCCCCAATGATGTCCTCTTTGAAAAAGGTGAAATTGTGCGCGTGATTACTGGCCCAAACATGGCAGGCAAATCTACCTATCTGAGACAGACTGCGTTGATCGTGTTGATGGCACAAATGGGATCATTTGTCCCCGCAGACTCGGCCAGGATCGGACTCGTGGACCGTATCTTCACCCGCATCGGCGCGCAGGATGAGATCCACGCTGGGCAATCCACGTTCATGGTGGAGATGCTTGAAACCGCGAATATTTTGCACCATGCAACCACGCGCTCACTTTTGATCCTGGATGAGATCGGGCGCGGCACATCCACATACGATGGCGTTTCGATCGCGTGGGCAGTGATCGAATATATTCATAATCATCCACACTTGCGCGCCAAAACATTATTCGCGACGCATTATCATGAATTGACTCAACTTGCGGAACTATTGCCCGGTATCCGCAATTACAACGTGGCTGTCAGCGAAGGCGATGGGAAGGTTGTATTTCTGCATAAGATCGTTCCTGGTGGCGCGGACCGATCATATGGAATACACGTTGCGCAACTGGCTGGTTTGCCCGCCCCTGTGATCCAGCGCGCAAGCGAGATCATGGCCGAGCTTGAGAAGACATCCGGCCGCGCTGTGAAGATCAATCCGCAGGCGGCGCAGCAAGCCGCGTTATTCCCGGAAACTAGCCCTCTACTGGATGAACTAAGATCAACCGATGTGAATTCGCTCTCACCCATTGAAGCGCTGAACAAACTGTTTGAGTGGCAGAAAAAGTTTACGAAGTAGCGATCATGTCACGTGAGCAGCGTTCCGCTACAAAACCAAATATCAAAACATTTACTCAAGCTTTCGCAACTGTTTTCGTATATTTCCTCCTTGCCCTGGTAACCATACTCAATCTCCTATCTATTCAACCCGCGCTCTGGAAGCTGCTGGATTTTGGTTCTTTCATCTCCGCTGGCAAAGAAGCCCGAGAGGGCAAAAACCCCTATACAACCGACTCACCACTGGTTTTCCAGGTAACATCCCAAAAAAGTGATCAAACGCTGCCTTCGCCAAATCTAAACCCGCCGGTGTCAATATTTTTTTTTAGACCACTTGCTGATGTGAATCCAGCAAAAGCGGCTCTATTATGGAGAGTGATATCCGCAATGATGTTTGTCACCGGGGTATTTATCTTGGCAAGGTCATATCCTAAATTTACAAACCCGATACGTATCTTATGGGCGCTCAATCTGGCGGGGTTTTGGAACACGATCGCACTTGGGCAAATATATGCTCCAATCTTCCTGTTGGCGATTGGTGTATGGATCCTTGCAGAAAACAAATATTCCATACTTGCCGGAATTATGCTGGGAATGATCATTGCCATCAAACCTAACTTTATCTTTTGGTTGTTGGTTCTGGGAGTTGCCAGGCAAATAGCAACAATTCTCAGCGCAGCAGTGACTGCAATAGTACTCAGCCTTTTGCCAATTGCATTCTTTGGGTCGCAAATCTATCAACAATGGTTTACGGCATTAGCGAATTATCCATCAATTGGTTTATTAATTGCGGGGAATAGCTCATTACAATCCCTAACTGCTCGATTTGGCTCCGCAATTCCTGGATTGGTATTGAGCATGTTCTTAGTCATAGCGGGTTTGAACTTGGCCCACCGCAGCAAATATATTCCATCGAAAGCTAATACGCTGGGTATCGTCGGGTCGCTGCTAATCTCGCCGTTTTCCTGGGCAGGTTATACAATATTGACTCTCCCAATCTTATTTTCAAAATCGCGTTGGAATTGGATGCACATACTGGCGGCTGTCGCTCTTTCATTTCCCTATCTATTGATTCTGTATTTCTTTCAGAGATCACTCTTCAATTCAGTGCTATTTGGCTGGCTATACGGCTGGGGATTGGTCCTTATCCTACTAGATTTAAACATTTATAAGGATGAAGAATCGAGCGATTCTGAGAGCACAAGAACATGAAAAATAATCAGACAGGGTATGGAGTCAAAATTCAAAAAGTAGTCAGCCTGACCATTGTGTATTTATTCTTTCTTGCCGTTCTGATCATAAATTTCACTCCATTCATAGATAGCCAGAACGCGCTTATGGATTTCGGGTCCTTCTATGCATCAGGTTTAAAAGCTCAGAACGGGGAAAACCCATACGATCCGACTTCAGAATATATCTTTGACATAAATTTTTCGCGCGTTGGCGCAGGCGGCAAAATGATGAATCTGAACCCGCCGATTTCAGTTGTAATTTTTCGCGCGTTGTCATTTTTCGAGCCCCACCAATCGTTGATCGTATGGCAGGTATTGTCAGCAATCCTTTACGTCAGCACAGTAATCATGCTTGCCTGGTATTACAGGCAAATCATCACACCTACCAAAATCATTTGGGCTTTTACGCTGGCAGGTTTTTGGCACACGATTGTGCTGGGGCAGATCTACAGCTTCTTGCTTCTCCTTACCGTGCTTGGCTGGATACTTCTCCAAAAAGGAAAATACGTCCTGGCAGGAATCGCAATCGGATTGCTTGTGGCCATTAAACCAAACTTTGTGCTCTGGCCCATCTTCCTACTGGCTTCCGGTTACTATGTCACTTTTCTCACAGCCGCAGTGAGCAGTCTGATTGTCAGCGCCATCCCCATCATTTTTTATGGAACGAAGATCTATTCCCAATGGCTGGAAGCCTCAGGTTTACGCCTGGAGACACTTATGATGCCGGGAAACAATTCCATTGTTGGGTTAACTTCACGCTTTCAAAGTATCAATATTGGCATCATACTAAGTGCCATTGTCGTCGCGGCTTTACTGATCATTTCTACCTTGAAGAAATCAAATGATCTGGAATTCTCAGAAAGGACTTCCGCACTTGGAATCCTGACATCTCTACTTGCCTCGCCCATTTCCTGGACTGGATACACCATTCTCCTGCTACCGGTTTTCTTTAGCCTCAAAAAATGGACGCTCCCTGTAACGATCAGCGCCGCCATCCTCTCCATTCCCTTTGCGATCGTGCTCCAAGTGTTTCAAACTTCATTTGTCAATTTTGTGCTATTTGGCTGGCTGTACGGCTGGGCAATACTGCTGCTCTTAGGAGATGTTGTCAGAAATACCATGATGACAAGAAGCATCCAAACAAATTGATCAACTTCGAGCATAAAACTATATGTCAGGTTGCCAATAAAAATAAACAGGAATGTCAAAAAAGGGAAGAAATAAACCAACCATTTTGAATTTACTGCCTGCTTAAAGCTGCGAATGCCAAGTGGAATGTATATTGCCATAAATAACAAAAAGCCCAACAGGCCCGTATTCAAAAGGATGTCGAAAAAACCATTATCGGCAAAGTAGACCTGGTTGCCCCAATTGTGACGGATTTGCATCAGAATGCGAAAGCTTTTCTGCATCCATAGGGCACCATAGCCATATCCCAAAACGGGATTTTGCAGATAAAAATTTTGAAATAAGTCTTGCCAAACAGGCACTCGTCCGGTCATATTCGCAGAGCGTCCAAGTAGACCGAAGAAGAATCCAGTGTTCGTAATAAAAACAAGGAAGCCCGCCAGCAAGAATGCGGCAGATGCAACGTAATGTCTGGGCGTAATCCGTTCATGAAATTTCAGCCAGACAATCGTCAGCCCGACAACAAAATGCAAGAAAAGAAAGACTATGACTCCTGTCGCTGAGCGACTTCCAAAGACGATTATTGCAGAAAGAATATAGAATAACGCAAATATGATTTTTTGCCTTTTGGTCGATTCTTCGTCCAGCAAGAATCGTAGTAAAAAGATCATATTGAAATAAGCAAAAATATTACCTGAATGATTCCGGTGCCAGAAAATCCCCGTCCATGAGCCGAGGAATAGCTGATTCTGCATCACCCCAACTAGTGGGAAATATACAACAATCATTATGCTCAGCAGTGAACAAATTGCCGCAACCCAGGTGAGTATATTTATTACGCCGTGCATCTTGTAGCGAATAGCAAGATACGAACCGGCAATGCTGGAAAAAAACAGGAAAATGAGCTTATACAAAGTTGCCGGAAAATACACCGTCCATAGAACTGATATCAAAGCATATCCTAGAAAAACCATCAATGACGTGTTTTTTTTCCACGTAGCGAGGTATGTCACAACTAATTGATTTCTCGATAATGAAAACACGATCAGAATCACAACAAGTATTGCCACGAAAATATACGCCCCCTCATTATCAGAGTAATTATCCACCTCCGGAAATTGCCGAAAGCGGATAAAAGAATTTATGTTTACCAGAGCGAAGGAAATGAAAATTACCATTGTTTCGAGGGCGCTAAACAATAACTGATATTTACCGTTATTGCTCATCCCAGCCTCCATAAGCAACCAAGGATTTTGTAATGCCCAATATCTTCTCTTCGTAAATAGCGCCAGTCGGGAACATTGAGAAGAACTCGCGTTTATCCAGAAGACGAATGCTTTCGACGATTTCCCTCGCCGTCACTTCATCCGGTGTCTTCTCAAACCAGCCGAGCTTGAAATTCTGCAATAGCCAAACCCGAATCTTCAATGGCAAAAATTGAAAAAACGGAAAGAGGAAATGAGGCTCAAGCGGAAAATATTTATTAGGAGTCTGCACAAAGTAGCGTTTACCGACTCGCTGCACTTCTCTAGCCATCTGCCTCTGTTCCTCAGAGTCTCCCACATGCTCAATTACAGAATTTGAGAAAACAACATCAAAACTGGCATCATTAGCATCAATTTTGCGGGCATCCCCTGAAGTGCTCGTTAGATTGGGTAACGTAACATCGTTTTCTGTCAAATTGAGCAACGTAATAAATACTTGATCACCGCCATCCAGCCCCATCGTTCTCCAATATGATTCTGTTCCTCCAACATCCAGAATGTGAATCGGTCGATCCAGTCTAGAGAGCAAGGATAGAAAAAAGGCAAACCTCTTTCTTCTGAACTCTACTGCAAGGGATCCTTGATCTCGGTTATCAGCTATTCTCTTGAACATTAGAACGATCCTTTCCCGATTAAAACGACCCAAATCGTTCGAACAATAATCTGCAGATCCAGCCAGATGGAGTAGTTCTGGATGTAATATAGATCATCTTCCGTATGCAGGTGCATCGGCTTATCGCTGCGGCCGCTCACCTGCCACCAGCCCGTTAGACCGGGGGGAATAGCAAAGCGCTTGCGTTGCCAGGGTTGGTATTTCTCGACTAGATACGGCATCTCGGGGCGAGGTCCTACCAGGCTCATTGTGCCAGCGATGACGTTGAAAAGCTGCGGGAGTTCATCCAGGCTGAGGCGACGGAGCAAGCGTCCCACACGCGTGACGCGAGGATCGTCCTTTGTTTTGTGGATCAGATTCCCAGCCGAATCCCACTTCTCCACCTCACCTTGCAACTGCTCCGCGTTCCTGACCATTGTCCTAAACTTAAGCATTTCAAACAAACGGGCGTTCTCACCCACTCTCTTCGCATGGTATAAGACAGGCGCGCCATCCTCGAGAAAGACTAATAGTGCTGACACAGCCATTAACGGCAAGGTTAGTATCAGCGCGAAAAAACCAAGCAAGAGATCAAAGGCACGCTTAATCAGGCGTTGATAATCGTCAATGGCAGAAGCGCGCAAATTGAGCATCGGAATTCCTGCGAAGTCTTCGATATCAGTTCGATATAATGCGAGATCGAAAAAACCAAGCGCAACCCAAACTCCAACAGGAAGCCCATCCAAATGTTGAACGATCACTGACATTTTATGATATTCCGAATAAGGGAGCGCCATGACCACATCTGTCACATGATGATCGCGGATAATCATTTTCAACTCTTCGAGCCTGCCGATGGATGCAGAACTGTTCGAGTCGTCATATCCATCGTCCACGAATCCAACCAGGAGTAGATGGTTCGAAAGCGCGTCCTGTATTTGTTGGCCTACACTTTGCCCTAGCGGACCCGTGCCCGCAATCAGCAAACGGCGAGAGACTGCTGATGATTCAGGACGCGTACGGAAATATATTCTTGCCAGTACGCGCCACAATAGACACAGAAAAAAACTGCTTATGACAAACATAATGAAAAGCGCACGTGAAACTTCGCGGTATGAAAAATATAATATACCGGCAGTGGAGATGGAAGCAATAAATGTGGATAAAAATAAAGCAGCAAGTTCATCGGCTGCGCGCAGAAATTTTCGGCCGTCATAAATCGAGAGGGAAGAAAATATGATCACCCAGATCAATGGAAACAAGAGATACAACTGCAGTGGCACAACAGCAGATTCAATATTTTTAATAAACGAAATGAATTTTATGGATGGGCGAATGGACGCGGCAAACCACAGGCAAAATACCACACTCACGCCGTCCAACACCATGGAAAATATCGCAAAGTTTACCGAGAAGCGTCTGAGCATTCTAAATTAAATTAATGTGGCAGGGAAAAGCCCAATATGTGATGAACAAATAATCGCCAGAAAAACAGTGGGTTGCCAAAAATATATCTCCTCCAAAGCCGGTGTGGCTCAATTGCCAACCTGCCGAGCCATTCAAATCCATGATCCGTCATCCACCGTGGTACACGCCGGAGTTCGCCCGACAAGTAATCGAATAAGGCTCCGGCTGGCAAAGCAATTTTTATCTCAAGAGCGTCAAGATTTTCGAGAATCCATCTTTCTTGTAACGGCATGCCAAAACCCAAAATCAGTATGTGTGGCTGAAAACGATTGATTTTCTCAACAACCATCTTGTTCTCGAAGCTATCAGTAGTTTTATCGAAATAACCATGGTATGTTTCTATTTCCAATTCTGGGAACTTAACAAGCAGTTTGTCAGCAGCAACCCGGGCAATTCCAGGTCTGGCCCCGAGGAAAAACATTTTCCACCCATGTTGGATCGCACATTCACAAATACGCTCTATAAAATCTGGCGGGGTAAATCGATCGTTTAAGTGCTGTCCTGTCATACTTGCGCCAAGTTTAATTCCCATCCCATCACAAAAAGTTAAATAACTTTGGTTCAAGAATTTCCTAAACCATGGGTATGAATACGCAAGATTCACAGCATGAATATTGACATATGAGATAACAG
>JGI24806J26614_1000317_pt1 | contig 13728 bp, 12 predicted proteins | sample Kansoi200umMDA_FD_26614 | JGI IMG/M metagenome (IMG submission 26614)
TACTAGTTTCAATTTAGCCTCACAATTATTAAGATTGAGTTTCGTTTATCAGAAGTGTCCGGGGCCGCAAGTCATTTCAACGAAAACTCTTGTTTTGAATTTCCGCTTCATAGCATGGTTGCTTGTTACTACGTTTTGTTTTTCTTCTTCTGTCCATTCACAATCCGGTACGCAGTCGTCAAGCAACATTCTCTTTGTCCTGGATGCTTCAGGAAGCATGAAGGGAAAATGGAGTGGCACTGCCAAGTTTGATTTGGCGAAGGAAATTCTGAGTAAAACAATCGATAGTGTTTCGCGGACAAATCAGAAAGTCCTGTTTGCTTTAAGAGTGTTTGGACACCAGTTTCCGCGAACAGCGAATAACTGCAAAGACACGAAGCTCGAAGTTCCATTTTCGAAAGGCAATGCAACCGTTATTGAGCAACGTTTGAATCAAATTTATCCTCAGGGTCAAACACCAATCGAGTTTACGCTTTTGCAGGCGTTGAATGATTTTCCTGATTCCACAGCAGTGAATGCAATTATTCTTATTACTGATGGAAATGAAACCTGTGGCGGAGATCTTTGTGATCTCGCTGATAAGATGGAAGCAAAGCATATTGCATTGCGTCCCTTCATTGTTGGTCTTGGTTTAAATGATTCACTGAAAAAGAAGTTTGAGTGTCTGGGGAATTTTTATGATGTGCAGAATGAAGACATGCTAAGCAATACTATGAGAGTGGTCATCTCGCGCGTATTGAATCCCACCACCTGCCAGATCAATTTGCTGGATGCTTATGGAAACCCGACCGAAACCAACATTGAAATGACGTTGTATGATCACGAATCGCACCAGGTAAGGTACCAATTCATTCATACCCTCAACCCGCGGGGAGCACCGGATACATTACGACTGGAACCGAAGTTCAAATACGATCTGACTGTTCACAGCATTCCGGAAGTAAGGAAGGAAAACATTGAGCTTGTGACAGGAACACACAACATCATGGCTGTGAATGTTCCTATGGGCACATTGGAAGTACGGCAAGAAGGGGCTTCTTCAACAGCTTGTATTATTCGAAGGGCCAGTGATGCAAAAATTTTAAATGTGCAGGACGCGGGTATTTCGCAACGTTATCTTATGGGGAATTATGATCTCGAGATTCTCACACTTCCTGAAACGTTTGTAAAAAATATTCAAATTGAAGAAGGAAAAACGAACAGTATTAAAGTTGCAAAAGCGGGTTCACTGGTAGTAACTCCCCCGGCGGCCGGAGTAGCCAGTGTATTTCTTCAGGAAGAAGATAAAATCACCAAAGTGTTTGACTTCGGGTCGATCAAACAGCAACAGACGTTAAATCTTCAGCCGGGAAAATATCTTGTTGTTTACCGGCCCGATAAAGGAAAGCAGGCAGAGTTGACGAAACAATATGCAGTTCAGATTTATTCAGGAAAAACAACTTCGATTCGATTGTGATGAAATTATTTCGGAAGACAAACTTTGAAAGGAAATCTGTTCCAATCGGTGAAACTTGCACCCGAAGAAGAGTAGCTCGCTCATTGCTTTTCATTTCAATTTTCAATTTTGCATTTTCAATTTCTTCATTCTCTCAGCAAACACCATCATTCACTCGTATTCTATTCCTCCTCGACGGTTCATCGAGCATGGCGGAAGCCTGGAGCAACACGACCAAAGTAGAAGCCGCAAAAAGAATTATCACTCAGATCGCCGATTCATTAAATGCCGATGGTGATGTGCAACTTGCATTGAGAATTTACGGACATCAGTTCATTGTTTCAGACAATAATTGCACGGACACAAAACTGGAGGTTCCCTTTGCATCTCACAATGCGCAAGGAATCAAAAATGCACTGAACATACTTCGACCCAAAGGCATCACACCCATTGCCTACAGTCTCGAGCAGGCGGGCAATGATTTTCCAAATGATTTACGCGCAAGAAACGTGGTCATGCTGATTACCGATGGTGAGGAATCCTGCAGCGGTGATCCGTGTGCGATGTCACTAAAGCTTCAACAAAAACACATTTTCCTCAGGCCGTTTGTCATTGGCTTGAACCTGAACCCGGATGCATCTGAAAAAATGAATTGCATCGGAAATTTTTTGAACGCCTCAAATCCGAATGCACTACGAGCGGTCATGAAAACTGCTGTCGACCGTATTTTATCATCGGCATCGGTGCAGGTAAATTTGCTGGATGCTCAAAATCGCCCGCTTGAAACGGATGTGAACATGACCTTTTATGATGAAGCAACGGGTGTCGATCGTTACAACTTCTATCATACCATCACCAACAGGGGCGTTCCGGATACGATGCAGATTGATCCGGTGCCTGAATATGGAATTGTCATTCACACCACACCTTCAATTGAACGGCAGCACCTGAATTTTTCGGCTCATAGAGTTGATACCATAAATATCCCCGCTTCACAGGGATTTTTGAAAATTGTTCTGGAAGGAAAAACGATCAACCAAAATCTCAATGACAAGATTCGTGTGTTGGTAAGAAAAGCAGGATTTGATGAAACAATTGCGGTACAAAAACTGTATGAGACTAATAAATATGTGAGGGGCAAATATGATCTGGAAATATTAACGCTTCCGAGAATAGTTATCAAGAATGTTGAAGTAACCCAGAGTACTACTACCACTATCACTATTCCATTACCCGGGATTCTATCGGTAAGTAAATCGTTTTCAGGAATTGGCTCTCTGATGATGAGGGAAGAAAAAGAGTGGGTAAAAATTTATTCACTCAATGAGAATTCAACTAATGAATTGATAGGTTTGCAGGCCGGCGAATACGAGATTATTTTTCGCTCAAAGTTTTCGAAACGAACCACAGATTCTGTCGTAAAAAGATTTTCCATCAAAAGCGGCGAGACAACGAACATTAAACTATGACAATGCTTTACCAATATTCCGATACTGAGAAAAAGGAAACGCGTGCTGGCTTTGGCGAGGGTATTTATGAGGTGGCTAAAAAGAATCCCAGAGTAGTGGCACTCACTGCAGACTTGGCGGGCTCATTAAAGCTGAACAAGTTCATAAAAGAGTTTCCTGAACGTTACTTTCAGTGTGGTGTGGCAGAAGCCAATATGATGGGCATTGCAGCAGGTCTTACAATTGGAGGGAAAATTCCATACACGACCACCTTCGCCAATTTCTCCACAGGAAGAGTGTATGATCAAATTCGCCAGTCCATAGCATACTCACACAAAAACGTTAAAATTTGCGCGTCGCACGCAGGTGTTACGCTCGGTGAGGATGGCGCCACACACCAGATCCTTGAGGACATCGGTTTGATGCGCATGCTTCCCGGAATGACCGTGATTGTTCCGTGTGACTTCAATCAAACAAAAGCAGCAACGATTGCCATTGCTGATCATCAGGGACCGGTTTATCTAAGATTTGGCCGACCCAAATGGCCCAATTTCACGCCCGAAAATCAGGTATTCGAAATCGGCAAGGCGCAAATACTGAATGAAGGAAGTGATATATCTCTTTTCGCCTGCGGTCATCTGGTATGGAAAGCCATTGAGGCGGCACGTATTCTCGAAGAAAAAGGTATCAGCGCGGAAGTGATCAATATCCACACCATTAAACCTTTGGATGAAGCTGCGGTCATTGCTTCCGTGACCAAAACGGGATGCGCAGTTACGGCTGAGGAACATCAGATTCATGGCGGGCTGGGCGATTTGATTGCGGGGGTATTCGCGCGGAAATTCCCGGCGCCAATGGAAATGGTAGCAGTGAAAGATTCATTCGGAGAAAGCGGCAAGCCGGAAGAACTTATAAAGAAATACGGAATCGATACGCCCAATATCGTCGACGCTGCCATGCGAATTCTCGCCCGTAAGAAGCAGGACGTAATGGTGAGTTAACCAGCGACCAGAAATGCTTATTACCTTAACTGAACAGCAATATTGCTGAATATTGCAATCAATTTTCCTTTGCGGCAAACACCAGTCATAGCTGAACTACTGAATTCTGATGAAGAACTGCTCCTTGCTTTCTCCGATCCTTTAAGAAAAGAATTCGCCTTCACCCGTCTTATTAATCGCGACCAAAAAAAAATTTACTGGTTCATTCGCCGCATCGTGATCGATCATGAAGATGCCAACGATCTGGTGCAGGAAGTCTTCATTAAAGTATGGAACAGCATTTCATCTTTTCGAAAAGAATCCTCTATCACGCATTGGATTTATCGCATTGCTATGAACGTGACACTCACATTTCTTGAAAGGAAAAAGAAGAAATACGATGCCATTTCACTTGATGATGCCGATAGTGAACTCCGCAATAAACTTTATTCGGGGAAATATATTGATGGCGATAAAATTCAATTGAGGCTTCAGGAGGCCATTCTCACATTGCCGGAAAAACAGCGGATTGTTTTTCAGCTTCGGTACTATGATGAAATGCCCTATGAAGAGATGTCGGGTTTGCTGGAAACTTCAGAGGGAGCCTTGAAAGCAAGCTATCATCATGCAGCTAAAAAGATTGAGGAATTCATGAAAAGGGAGGCTTAAACTTTAACTCGTGAATGAAGTCTTAATTTGAATATGGAAAGGAAGGAACCAGTACTGCAAGAAGTAAAAGAAATTGCCCCGCTTTTGGCGTTGCTGCCTAAGGAAGTCCCTTTTCGTGTTCCTGAAAATTATTTTGATGATTTGCTTTCTGAAACGCTGGTTGCGGTTAGTGTGAAAGAAGCGGACGAAAAAGATTTTGGAATGAAAAATTCCCCATTTGAAATTCCGGAGCACTATTTCGAAAATCTTTCGTCGGAAATTCTTGAAAAGACAAAGAAGCAGGATGCAGAAAAAATTCGGAGAGGAAGAGTTTTGTCTTACAATAGAATGGTGTGGCTGGCGGCGGCCTCAATAACCATTATTATGATTATTTCAATTTCATTTTTCAGAACCAATAAAGTTGAAGCTATTGCTTCCTCACCGATGGATACTACTTATCTGCTTCTTGAAAACGCTACCGGGCTTTCTGAAGCGATGATAGTGGAATTCTATTCAGCAGAACTTCCTGCATCGGTCGAAGATTCCTCGCTGAATCAATTCCTTCCTGAAGCTGTAGGAATTGATGCAGACGCGATCTACTCACTTTGAAAAGAATTTTAAGCACCATGAAATCATTGACCTACTCAATCTTTACCACTTCTAAAATGACCGTGAAAATCTTTACTGTGTTATTGCCGATGATATTCATAGTCAATCAGCTTTCTGCTCAGCTCAAAGGCAATCCTGATGATATTGAGGCGAAGCGCATCGGTTTCATTACTCAGCAGCTTCAGCTCACGCCGGAAGAAGCAAAAGTTTTTTGGCCTGTATATAATAAATATCACGATGAAATGGAAGCTTTGAGAAAAGGCCGTGCAACTGAATTGCTTTCTGCCAAAATCAATTTCGACAGCATGACCGATGATGAAGTAAACAAGCTCATCGATAACGAATTCAGTTCACGCCAAAAGGAGATCGACATTCAGCGCAAATACAATACAGAGTTTAAAAAAGTGCTACCGGTGAAAAAAGTTGCGAAGCTCTATCGTGCCGAACAACTTTTCAAGATTATGCTTATCAAAGAAATGAAAGGGCCAATGCAAAATGGTCCGGGAAACCAGTCTCCTCCAAAGAAATGAAATGCCACATTCGAACAAGTGTTAAGAGAAATAAATCTCTCTCACCTCTCGATTTAAGAAGTAACTTTGCCGCTTCAAATAAATTTTTTCAATGGAACCTCTTCTTCTTCTTAGCATGCCGGGCGGCAGTGAATGGATTCTGATTTTCCTTGCAATTCTCCTCTTGTTTGGTGGAAAGAAAATTCCTGAACTCATGCGTGGTATTGGCAAAGGCATTCGTGAATTTAACAGCGCGAAAGCCGATGTTCAGCAGCAAATTCAGGAAGGACTGAAGGAGGAACCGAAGAAGGAAGATCATAAGAGCTGATCTTTTTAAACAACGCATGATCACATCTCCGCCTGATGATCTTATTTGACTCTCATTCAGAACATTTTTTTCTCCGTTGGGTGCAAAAAAGTTGTTAAAACTTACGTTAGAGGGACATTTGAGGTATCTTGCACACGTTCTCGCCGTATCAAAGTATTGTAATTGATTGGCAATTCATTTGCGAGGGTAAATCAATCTTTTGACAAGTTCTGTGATGATGAAGCTTGGAATGAAATTCAATTTTCTGATGGCAATTCTCTTCACGTTTTGCTGTCTCTCTCTTTTATTGACATCCATAAGGGCTCAGGTTCCTGATCAGCAAAATGGAGATCAACAAGTTTTACCCGATCAATTCGGCAGCAACGATTCGCTGAACGTTACTGACGAGGAAATAGCAGAAACCGATAGCCTGGCAGCCGAAAAAGTTTCGTTTGCTGACGTTGATGTTCCGCTCTTCGCCGATTCGATGTATGCTACGCGGTTGAAAGCAATCGGATCTCCAATCGCTCTTGATTACAATGACGAAGTGCGCAACTATATCGACTTGTACGTCCTGAAAAGAAGAAGCCAGGTAGAGCGCATGCTTGGATTGAGCAAGTTTTACTTTCCAATTTTCGATCAGATTTTTGCTCAATATGGAATTCCTGCTGAAATAAAAAATCTTGCAGTAATCGAATCAGCGTTGAATCCACAGGCAGTATCCAGAGCGGGTGCCGTCGGCATCTGGCAATTCATGTATGGAACAGCAAAACTCTATGGACTCACGGTAAATAACTATTTCGATGACCGACGCGATATTATTCGATCTACCGAAGGTGCTGCACAATATCTTAAGTCCATGTATGATGTTTATGGTGACTGGTTATTAGCGATTGCATCATACAACTGTGGGCCGCAAAATGTAAATCGTGCCATTGCGAAATCAGGAGGAAACACCTTCTGGGCAATAAAAAACTATCTTCCGAAGGAGACACGCGGTTATGTACCAGCTTTTATAGCGGCCACCTACGTGATGAACTACTATGACCTTCACGAGCTCGAACCGGATTATACTGCTCTCCAGCATTGCTGGGATTCTATTGCAGTGGTGAACATAAATGATAAGATGTCGTGCGAGCAGATTGCACGATTCACTGATATGAGTGTTGATGAAGTGAAATTTTTAAATCCCGGTTTACGATGCAGTGTAATTCCGGCGCTGGATGTTCCATATGCATTCAAATTACCCAGCGACAAAACTTCTTTGTTCGATCAGTATCGTGACAGCATTATTTTTTGTTCGGCTGAAGCGAAACCTCAGTACTTCTATGGAGCAGTTGGTGCTGGTAGAGTTTATAAAGTGAAAAGCGGAGATAACCTTGGCAAAATTGCCGCGCGCTACCACGTAAGCGTAGCACAGATTAAATCATGGAATCATCTTCATAGCTCAACAATTCGTGTGGGTCAGAAATTGAAGATTTATTCTTCGCGCTATGAAGAAGCTGTGGCCTCCACCGAATCGAAGACTGAAAGTCATACGTCCTCTTCTGCTAAAAAGACCAACTCAAACCCGACGGCTTCTTCTTCTGACACTAAATCCAAAGAAGCCAACCAATATGTGTATTACAAAACCAGGTATGGTGACACCTTGTGGGATATTGCACGAAAGCACGGGACGACAGTCGCAGAACTCAAGGCACTGAATGGTTCTGCAAAATGTAATAAACTGAAGGCCGGAACCGTACTTAAAATCAGTTCAAAGGGTTAGTAACAATATCTTTCTATTAATCGTTAACGAAATCTGGTTTTAATCAGGTGTTTACCTGAAAATAATCCTATTTTTGACGCATTCTTTACTTGCCATGTGTCAACATCTATTTGTGAGCCTAAAAATTATTTGAATTCTTGACGCAGTCTGAGCTACCCAACATAACATCAACAGCCCCTCCCGCCACTGAACAAAAGTCCGTCTCTTACGGATACTTGTTCTTAACCTTTTTAAAGGCCGGTTGTCTTGGCTTTGGCGGCTTTATGTCACTGATCTCAGTGGTAGAAAGTATTCTCGTGAAAAAAAGAAATCTTCTGAAAGCCGAAGACATGCTGGATGGAATTTCATTAGCAAGCTTATTACCCGGACCGCAAGCTGTAAATGTTGTTGCGTACGCCGGAAATAAATTGAAAGGAACATGGGGCGCGATTATCGCAGCGGTTGCGGTAGTTCTTCCCTCATTTATTTTAATGACCTTGCTGAGCTACCTCTACCAGCAATATGGACAAATTCAGGAAGTGAAGCAATTCTTCAAGGGATTTGTGCCGGCCGTTGCAGCTGTCATCATCAGCGTGGCATGGAGAATGGCCAAGCAAAATGTAAAGGGAGCGATTGAATTTATATTGGTGATTCTCGCAATTGTTGCCCTGGTATTTATTCCAAAAGAATTTCGCCTGTATATCACGTTTCTTCTTGTTATCCTTTTTGGATTTATTGGTTACGTTTTATTCCTCGATAAAAAAGCAGCGGCAAATCAACCAAAGACTGGACGCGGAAAATTTCCTATAACCAAATCGATTTTTGTTCTTGCCATGATTGCCCTGCTTATTACGGGGCTGTATCTTCCTGTTTCAAAAGATGAATACGGAAGCCTCTTCAACCTGGTCAAAACTTTCGGAGGTTTAAGTGTGATGTTGTTTGGAGGAGGGTATGTGATCATTCCGATCATCCAACACCACGTAGTTGAAATATTTCACTGGCTCGATGCACATTCATTTAAAGATGGAATTGCCTTCAGCCAAATTATGCCGGGTCCCATTTTGATTGCAGCAGCTTTCATCGGATTCCAGGTGAAAGGATTTACGGGGGCATTGCTATCCACGATCGCCATCTTTACTCCCCCGGCCATTGTAATGGTGGTAGCATCGCAGGCAATGGAATACTTCAAAAAATCCGTTGCAGCGAAAGCGGTTATGAAAGGGGTTCGATGTGGTGTGATCGGAATGATTTTCTTTGCCGCATATGAACTTGCGAAGCTTGCTGTGCCTGCTGGTTCCGTAACCTTTGCGCAGATTTGGCCTTCAATAGCTATTTTCGCCGCATCACTATTCGTCTTGATCAGGTATGAAATTGATGTCGTTTACGTCATTCCAACTGCCGGATTAATCGGATTTTTTCTTTACCCAAGCTAAACCAAGATATTTATATGCAAGCGCTCTTTTTGATAGGTGAACAGCGTTCCGGTTCGAATCTATTGAGACTTATGTTGGCCAACTCGCATGAAATTGCCGCGCCGCATCCCCCTCATATTTTACAGCGTATTGATCCAATCGTTCCGGTTCACATGGTGCTTAGTGATTCGCAGTTTGATCAAATAGTCGAGATTGTTTGCAGACTGGTTGAAACGAATCCGGTTCCCTGGCTCAACACAACCTTGCATCGTGACGATGTTAAAAGTCGTTGCCGTGAGAAGCATGTCATAGCCGTTTACGGTGCCGTGATGGATGTTTATGCTGAATCAAATGGTGCGCGCAAATGGATGTGCAAGAGCATGCAAAATATTCGCTGGGCTACTCACTTAAATAATTATTTCAAGACAAATAAATACATCTATTTACATCGTGACGGACGTGATGTCGCGCTTTCATTTACCAAAGCTGTGATAGGAGAGAAGCATATTTATTTCAGTGCACATCAATGGGCAGAATTGCAGCGTGTATGTCTCGATGCCCGATCAAAATTGCCCACGGACAGATTCTTTACCATTTCTTATCAGGAATTGACGGAGGAAACTGAAAGCACCCTGCGCAATCTTTGCGCACTGCTCCACGTTGAGTTTAAACCGGAGATGCTGAATTTTTATGAGAGTCAGGAAGCAAAAAATACTGCCGTTGCGAGTTCTCTTTGGGAAAATGTAAATAAGCCGATTATGCATCATAACTTCAATAAGTTCATGAGAGAGCTTACTGAAGACCAAATAAGAATTTTCGAATCGGTAGCAGGTAATGAACTAGATGAACTTGGTTATGACCGGGCCTATGTAAAGAAAGGTGAGGAATTGAAATTCACCCCGGAACAGATAGCTGCTTTCAAAGAGGAAAATGACCATCTGAAAAAACTTCAGGCAAGTAAAACTGATCCTGAAGACACACGTAAGCGTGGCATTCAGGACCAGGTTCTCACTGATTTGAGAGCCATCGTAAAAGAATGGTCTCTCACAAAGGAAAAGGTCCTTTCATAGATCTTTTCTCCTTCTCTCAGCAGTGAAGTGCCGATTACATGTGAATGGAAGCAATAATGGCATCCACTTGCTGCAACACCTGCTGATACTTTGTGTTGTCCTTTCCTTTTATACTTGAGTCGGTAGTCTTTTGAATAAATGTGATGAAACCATCTTGGTTTTCAAGAATGGTATAATTCTTCACATCTTGTTTTATTGACAGCCACTGCTGATCGGTGACTTTATTTACCGAAAAGAGAAAAGCAGTTTTTCCATTTTCATTTTTAAAACTGAAAATAGATTGATTTTCGAAATCCTGCCGCGTAATCTGTGATTGCATTGCGTCCGGAATGGAGATTGAAAACTGAAGCAATCCGGGGGGCGGTGGGTCACCTGCTGAATGATTTTGTGATTGCGCACCTGCCTGAGTCATCAGTGATGCAAAGAGTAAAAAAAACAGCATGGATGCTGCCTGTAGAGCATTTGTTTTCATGACAAAAAGAGTTTAATTAAAAAATGGCAGTGCAAGATTAGATATGTCCAATGTCTCAGCCATAATTAATAGACCAACCTATCCTTTTTGTAGCTGAAAGAAAACTGCGACAAGTCAAAAATTATTTTGTCTAGCACTTCATGGTATCCCATGACAGCTGAGGCTATCGTATCGTGTTAATCGGGTAAAATACCGCGCTACGCCGCCAATTGAAAAAATTTCTTCCTTCGGCAGAGGGTTTAATATTCAGGATTCGATTGTCGTTATGCGAAAATTAATTCGCATGAACAGATTCTTTCTTCTCGAAGTATTTTTCGAGAAGTTCCGGCATTTTTTCAAATGCTGCAGTCAAACCTTTGCTTGAGCGGGTTGGAATAAATAAAATTTGGTCACCACGCGTAACCAGGAATCCCATCGGTTCAACGCCAATACCAGCTCCTGTGCCACTTCCTCCGCCTTTTCCACGGCCTTTGTTCGGTGCATCTCCTTCGCCTTCACCTCCGCCATAGCCGAATCCCATACCCATGCGAATAACAGGCACGCACTTGAATTCTCCGAGTTCAAAGGGTTGACCAATCACTGTTTCAGTTTTTGTTTCGTTCTTCAGAAAGTCGGTGACTTTGCTGAGAACTTCATCAAATGATTCTTTCATGATGATTAACATTTTAAGTGAACGAATTATGACAACATTGCGCGAAGGATACGCAACAAATTATTTTCTGCGTGAAAAGAAATCGATGTTCTTCCGTTGAAATTGATATTCCAGTGGTGATGTTTTGGATCTGCCAGGTGAAAGGCTGTGTAAAGCCAACTGTTCAACATGAAGTTATCGCTGTCCAAATTGAAGTAAAATTTTTTGATGTGAAATGACTTAATCAGTGCACGTGATTTCCTGACTAGGATGTTAAATGCTAATCTTCTCCTCTTTGATTCTCTCTTTTGTTGCCCGGGAATTTTTTTCTTTTTAGCTCCAAGTTCAATTTGGCGATTAACACCGAGTATCCACAAGTGGAGCTTAAATTTTCCGTCAAATGCAAGATTACCGCAAGCAAGTCCGGTCAAGCGCATTCCTAAGATTCCCGAATCACTTTCAATTATAATTACAAGCGGAGTAAACAAGAGAAATACCACGAGGAGCAGAATGAGAACCGACGGAATTATAATCCACCACATCACTCACAAAGTTTCATGAGAATAAAATGTTTTGTCTATGATTTTATTCAGATACAGTGATGACAAGAATCAAGAATTTTTTGATCAGTTACGAGATTGAAATGGAGAAAAGTTATTTTTATTCCTTGACCATTAAACGTCCTGACCTTTCTGGAGTCAAAATTTCATTTTCATGTTTAGTTTCCTGCTAAAGAATAACTTCAACTTCTCTTAAATCCACTTCAACCTGTGAGATCTAAACACCTGCTCGTAATTCTTGTCGTATTCTCATCTATAACATCAAAAAGCTTTTCCCAAACAGTTGGATGGTTTTACAGCAATCCCGGCGCGACGCCCGGCTATATTCTTTTTGCACCCATGAACAGCGACACCACGTACTTGATTGATAAGTGCGGAAAACGCGTTCATGAATGGGGGAGCACTTACCATCCCGGACAGGCGGTTTATTTATTGGACGATGGAACTCTTCTTCATACCGGTGATGCCGCCGATGGCCAATTTAATGCAGGGGGTAAAGGAGGAATTGTGGAGAAAATGGATTGGGATGGAACGTTAACATGGTCCTACAAGATTTCAGATGCCAATCAGTGTCAGCATCATGATGCTATTCAATTGCCGAACGGAAATATCCTTGCCATCGTGTGGGAAAAGCTGACAAAAGATGAAGCAATAAGCAACGGTCGAAATCCCGGTAATATTGGAACTTACATATGGAGTGATAAGCTTGTCGAGATTCAACCTTCAGGAACAAATTCAGGAACGATTGTTTGGCAATGGCGTGCTTTCGAACATTTGATTCAGGACTATGATTCTACAAAACTGAATTATGGTGTGATTGCAGATCACCCGGAATTACTCGATATCAATCTTGGTCAATTAAATAATAGCAATGCCGATTGGCTGCACTGCAATGGAATTGATTACAATGCAGCTTTGGATGAAATTGTGATCAGTTGCCACAATCAAAATGAAGTTTGGATTATCGATCACAGTACTTCCATGGAGGAAGCAGCATCTCACAGCGGTGGCAATTCAGGTCATGGCGGAGATTTTATTTATCGGTGGGGAAATCCAAAAAACTACGGACGGGGAACAACCAGCGATCAAAAATTTTATGGTCAACACAATGCCCACTGGATTGCTGCCGGATATTCGCACGCCGGAGACATTATGGTCTTTAACAATGGTCTAAATCGTCCGGGTGGAACCTATTCAACCGTTGAAACATTCACACCGCCAGCGGTCGTAAATTATAATTATCCTCTGGATGCAGGTGTAGCGTATGCCCCCGCAGGGCAAAACTGGATTTACACTGCTGATCCTGCTACTTCATTGTATTCGCAGGTTGTTTCGGGAGCACAACGGTTGGCCGATGGCAACACGATCGTTTGTGAAGGAATGACGGGGACATTTTTTGAAATTGATAGTGCCGGAAATAATCTTTGGCAGTATATCAACCCTGTTGGACAAAATGGAATCGCCATTCAGGGAAACCAGGCTTTCATGAATAGTTCTTTCAGATGCGTTTATCTTCCTGAAGATTATCCGGGATTTGAAGGGCACACGCTCACACCTGATGCACCAATTGAAATCAACCCGTTGAGTTATACATGTTCTAACATAACCGGGATTGAAAATGATTTTGTCCGGGAAGAAAATCTTAATGTCTACCCGAATCCATTTCACGATGAATTCAATGTCCGCCTTCCCTTCTCTTCTCAATATGCAGAATTGCAAATTCGTGATGTTACAGGAAGATTGCTTTACGAGAAAAGTAATTTTTCACTTTCATCTTCTCCAAACCAAACCATCACATTGCCGGGTTATCTTGGAATGGTGATCATTTCACTAAAAGATATTTCAGGCACTATCAATTTCAAAAAATGTCCCCGTCATTCCTTCACAAACGATCGTGTTG
>JGI24806J26614_1000318_pt1 | contig 13725 bp, 13 predicted proteins | sample Kansoi200umMDA_FD_26614 | JGI IMG/M metagenome (IMG submission 26614)
TGTTGTCAGATGGCACAGGTCGGCCACTTCTTTTATTTCAATATTTTTCTGAAATGGATATGAAAGTCGTTGACGAAATCCTGGAAAGCAGCGCCGCCCTTATAAAAAATAAATGATTACCATTTTAAATGATCGCAATGACACAATCTACCAGGAGAGAATTTTTAAAAACATCAGCAGGGTTTGTTGCATTAGCCGTCGCAGGAACGACGTTTAATTTAAAAAAAGAAAAACTAAAACTCTCCTTTTCCACTCTTGGCTGTCCCGACTGGCCATTTGAAAAAATTGTAAGCTTCGCTGCTGAAAACACTTACAGTGGGATCGAGGTGCGGGGTATTCAACGCCAAATGGATCTTACGAAATGCAAGGAGTTTAGTAACGCGGAAAGTATTGCCGCGACACTCAGGCTGATGAAGGATAAAGGACTAAAATTTGTTGATCTTGGATCGTCGGCAGAAATGCACCATAGCGATCCGGCAGATCGTCAAAAGAATTTGGATGAGGCCAAACGTTTTATCGAACTGGCGCAACAATTGAACTGTCCCTATGTAAGAGTATTTCCAAACAAATTGCCAAAGGAAGGGCAGGATGAAGCGATCGATATTATTATAAGTGGATTGAGGGAAGCGGGCAATTCTGCAAAAGGCACTTCGGTAATGGTGCTGATGGAGACCCATGGCGATGTTGTTGAAAGCGCATTGATAAAACATATTATGGACGCGGTGAATCATCCGAAGGTGGGACTTGTCTGGGACGTTAGCAATATGTGGACCGTGACGAAGGAGCCGCCGTCTCAAGTTTATCCCCTATTAAAAAAATATATTCATCACACTCATATAAAAGATGCAATGCTCGCGGACAACGGCCCTCAATACAAACTAATGGGAAAAGGTGAAGTACCTATTTTTGAAGCAATCGACATTTTGCACAAAGACGGTTACAAAGGGTATTATAGCTTCGAATGGGAAAAAATGTGGCACCCGGAGATTGATGAACCGGAGATAGCACTGGCAGATTACCCGAAGGCAATGAAACAGCATTTCAATAAATGATGTTCTCGTAATTTCCACGCTCCCGGCATTCTCACAATAAACTTTTAAAGAAAGGAATAAGTTCCTCGGCAAGAACCGCATGGTCTTCTACATTGGGATGACCGGTGCAACCTCTTGCCTGCATCGGTTTGAAGAAATACAAAGCAACCTTTTTGTCTGAAGGGTATAAGGCATCAATATTTTCTTTTACTGCTGTAAGACAATTTTGTAGAGTGATCCTTGTTTCCCCATTGATCATCGGGCTACTCAATAATGCGATCGTTGCATTACTATACTTTGATTTTATCAGCTGCACAAACTTTATATAGCCATTGACAAAGACTGCACTGTCAAAAGGCGATCGTTCATGCTTAGCATCACCGTTACTGAGATCGTTTGTGCCAAGTGCGATGCTGACGATGGCAGGGTTGTAGGCTTTAAAATTCCAAAGCCGGTTTCCATCATATTGAAAATCTGTTTTTTCATATACTTGGGGCATCGAGGGGCCGTTCATATTCCAGGTTCGGTAAATGCCGATGCCGCTCACGCTGCTCAAAATAAAATTAACTGACAGCGCCCTTGCTACTCTCGGTCCATAGGCATAGTATGCATTGTGCTGGTCATGATAAACTCCCGCGCCACATGGTGTTTCAGATGCGTCAGCCGCTGCACCACAGGTTATACTGTTGCCGATAAATTCGATCAATGGTGCTTCAGGTCTCTTTAGTGGTTTTACATCTTGTCCCTCGATCTTTTCAATGAAGAGGGGTCCCGTGTGTGCCTCGGTGGCTTTATAGATCCAAACTGTATGTATTCCTTCCTGGGTTGCCGTTATAACAAGTGGCCTTCGTTCATTCCCCGGGATATTTATTCGCTTTTGATAAACACCATCCAATTCATACTGGAGATAATTATGCGCAGTGGGATCGGTGAGATGGGCAAGCACCTTGCATTCCGTTCCTGAGAAACTAAAACCAAAATTTACCGCTGAACTAATGAGTTCGAGATCCTGTTTTTCATTCCATGCATATCTTCCAAAAGGAAATAGAGATGAAGCAGGTAGGACATTGTTGCCGACCGCTGATTTCTTTTGAAAAGAGCAATCGCAGCAAAGAAGAAAAAGGATAAAAGCAGAATGAAGAAATTTATATTTCATCCTGCAATATTAGGATTGAAATAAACAGCATGTTGCTTACCAATTTTCCAATCCTAATAGTTTTTTACCCAGATCATTTAAAACCGCAGTTGAATATTTGGTTTGTTCCCATTTGCGGGGATCGCCGGGGAATGCATAACCTTCCGGTGCGATCCGGTCTTTCCAGGATGCAATTCGCCATTGGCGCAAAGGTTCATTGTTTTCTTCTGCAGGCATCATAGAAATGTATTGAGCAATTCGAACCTTGTTACCACTCAGGTTCGGACGGATGCCATGCGGCTGAAGGCTATTGAAGATCAGCAGATCACCTGCCTCCATTTTCACTTTCACCAGGTCAAAACCTGTTATGTCAGGCTTGAAATGATCACGATCTTCCGGTTGGGTCAGTTTCCACGTGTCATATGTACGGAATAATTCCGGCAGGCATTGAAAGCCTCCCATATTTTCGTCGGTTTGATCCGCTAATGCCAGGACGCCCTGCACATTCACCGGCTTTGTTTCAGGATCATAATCCCAATGAATAAAACCTTTGTATTCAAAACCCGGGCGGATAGGAAAATTTAAATTTGCCCTGTCGATCGTGACCCATAGCTTTTCTGTTCCCCAGATGTCAACAAAAGCATCATACACTTTTTGCATCATGCGGTTGTTCCATAATTGCTGGTGATTGTACACTTCCACCATGCCTGTATTAGTGAGCTCTTTCATTTTCATCTCCGCACGTGGCTGCGTATACCAGGTCTCCGGATCATTGGGATCCTTTTCCTCAAACTCCCATAAAAAATTTGCTGTTGCCAATGCCTGTTCTTTAGGCACCGCATTCCTGATCACGATGTATCCGTTATTTATCCAGAAATTCCAATCATCTTCACTCAATACACGGAGTGGTTTTCCATTTCTCCTGTCATTAAGTTTAACTGCACTGCTTTTTGCAGTGGAGGGATTGCCTGGAATATCCTTGTGTGCATTTTCGGGGATCATGGTCGGGGCCATTGTAGCGGCCATTGTTTTCTGTTCCATAAAGCAAATTTTATTGATTGATGAATAGGAGGTTCAACAAGGGGCAGCGTTGGTGTTTTTTGTTACACCAACCACCTGCGGCGACGTGCTTGCAGATCTTTGCGTCAACAGTCATTTTTTTACCCGGATGACTTCTCTGGGATTGTCTCATCTGTGCTTCTCTTTTATTTATTTCTGTATACGCTTCAGTTTCGATATGAACCATTTTTTGTCGTTTTACTTTACCAAATGTAGCACTGTAGCGAGGGCTTAACCTACTTCTTTAGATGCATATTTTTGTTCTGTATTGATATATTTATTTTATTTTGGATAAAAATCTGCAAATAGAGAGTAAATGAAGGCGAAGCGCGAAGCTATATCGACTGATGAAAACAGTTCCTTTCGAATTCTGCTAACTCCAAATCTGAATGATTTATTCTACTGGCATTTTCATCCGGAATTTGAAATTGTGTACGTTGAGGCTGATCATGGTTTTCGTCATATTGGTGATCATATATCGAAGTATAGTGGCAGCGATCTCGCCCTGATCGGTCCTAACATACCTCACCTGAATTTTGATTATGGGGTCAAGGCGACAGTAGAAACAGTCGTGGTTCAAATGAAAGAAGATTTCCTGGGCAAGGATTTTCTTGCGCTTCCTGAGATGGGAGCCATAAAAAGTCTATTCGAAAAGGCAAGGCATGGCCTGGCTTTCTATGGGGAAACAAAACGGATGGCAGGCGAGAGGCTAAAGGAATTACCTTCTTTAAATCATTTCGAGCAACTTGTTTTGCTGCTGCAGGTCTTCTACCTGCTTGCTCAAAGTGACGAGACAGAATTGTTGAAAGCTCAACCGATCGCCGTCGCATCAATGTTGAAAGAACAACAACGGTTGCACAAGGTGTATCATTTTATTGAAAGCAACTATCAGAAAAATATTGAAATAAAAGAAGTGGCCGACCTGTGCCATCTGACAACAGCTGCATTTTGCAGGTATTTTAAAAAATCGACTCACTACACCTTCACTGATTTTTTGAATCAATACCGAATTAACCAGTCTAAAAAATTTCTTTTGCAGGACAAAACAGTTACTGAGGCTTGCTATGAAAGTGGTTTTGGAAATATTTCCTATTTCAACAAAACATTTAAGAAATTCATTGGCGAAAATCCATCAAACTTTAAGAAAAAGCATCTTGGAGATCAATATCTGTAAATTAAGGCATCATATTTTCTAGGGTTATGTACCAAAATTTGAATACCATTAAAAAGGAGAGTTTGTTTCAAAACACAGTGATTGGGCCCGTACTTACGATCATCGACCGGTTCCCCGGCAGAAATGCTTTTTGCATCGGCGAAACATTTTACACGTACTCGGAGCTTGGACGACATATTTCCAGCATCAGGTCTGTCATCAAAGATCTCCCGATCAATGAGCGTCATATCGGTTTGGTAGCAAATGATGACATCGAAACTTATGCGTCAATTTTTGCTTTATGGCTCGAGGGGAAGGCATACATTCCATTGCATCCGAATCAACCTTTGGATAGAAGCGAAGAGATAATAAAACAGATAGACATAAATACCGTATTGGATTCAACTGAAGCGTCCCGGTTTCTGAAACACCGCGTTATCAAAACTTCTGCGTTACCGTACGAAAAGAATCTCTTAATGGATGATGTTGACGTCAATGATGGTCATCTTGCTTATGTTTTATTTACTTCAGGCAGCACTGGAACTCCAAAGGGAGTTACACTAAGCAGGAACAATATTGGCGCGTTCATGGATTCTTTCTGGAATAGTGGAATTACGATCACAGAAGATGACAAATGCCTGCAGTGTTTTGATTTGACGTTCGATGTTTCGGTGCAATGTTTCCTGGCACCTTTAACGAAAGGTGCTTGTGTGTACACAATTCCACATGACCAGATCAAATACAGTTATGTTTATGGACTCCTGGAAGATCACGGGTTAACCTTTGCAGCAATAGCCCCTTCGATGCTTCGGTATTTGAAGCCATATTTTGTGGAAATTCATTTGCCTGTCCTCAAGTATTGCATTCTTACAGGGGAGGCATCACCTGTTGACCTTGTCATGGATTGGCAAAAATGTGTTCCAAATGCGCTCCTGTTTAATTTTTACGGACCCACAGAGACGACCATCTATTGCACGAGTTATAGAATTGATCAGGGAGTTAAGATCAAAGCACTTCACGGAATGCTGTCAATTGGAAAACCAATGAAAAATGTAAAGGCGATCGTTGTCGACGAAAACGGTAATGTTTTATCAAAAGGTGAGAAAGGAGAATTATGCATTTGTGGAGAACAGGTTTCACCGGGCTACTGGAATAGTCCTGAAAAAAATGCGCTTGCTTTTTTTGAAAAAGAATTGAACGGGACAAGCGAGCGTTTTTATCATACTGGCGATCTGTGTTATATCGACGATGAAGACAGTCTCATGCTTTATGGAAGGCTCGATTCACAAGCGAAGATCCAGGGATATCGCGTTGAGTTGGGAGAAATAGAACATCACGCACGGCAATACTTAAATGGAAACAATGCAGTCGTGCTCACTTTTATCAACTCTATTGGAAATACTGAACTCGCCATTTTCGTGGAGGGAGAAAAGGTCGACATCGCAGCTTTAACTGATCATCTTAGAAACAAGGTTCCGTGGTACATGGTCCCTACAAAAATAGCCGTTGAAAAAGAGTTTCCATTGAATTCCAACGGTAAGGTCGATAAACGAAGGTTAAAGGAAAAAATGGAACAGGCATAACTTAATTTTACAGAATGCCTATCTTCGAACCGGTTTCTGCTCCTGCTGGCTCAATAATTGCAAGTGCCTTAAATAATATTTATATTTATAGCAGAATTACCCTTAACCTACAAAAATCCGGACATTTTTCCCAAATCGTATTCTAGACTGACCTTTAAAACTAGTTTTTCCAGAATGGAGACCGAACCACACATTGAGAAGTTGACGACAATATTCAGGGAGGTATTTGACGATAAATCGATTGTTCTAAACGATCACATGACGGCAAATGACATAGCTTCATGGGATTCATTGTCGCATATGCTTATGATTTCACAGGTAGAAGAGGCTTTTTCGATCAAGTTCTCATTGAGAGAGATCAACAAGCTTAAAAATGTAGGCGTATTGATCAAACTAATTGAGTCAAAGGCGGCCAATAATTTTGAAAAATATAACCCTTAAATAGCCATTATTTCTCATGACCTTTACCAGCTTTGGGTTTCTCATCTTTTTCCCGGCGGTAATACTTATTTACTATTTTCTTCCAGAAAAATACCGGGCGTGGTTTTTATTGCTCGCCAGTTATTACTTCTACATAAATCTTAAGCCTGTCTATGCTGTTCTGCTTGCCGCTATAACTTTAATAACCTATGCCTTTACCATATCAATGGATAAGGTAAAGACGCAAAAGGCCAGGAAAGCACTATTGGTCTTCGATATCATTCTGACCTTGTTGCCTTTATTCTTTTTTAAGTACTACAATTTTGTAAATACGAGTATTTATAGCCTGTTGGACACGGCAGGAATAAGATGGCCTCTGCCTGAAATCAGTTTCATCCTGCCAGTCGGCATTTCATTTTACACATTCATGGCACTGGGCTACGCTATTGACGTATATCACGAAGAGATCAAACCCGAGAGGAACCTTGGCATCGTTGCTTTATTTCTTTCATTTTTCCCGATTGTCTTATCGGGCCCTATAGAAAGAGCAACCAACATGTTCCCTCAATTCAAAGGCAGGCTTCAGTTTGATTACAGTAAGATTGTAAAAGGCTTTCAACTGATGCTATGGGGTTATTTCATGAAACTGGTCATTGCCAACAGGGTCGCCATTTTGGTGCATGTTATTTTTCGTGATGTTGATCACAGTACAGGCTCATCGTTATTCCTGGGAGTGCTTCTTTACCCGATCCAGGTGTACGCCGACCTTGGTGGGTACTCTCTGATTGCGATCGGATCTGCGGCTGTTATGGGGATTGATGTCATGCAAAATTTCAATCGCCCATTTTTTGCAACCTCTATGTCACAGTTTTGGCGGAGATGGCATATTTCGCTGATCTCATGGCTTACTGATTACATCTATACACCACTGTCCTTCAATTTCAGAAAGTATGGAATGTTGGGGACAGTCATAGCTCTTATGATAACTTTTCTGATTTCAGGAATATGGCACGGCGCGGCATTGACGTTTATTTTTTGGGGTCTTCTACAGGGCTCATTTTTAAGTATAGAAGCGATCACGAATAAGCAGAGAAGATCTCTCATAAAGAGATATGATCTTTCAAAAAAAAGCTGGTTCATTTTTGTGAGCTGTGTCTTCACTTACCTGCTGTTCGCCTTTTCGGAATTATTCTGTGGCCCAATTGATTCTATGGGCAAAGCCTTCTTTATCATTGAAAAAATATTTTTAAACTTTTACAGCCCGGTTTACTATGGCAATCCATCAACGATCATTTTTTCACTATTGGGAATCCTGATCCTTTTTGCGGTTGAATGGCAAATGGAGCACCATGAGAGTAGTTTTCCGTTCCTCAACAATAAAAACTGGATGGTCAGGAAACTCTCATATGCCTTGCTTATCATTATTATCCTGCTGATAGGGGTCTTTGACGGGGGCCAATTTATCTATTTTCAGTTCTAGGGGTTTTGACCTTTGGAATTTGGCTTTATCTTTGTGTCCAGTACTCTTCTGTCACCGGCACTATATCTTTCGCCTTTGAGAAACACCGCCGAGAGAAGAATTAAACCTTTGGGAAACGCCCCTAAAGAGAAATACCTAAACCTATTACATAGTTAGCTGAATCACGGCAATGATAATTGCATCATATAGCATATTGAAAAAGAATGTCTACCTGAGGTTTATCGCAAGGGTGTTGTTCATTTTTATTATTGTGATCATCCTGGATTTTGGAATTGGCAGCTTGTTGAAAGCATTTTATTTCAGGCAGACATCGGGAATTGACTACCGGACCACTTATTCAATAGAAAAAACCCGGGCGGACCTGCTGATCTTTGGCTCTTCTACGGCCATTCACGATTATATTCCGGCGGAATTTGAAAAACGTTTAAGCCTTTCTGCCTACAACGTAGGACGGGATGGGATCAGCATTTTTTACGACTACGCGGTTCTGAAGACTATATTGAAGCGATACACACCCAAAATAATAATATTGGATTTTGAAAAGGAAGAGTTCAGTCAAAGCCAGGAAAGCTATGACAGGTTATCTTCTCTGTTGCCTTATTATAAAACTCACCGGGAAATTGACAGCATCGTAGATTTACGAGGGCCTTATGAGAAGTATAAGATGGTTTCAAATATTTACCCCTTTAACTCTTTAGTTTTTACAATTTCCGCAGGTAACTCAGAATTTAATAAGAAAAGAAGGGAAGATATCCAGGGTTTTGTTCCCTTAAACAAGACCTGGAGCGATCCAATTAAATTCGATGATAGCTTTTTGCACGATGGCGTCGACAGTAACAAGGTTAAAATATATGAAGCTTTTATCCGCGATTGTATTGCTGCAAATATTGAATTGTATATCATCAGTTCGCCCCTGTTCGTTAAACCCGATTATATAAATAACTCGGTTGTCCTGGGAAAGGCTATTGCTGATAAATATAAGGTCAGGTTTTTTGATTTTTCCCAGGATACTGCCATGCTGAATAACAGGTCCCTGTTTGCCGATATCGCACATCTGAATATTTCGGGAGCTACCGTTTATTCAAATAAAGTCGTCGACGGTATCCTTAATAAGAAAAATCCAAATGTTCTGATCAATAGTAAATTGGCATACAGCTCCGTCAAACATTAATGAGACCATACCTGGTCATTCGTCTTAGTAATCACCCGTTATGCTCACATATTTGATGCCGTCCTGCAGCGTACAATTTGAGCAAAAGGTGGAGTGGATTTGCTGCGGGCAAGATTGATGGTCTTTGAGATAATATTATTCCAGCTACACGGATCATTACTGAGGTAACTGATGCCTTCCCTTAATGCCGTAAAAAACTCATCGAATACAACCCACCCTGTGATGTGGTCCATGATACTTCTCCTTTTTGAGCAGCCGATGATAAAAGTATGCCGTTACTGCTCATAAAAAGCTTTCTTCGTTTAGAAACATCCGAGTTGTTATTAAATTGAAAAGTAAGGTAATTGCTGTTTGTGACAGGTGAAGAATTGATCTCACTGTTACAACAGTCCGCAAGAATGATATTCAAACGGGCCCCTTTATTCTTAAGAGCACTATAAACTTCCGACAGGTTCATTGAACTGTTTTCTGTGATATCGGCGTAAGATGAGGGGCGCAGGTCCATGCGTGGTCAGTCATTCGTTTGATCCTTCCACCGAAAACCATGTCCCCGGTAGACGAAAAGAACCACATCATTACCTGCCGGGTACAATGAGTTTAACGTAGAGACCACATTTTCTTTTGAAAATGAGGAGCCATCAACAATGTATTGTCTGAAAGAAATTCCCAGCGCATCGGCCACTTGCCGGAATTCATTTTTCAGATTCGTTTCGTCACTTGCGCAACCTGCCAATCCATTGTTGTTTTTTTATGCCGGGAAGAAGGCAAGGCGGTAAGTACGGAGCACTATACATTATTTTTTAATTCTTAATTACATCACTCTCCCCATGAATGGATCTGTCTTGCCCGGTGCTCCCGTTTCCACCCGCCCGGCATATCTTCTTGCAAAGAATGAGCTGTCCTTTATTTTTATAGTGATATCATACCATCCAAATGAATTGTTTGTCCCGAGTGTAATATCCTTTGAGCCGGCTGCGTCAATGCTTTGCTCTTTCACAGGCGATTTATAAGAATTGTCTGTGATAACAATATTCTGAGATTGGTTGGATCGATTGACGATCTGTAAAATAAAATTGCCTGTTGGTCTTCCATTTGTTTGTTCATACTTCATTGTGACATCGATGGGCGTATCATTTTTGGAGCCGTTGAATTCACGGAAAAATCCGTTCGGACCGTAAACCCTCAAATGATAATGGCCGCTCTCAAAATCATTGACAACCCAACTGTCTTTCAATTCATCGCCCGCAGCAACTGCGTAAGACCAGGCCCTTACCAGGTCACCTTTATATTTTTCTGGAACATATACATGAAACGGTGATCCTGCTGATGACTGACCAAAAAATTCATTTCCTGCTTTCATCGATATTTCAACCGAATTTTTGTCCTCGCTCAGCATCCCATCCGCGTACAACTCATAAGGGAGGGCGGAAGATGAACGAATGCCCCGCTCCTGTACAGGCATAAATGGAGAGGAGTCAGGTTTTTTATTGATCTGCTCTATTTCTTTTTTTGTTAACCGTTTGTAGTTAGAAGGAGGGTTTTTGAATTGAGCTTTGTGAATGCTTTCGATAAACTCATCACGATCCAGGAACTCAGGATTGTTCAATTTTTCATCATTGTAAGGACGAAACACGGAAGTCAGATCGCCACATATGGTTCTTCGCCATGCACTGATATTTGGCTCTTCTATTTTCTTCCCAAATTTTTGACTCAGAAATTTTTCAAGGAATTGAATGGATGACGTATGATCAAATACTTCAGAATTGACCCAGCCACCACGGCTCCAGGGAGATGCGATGACCATCGGGACACGATAGCCCAGTCCTATCGGACTTTCTCTTGCATGGTCCTTAATAGATTGCTGGTCTTCGTTGGATATAAAGTCCACACCTGTATGAATATTCTTTGAGGTAAAACCGGTTTCTCTTTTAGTTGGGTGTGGTGCAACGAACGGCGGCACATGATCAAAGTATCCATCGTTCTCATCATAAGTAAGAATAAAGATTGTTTTCTTCCAAACTTCAGGATTCTTTGTCAGTATATCCACCACTTCACTGATGTACCACGCCCCGTACCAGGCAGAGGCAGGATGATCGGAAAAATTCTCAGGAGCTACCAACCATGAAACCGTTGGTAGTTGCCGGTCTTCAACGTCCTTCCGAAACTGGTAAAGCACATCACCTTTTGGAATTTTAACTTCTCTTTCCTTATGGCCATCCTTATATTTTATTGAGGTCAGTTCATGATAATAAGGATCGCTGCGGTTAGTAACAAATGCTTTCTGATGAATAGCCTTTTCGAATGGTGACAATTTTTCAAATTTATCAGGCGTACAATTTTTCTGATCTTCGGTATTGATGTCTATATTTTTTTTTATCCATTTTATGGCCTCACTTACTTGTTTTGCTTCTTTGCTGCCAGCATCAAGTTTTTTTAACTTTTGTTCTTGCTTTCTTAATTGTTCTTTCAGGCGCTGAGCCATCTTCGGAAGTGCGGCGATGTATTCCGGGTGCAGCTTTACATTGTACTGTTTGAAATATTCAATTGGGTTATCTCCGAAGTTTGCCAGCCACCCGTCTTCTTCACCTTCAAATCCAACGCCAACACTCAACTCATTTTGGTAGATCTTCCATGATATCCCGTTTTCTTCCAGCCGCTCGGGAAAAGTCTTCCAATTCACCATTGTCAGGTAATCTGCATCTTCATTCCAAACGTTCGCCTGGGAGGTTTCATCCTGTTTCTCACGAAGCGTTCCGGTCCAGAAAAACAAGCGGTTTGGAGTTGTGCCGGTAAGGGAAGAGCAAAAATTCTGATCGCATACGGTAAATGCGTCGGCCAGTGAATAGTAAAAGGGAATATCAGCGCGGGTATAATAACCCATCGTCAGCGGCATGGCCTTGTAATCATCATTGCCAGAACGCTTGTTATCGAGCCAGCCATTGTACTTACCATTGTTTCTTGCGTCTACCTGGTTGCTCCATGAATGAGGCAATGAATCCATCCAGGTAATTTTTGTTCCTTTTATATCGAAACGGAAAGGAGCATACGTCTCACCTTTTTTATTCGACTGCAGCCACACCGGGTTGTTACCCGGTATCGTTATCGCACGGGGATCATTAAAACCGCGAACACCTTGCAATGTGCCATAAGTATGATCGAATGAACGGTTTTCCTGCATAAGCAAAACAATATGTTCAGCATCCATGTAAGTGCTGCCTGGTGCGGGATCAATAGCCAGCGCCCTTGCCAGCGATGACGGTAATACATGCAGCAAACCAGCACCGCCCGCCAGTAATGATGCTTTCTTCAAAAAATCTCTTCTTGAATTCATCATGTCAATAATGATTGATGCCCTAAAAATATCTCTTTGTAAGTATGCCGGCCAAAGTAATTATTAATTCTTTATTATTAATTAACGATTGTTTTATCGTACGCGCTGCAGTGAGGAAAATAATTATTGCAAAGATCAACTTCAATGCAACATCGCCGGCTTAAAGAGCGCCATTAATTGTTGCAATTTAGGCGGCGACATAAAAAAAGACAAGGCATTGAGTAAATTAATTGATGCGGATAAAGAGGGCAAGTTGGAAGATTGGGTCAGGGATGTTCTCAGCGACAAATGACAACGATTTTTTAATGAAAAAAGCCCAGACGTACGGGTCTGGGCTGCACTATATATGACTGCTCTACTATTGCTTTTCCTGTTTTTTTACGACTTCCCAATTATTACTTCCTGTTGAACCCAACTTGATGACCTTGTCGGCATTTTCCAGAGTAAGAAAATATCTCGTGCCATCACCATTTGCCAATTCATAGATCTCCGTAATCCAGTAACCTTTATAACTTTTCTTTTGCCCGATCTGTAGCATTAGTGGCAATGATGAAAAATAGATATTCCTTGCTACACCCAGCATGCGACCATCCTTACTGTAAAAACCGGCCAGTTGCATACCATCCAGGGAGAAATCAACTTTTATGTATTCATCATAAACATACCATGTCACATCAGCGGCTCCCGCATATTCTTTTTCAAAAGCCCTTTTGATACGTTCATCAATGTCCTTCCCGCCGGTACCCGCAAAGGCCGCACTACCGATGGTAACTGCGATAAAGGCCAGGGCCATGATCATCTTTTTCATAACGTTTCTTTTTAGCTTTTTCATTCAATTTCTTTTGACGACATAAAGATAATATGAGAAAGAAGCGATAAAAAAGTGTTTCTGTGCGAAATGTAGATTTTGAGCGGTGAACTGACATTTAAGCGGCATTAATTACATTCAGGAAGTAGCTGTGTGTTGGGCAACATTCGTTAGTTCGTATCCCTTTGCAATTCTTTAACAGGGATAAAAAATAAGAAGAGTTCTATGTTGAACTGTCATAGAAACTCTTCTTGGTTTATGCCTTTTGATTTTTCTATTGTAACCTGAATGTTCAGTTGCTGTCAATTGGTAAAATATTCTGGTTCACTCTGAAGAAATTCTTTGGGTCATACTTCTTCTTAAGTCTTGCGAGGCGATCATAGTTTTGCCGGTAGCTCGCTTTAATCCTCTCCTGTCCCTCGTTCATAATAAAATTCAAATACGCGCCACCCGATGAATAAGGATGCAATGCTTCCCAATAATCTTTTGTCCATTCGGTGATCTTGTTTGCATTGGCGGGATCGGGGTCAACTCCGACAATGACTCCCGCATAT
>JGI24806J26614_1000319_pt1 | contig 13723 bp, 7 predicted proteins | sample Kansoi200umMDA_FD_26614 | JGI IMG/M metagenome (IMG submission 26614)
AAAAAGGTACCGGAGACTTTAAGCTTGGGACATTTCCAGGCAGTGGATTCCGGTACCGGGCGACAGCTAATTCTCTATTTTAACACTGGTAAAATAATGTTACTACTGTTGGCCGCGTCATGAAAGATCCGTATTGTGGCTTTTTGAAAATCGGCAGGTTCGGCCTGGTAGATATTCATGAATTTTTGAGGATTGCGATCCGACAGTGGAAACCATGAGCTCTGCACCTGGATCATCAACCTGTGCCCTTTCTGGAAAGTATGGGCCACATCGGGCAGGGCAAATTTCACTGTAGTGATCTTGTTAGCCGTAAACGGCTCAGGCTTCTCAAAGCTATTCCTGTATTTACCCCTCATGATCTCGCCTCTCACCAACATCTGGTAGCCTTCCATTACGTACGAGCCTCCGCTCTGTCGGCCCTGTGCATCAGTTACATCTAGATACCTGAAGTCATCGGGAAACACATCGATAAGTTTCACTACGAAATCAGCATCGGTCCCGGTAATGCTTACTTTCAAGTCGGCCAGTAATGGAGGAGACCAGGATGTTCATGCCGAGTTAACTGACCGCATGGATATTTTTCGCAAATTGTACCAGGAATTAAGAGAGAAATTCCAACGATTTGAAGCAGATCATTTGATCTGATCAAGCTTACATAAAAAAATTCTGTAGACCGGCAATGCGCCCCTCGACTAATTGAGGTTCGTGCTGCCGGTTTGTTGTTTACTGAACTTTGCGCTCCAATAGGCAATTGGCAATAGGCAATAGGCAACTCACTAAACTGATACCCTCTCATATTTGTTATTTCTTAGCCCATTTCGCTCCGCAATAGGCAATTGGCAATAGGCAATTGGCAACTCACGAAACTGATACAACCTCATATTCGTTGGCTACTAGCACGTTTCGCCCTGGAATAAACAATAGGCAATAGCAATTTGCAATTGGTCCGAAGGACTCCTTCGGAGCAACCCACTGTTTCGATACGCGCTTATATTAGTTACTTCATAAACGTTCCGATGAAGTTGGTCGCGACTCCTAATTCTGATAATTAATAATCCAAATCAATATTGATTTGAATTTAGAGCTGCCACCATTTATTCCGGTTCTACGTCGTGGCTTGCCTATTGCATATTGCCTATTTCGGGGCGTAAGCATTTGGTGAAATCTAGTGTATTCAATATGATCCATTCCTCTTGCGACTGAAGACTTTGCATTATTTTCGCGCCATGAAAAATCTAATGATCGTTTTATTCCTCTTCGGAGGAATTTCCCTGCATGCACAAACCGTCAATATCATCCCAAAACCAGTTTCACTTGACGTAACAAAGGGAAATTTTATTCTCACTAAGAGCACGGTGATTGTATTGTCCGACGAAGGAGAACGAAACACTGCAGATTTCTTTAATGACTACCTGAATCGATTTTACGGATTCAGTCTCAACATCGCTAAATCTGCAACAGCAAACTATATTCGCTTTGGCACACTCAAGTTTATTCGTCCGGGTACAGAAGGTAAATACCGGATGCTAATATCACCTGCTACCATCAATATCGAAGGTGATACCTACCAGGGAACTTTTTATGGAATGCAGACTCTTATTCAACTTCTGCCACTGCCTGATCCAAAAATTCAAAAGGTCACTCTCCCAACCGTTACGATTGAAGATTATCCACGTTTTTCGTACCGTGGTCTTCATCTGGATGTAGGTCGCCATTTCATGCCCGTGGATTTTGTAAAAAAATATATCGACTACATCGCACTTCATAAAATGAATTATTTCCATTGGCATTTAACGGAAGACCAGGGATGGAGAATCGAGATCAAAAAATATCCGAGATTGACTGAAGTTGGCGGATATAGAAATGGAACCATCATTGGACGTTACCCAGGGAAAGGAAACGATAATAAACGTGATGGTGGATTTTATACCCAGGAAGAAATTAAAGATGTGGTTGATTATGCCGCAAAACGATTCATCACTATTGTTCCCGAAATTGAAATGCCTGGTCATGGCAGCGCCGCAATTGCTGCATATCCATGGTTGAGTTGTTTTCCCGATGAAAAGACCAAGATCCCCGACAATATGATCTCAGAAGCCAGTAAAAAAGCAACTGGCAAATTAGTGCAGGAAACGTGGGGAGTTTTCGATGATGTGTTCTGTGCAGGAAAAGATTCCACTTTTTCTTTCTTACAGGATGTGATCGATGAAGTGATTCAATTATTTCCAGGTCAATATATTCACGTGGGCGGAGATGAATGCCCGAAGAATAATTGGAAACGCTGCCCCAATTGCCAACAAAGAATGAAGGATAATAATTTGAAGGATGAGCATCATCTGCAGAGTTATTTTATTCAGCGCATGGAAAAATATATCAACAGCAAGGGCAAGACTTTGATTGGCTGGGATGAGATTTTGGAAGGTGGACTAGCTCCCAATGCCATTGTAATGAGTTGGAGAGGTGAGCAAGGTGGAATTCAGGCTGCAAAAGAAAATCACACCGTCATTATGACCCCAGGTGGTTATGTTTACCTGGATCATTCGCAATCCAAGAATGAAGATTCAGTTACAATAGGAGGATACACTCCATTGGAAACAACTTACAATTATGAACCCGTTCCAAAAGAATTGCCAGCCGATAAATCAAAATTTGTTTTGGGTTCACAGGGAAATGTATGGACAGAATACATGAGCAATCCAAGAAAAATAGAATACATGATCTTTCCCAGGTTGAGCGCATTGAGTGAAGTGTTGTGGACTCCGAAAGGGAAAAGAAATTTCAAAGATTTTGAAAAGAGATTACCAACTCAATTCAAAAGGTACAACCTGTGGAAGGTTAATTACAGTAAGGCCTACTATGATATTGTTTCATCAATAACCCCTAGCGCTACAGGTGATGGATTGATATGGACACTTCGAAGCAAAATGAATGCACCTGTTGGAGCCAGTAGGGAAAAAGCCAGGATTATGGCCCCTCTCGATGAAAAATATTATATCCGTAATCCCAACGATCCCCGCATAAAGAATGCCCAAAAGAATTCTCTTGATTCAATGTACCCGGTAAGGACAATAATATTTGTTCCAAGTGGCCAGGATTCTCATTTGTTTGCTGGAAATGGAACCTCATTCGCAGAGCAATGGTTTTACTATAACATGGCAACAGGAAAAAAGATCAAAGTTGCTAAGAATCCTATTGAAGGATACCTGGGAAATGGAGGGTCATTTGGGTTGATCAACGGTGCAATAGCAAATCCCAACAAACCCACGATGTCAGTCGAATGGCAAGGATGGAGAGGTGATGATATGGAGGCAACTATTGACCTGGGCAAAACAAGTTCCATTTCCAAAGTTGCTGTTCACGCAAATAGCACAGGTGGTAGCAGGGTTTATGCTCCCACAGAAGTGCAGGCCTTTAGCTCTGCAGATGGAAAAGAATTTAGTTTGCTTGGATCCTCAAAGGAATTTAAAGCAGATGTTGGCGGATCATTTGGCTGGTTAACCGCTCAATTCGATCCTGTTAATACTCGCTATATAAAAGTCGTAGCAAAAAACTATGCAAAAATTCCCGCAGGCATGAGAGGGGAAGGGGACCCCGCGCTTATACTGATTGATGAAATTTCGGTTCAATAGGCAATAAACAACCACGCTATTCTAGTACAGTCTCATATTCGTTAGTTCTTAAATCACTTCGCTCCGGAATTGGCAATAGGCAATTGGCAACTTTTGTATATCGAAATGACGCCCCGAAATAGGCAATAAGCAATGGGCAATAGGCAACCCGCCTAATTGATGCTACCCAATATTTGTTAGTTCTTAAATCATTTCACCCCGAAATAGGCAATTAGCAATAGGCAATAGGCAACACACAAATTCGAAACCATTTCACATTCGTTAGCTATCATTCATATGACTCCTTACATATCTTCTTCCAAAAAATCACCCCTTATTTAAGAAAAATCCAACCTCGGGTCTCTTTAGAATAGCCATCATCCTAGATAGCTTGCATTCCTTAATTGGAGGTATGTTATGGCAGCGAAGAATGTGAAAGAAACTCGTGTTTATAAATTAGCCTTTGAACTAGCTATGGAATCTTTGAAGTCACCAAGACCTTTCCCAAAGAAGAGAAATTTTCTTTGACTGATCAGGTAAGAAGGTCATCAAGAAGTGTATGTATATGTTTACTTGAGGCCTATCGGAAAAAGAGGTATCAATTACATTTTGTGGCGAAGGTGACGGATGCAGATGGTGAGAATTCCGAAACCTCCGGTTGGCTGGATTTCTCATTCGCTTGCAAGTATATTGATCTAGCGACGTATAGAAAATTGACTTCTAAGTGTGAGGAGGTCGGTCGACTTTTAAACCATATGATCAATAATCCAGACGAATATTGATTTGAATTTAAAACAGTCGCCATTTTATCGGGTACTGCCACATGGGTTGCCTATTGCCTATTGCTTATTGCCTATTTGAGCGAAAAGTTGAGTAAATTAAAAAAGGCCGTCCTGAGAACAGGACAGCCCTGGAGATACGCTTATGTCCATTATGAAAAAACTCTTCGAGTAAATAACAAATCCCAGGGAATAACCAATTTTCAATACTCAAAAATATCAATTTTCAAACTTCAAATAAATTTCAAGCATATTCGAAAATCACGAAGTACCTCTTGATTTATGAGGGACTCTCCGACCTTAAGAAAAAATATCCTTTGTGCCCGCCCGTACCGAACGTACGTTCGGGCGGGGTAAAAAAAGCCTTCCGTATGGGATTTCTTCAAGGGCACAGGAAGTCCAGAGCGATTTCAAACTGAGACAATACCAAAATTTCCAATATTTTCGTGCCTTCTTAAACAAGTACTATTCAATGAGCATGGTCGATTCTTTCGAGAAAGTAACAATCAACATTTTCCCTGATCTCAAACAAGGTTCCGGTTCCGTTGCGAAAGAAATTGCAAAGCTCATCCGGGCCAAACAGGCTAAAAAGGAGAAGTGTGTACTAGGCCTGGCAACAGGTTCCACACCTAAAACATTATATGCCGAATTGGTGCGCATGCATAAGGAAGATGGATTGAGCTTTAAGAACGTGGTGGCATTCAATCTTGATGAATATTATCCCATAGATAAGGACGCGCTCCAGAGTTATGCGCGCTTTATGAAAGTGAATTTGTTTGATCATGTAGATATTGATCCTTCCAATTGTAATATCCCGAATGGAGAATTGCCTAAGGAAGAAATCAAAAAGCACTGCGCAGAATATGAACAAAAGATTGAAGATGCAGGTGGCATTGATCTGCAGATCCTCGGAATAGGAAACAATGGCCACATTGGATTCAATGAGCCTGGGTCAAGCATTCATTCGAGAACGAGGCTAATCGCATTGGAGAATTCAACGAGACTCGCTAATTCATACGAGTTCCAGCATATTTCACAGGTACCCCGACTGGCCATTACCATGGGAATCTCGACCATCCTCAAGGCGAAGCGAATTATCCTTATGGCCTGGGGCCCGAGCAAGGCGCCAGTTATACAGAAGTCGATTGAAGGCCATCTAACTGAGCAGATACCTGCGAGTCTTCTGCAACAACATCCTGATTCTTTATTCGTAGTTGATGAACAGGCAGCAGCAGAACTCACCAGGTTCAAGTCGCCATGGCTGACCGGTGAAATTGAATGGACGCCCAAGGTGACGAAGAGTGCAGTGGTGAATATGGCTCTCAAATTGGGAAAACCGATACTTTCTCTTACCAATAATGATTACAATGAATTTGGGCTGAGCGACCTGTTGGTTGAGAAGGGGGATGCATATGAAATCAATCTCGAGGTTTACTACTTGGTAAGAGATACCATTACCGGATGGCCAGGTGGGAAACCCAATGCAGTTCTTCCCAATCACCCGGAAAGATCAACTCCATACCCAAAACGAGTTGTCATCTTCTCCCCTCACCCCGACGACGACATTATCAGTATGGGCGGTACCTTCCAAAGACTGCACGACCAGGGACACGATGTACATGTAGCATATCAAACCTCTGGCAATATAGCCGTGACAGATGAATTCGTAACCCGCTTCCTCGATTTTGCCGTGGGCTTTGAAGAGATTTCAGGAATCGATACCAAGAAATCTTCACGCATATTGAATGATGCCAAGAAATTTCTCGATCAAAAAAAATCGAACCAGGTTGATACAGCGGAGATCAGGGCCATTAAAGGATTGATCAGGCAATGCGAGGCGAGAGCTACGTGCAGGTATGTTGGTATTAAAGAGGAGAACGCACATTTCCTCAACCTTCCGTTTTATGAAACAGGAACCATTGAGAAAAATCCAATGGGCGAAGAGGACGTTAAGATCACGATCGATCTCCTAAGAAAAATAAAGCCGCACCAGGTGTATTGTGCAGGCGACCTTGCGGATCCGCACGGAACCCATAAAGTATGCCTTGATATCGTGTTCGAATCGCTGAAGCGGATGAAGGCCGATGGTGATGAATGGGTAAAGGACTGTTGGGTATGGCTATATAAGGGGGCCTGGCAGGAATGGAACATTGAAGAGATTGAAATGGCCATCCCTATGAGCCCGGGCCAGGTTTTACAAAAACGCTTTGGAATCTTTATTCACCAGTCGCAAAAGGATATGGTTCCCTTCCAGGGAACAGACAACCGCGAGTTCTGGCAAAGGGCCGAAGACCGAAATGCGGACACGGCTCAGCAGTACGCCCGGTTAGGCCTCACTCAATATGCCGCTCTAGAAGCGTTCGTTCGTTGGCATTATTGAGCTTCGCCCGCCCGAACGACGTTCAGTCGGGCGGGCGTTTCGCGTTTCGCGTTTTGCGTTTCGCGTTCTTTAATGCGATCTTCTTCACTAAATGGAAACCTTTAGTTTTCGAAGGCTCTTATGTTTCATTCTTTGGGTTCAGGTCTCGAATTCGGAGTCCATCCTCAAAATGGATGTATTAGAAACAGCTTGATTTTGTAAGGGGCTTCAAAGTTGAGGGACCAACGCGAAACGCAAAACGCGAAACGCGAAACGTGAAGCGAGAGTTAACGGATCGCAAAAAGAATTTGAAAATTTTCGACGAAAACAATAAAGCGTCCCTTGCATCTGTTTATATTTTTGTCTACTTTCAAGTTATCCACCATCTCTAAAAAACCAATTATGCCAAAGGCCGATCGTACATTCCTCGCATCCATCGTTCTCGGGTTGATCCTCATTTACTCCTTATTCGCGATCATTAGTTAAGAACGAATTCCGATCTCGATCATGCCTGCGTATTTTCGCAGCATGGAGAATTTCTTTATCCGAACCATTCGCCAGGAAGATAACCCTGCACTCGCTTTCATTGTGAGAAACACGCTGGCCGAATTCGGAGCCAACCATCCCGGAACAGTTTATTACGATCCCACCACAGATGATCTCTTCCATCTTTTTCAAAAAGACCGCAGTATTTATTACGTAGCCGAGATAAATAAAGAGATTGTCGGCGGATCAGGGATCTATCCTTCCAACGGATTACCTGATGATACCTGTGAACTTGTAAAAATGTACCTCGTCCCACAAGCAAGAGGTCTTGGACTTGGAAGAGATCTTATAAATCGAAGTCTTTCCTTTGCGAAGCAAGCGGGCTATAAGAAAGTCTATCTTGAAACAATGCCTGAATTGAAACAAGCCCTTAGGGTCTACGAAAAATTTGGATTCAAATATCTTAATGGCCCGATGGGGAACACGGGACATTTTGGGTGTGACAGATGGATGCTTTTGGAACTCTAAATTACGCTTCGAAATAGGCAATTAGCAATAGGCAATAGGCAACTCATGTGGGAGTTTCCTATTAAATTAAATAGTGACTACTTAAATTCAAATCAATAAATATTAGTCTGGGCAATTTGATCTAAGATTTAGTAATCGGCCGATTTCCACGAATCCGAAGGAACAAATATAGGAACCAACGAATATGAACCAGTCTCTGGTTAGTGGATTGCCTATTGCGCTGTTTCGTAGCGAAATGATTTAGGTGCTAACAAATATGAGGAAGTATCAATTTAGTGAGTTGCCAATTGCCTATTGCCTATTGCCTATTTCGGGGCGGACCTGAAAAAAACGGAATCCCCTTGACGCGAACAGCACTTTTTAGTCGTATCTTATAATGTTCAAACACCCCTAACTGTGAGCCGATGTCACCAGGAAAATTATTTCTGGTTATCATTGCAATCTCCTCCGCCTTCTTTTCAAAAGCCCAGGACCAGGTAAGAATCATCCCCTCGCCATCAAAACAATCCAGGCAAACCACTACAGAAAATCCTATTACAAAATCAATAGCCCAATTAAAAAATTACGGTCAGCCGGTTCGGAATGCTGAGCCACGCTGTAGTTGCAATGTTGCCCCCCAAATTGTCCCCTTGTCCAGAACAGGTTCGACATGGACTTACCAGGGTATACCCAATGCAACGTGTTCGGGTGGCATCATTACTTCTCCTGACAAAGCAGATGACACTTGTAGTGTAAAAAATGTTACTTATTCCTGGAGTATTGTGAGCGGAAATGGAGTTGCCGAGATTAGTGGAAGCAACACCAGCAGCACAGTCAATATCAGTATTAAGGGCAATGGTTCATTTACAATTAATCTAATAAATAATGTGACCTGTAGTGATAGCTCCAGTTGCAGTTACTACGCCTATTACACAGATACCGCTCATATTGATTCTACGCATTGCACTTGTACGGCAGGTCCTGTAACCATTAACCCAGTCAACAAGCAAGGAAACACCTGGACCTACCAGGGAAGTGTACAGGGAAATTGTTCTGGTCAATACGGTATCCCGCCAAATTTGATCAATTGTGGAGTTCAGCAAACATTATATCAATGGAGCATATCGGGCACAGGCGCAAGCATACAGCGAAATGCCAATTCTTCAACCGTGAATGTGCAAGTGAGTGCCAATGCAAAATTTAGTTTGCGACTTGATGGAACTACTGTTTGCAGTGATGGAAAGAACTGTACGAATTATAATTTTTATGAAGATTCGGTAAAGAATGATACGCCAAGGCATTGTCAGTGCAATGTTGCATCGGCGAAGATTGATCCCATCAATCGACAGGATTCAACGTTTTCATATAAGGCAACGATTGTGGGCTCTTGCACAGGAGTGCATGGTATTGAACCAAGCGTGGACAGTTGCCGTGTTCAAAGCATAACCTATGACTGGTTCATCTCGGCAGGCACCGCGGTTGCAGAGATACTTGGACCAACAAATGGACCTACTGTAGTTGTGCATATTAAGAAACAAGGGGCATTTACACTTGATGTTGCGGGTGATGTGATTTGTTCCGATTCCAGCAGGTGTCATTATGTAACCTACATTGAAGATTCATTAAGAAAGGACAAATGTGAGCTCAGCTTCACCGAGGATGTATTGCCTAAAATGAATGGCGGTTTGAAAAATTTCTTTGGGCCGAAAGCCGGAAAAATAGCAAGGGACGAATTTATAGTGCTGGAAGCAGAAGGAAAAGACATCGATAAGGTCATAATGCAATGCACACCCGCCAGCGGATGCCAGGATACAAAAAGCAACCGCACCATCATCTTAAACGGTCGTGTAAGGTTTGAATGGAAAATTGAAGGAGAAGGAAATTTCGTAAAACTTGGTTGCTTGCCCGATGGCGTGAAGAAAGATGAAGGTGAACATGTGATCTTTCAACCACCTTTTGTGCCATTACCCACCCAGGGAAATGAAAGCTCTGTTACCACTACTGTTATCCTATCGATCATTGATGATAATACTACCCAGCCATTAGATGAACAAGTAGACAGAAAGATTACCATTGTCACCAAAAGATTCCTGACCTCGCCGGATGACTATACGATAGAGATAAAATCTGATCCGTATGTTCTACCACCCCAGGAAAATAATACCATTAAATTGAAATCCTTCCTTGTGTATAACGATGGAAAGGCCTGGCAAAATGGATTGGCGCATCAATGTCGCATACATTTCTTCCAAATGAAGCAGGTATCAAATGAACCTGGTGTATGCATGAATGAGCCAACGACGGATAAGGCGGATGATTGTCGCGACCTGTATATAAAGAATGAAACTGAACACGAGGCCTTCAACGATACCAAAGGAGGAACGAAATGTACGATAGCATCATTGTACCAGGAAGCCCGAACGAAGAAGCCAGTGAAGGAATATTCTATATCGATCTATTCAAGAGATTTTGGCGCTTATGGATTCTTATTAAGTAAGACAGATAAGGGAAGTGTATACATTTCGGTACCAGTGCAAGCAGCAGATGTACCACACCCAGATGGTGCAAGAGCTAAGAAATCTATATATAAAGACAATCGCATCAATCTACCAAGGGACATCGACGAAAATAAAATCGCCGATTGGGGATGGGATGCGCCTACAGGACATATTCCAGATCCAATAGATAAAAAAGGAGACGATGACAACAGGCCGGTTGGAGATGGATTTAATGGAGATGGATTCACTAATTATGAAGAATACAGAGGATTTAGAATTTTGGGAGGGGAAGGAATGATTCACTTGAGAACCTCGAATGTGCAAAAGGATCTTTTTGTACGAAACCGGGATGTACTTAGACTGGATCTGTTCATTGCGCAATCAGGGTTGGCGGTGCACCAAATTACAGAGGCGCAATATGGAGCAGACAACACGCGCGTAGTGAATTTTAATAAGAGTAATGATGTTCATCAAAATGACCAGAAGGGTATCTTATTGATAAATGCACCTAATGCCGGGAACTTATTGGGAATTGCAGATACGCAAGATCAGCAGCCCAATGTGCCGAATGGGGTAACAAGAGTTAGAGTAATGGTCAATAGGATTATGACATTCTGTGCTGACCGGAACATGAATGCCGCCCAAACGCAAGCGAAAATTGACCAGGTAACGGCGCACGAATTGGGACATGCCTGTAACATATATCATCATGGCGAAGGTGATCCTGCGGTTGAGGGTTCATTTAATCAATTGCATGGATTAAGAAGTGGTGACATGACCTGCATCATGAGGTACGATAATATCGAGGCGAATCACAGCGAGGCCATTGGTACTATCTTCTGTACGAGTGCTAATGCCACTGGTTCAAACCTAACTGACCCGCAGCCGCCGGCAGGTCGCGGTTTCCGCGAAGCAAATACCAGGTTGTGCAGGGGCAATTGCATAGGTCAGCTGAGGGTATCAGGAAAAGACGCAACGCCTCCGAGAAGAGTGACGCAACAGGATTGTAAGAAAATTAACAAGTAGTATTGAATAATAGCGTCCCAGTTTATTGTTCAACTACTGAGTCATCTGCTTTAGTTCAGCTTCAGTCACATTCAACAATCCAACCTTCGGTAACCGCCTCGTGAGTTCCTTCCAGTTGGGATCTTTTGAATAAATCTCCTTCAACATAGGAAGAGCTTTGCTCACTTGCTTATTATTAGCAAGCGTGATCGCAGTCCAATATTTCATTTCAAGATTGTCGGGAAATTGTTTCATCGCCGCATTGTATTCTTTCATTGCATTTGCCATATCACTCTTCTCGGTGTACAAGTCACCCTGGTTCATGTGTTCATATGCTCTGTGAACCGTTAATAGTCTTTCTAATTCTTTGATGGGTTCCTTGCTATCATCGATTCGAAGATCAATCAACCTGTCATTCCATGGCTCATTGCTCTTGTGCGGAGCAAACACCATCAATACCGCAGATTGCTTTCCTCTTATATCACCGCCTGCCGCCTGGGCTGCTTTCATTACTTCCATCACTCTTTCAGGAAGTGCTAATTGACTATTTTTCTTCCATGCATCTGCCATGGCAGGCCAAACTCTATCATTCAACATCATGTTTGCCTGCACAGAAAAATTCTCGCCGTTCAAATGCCCTGCGGCATCAATACAATTCTTGCCCGTATGTGTGGCCACTCTCCCCGTTGAATCAAGGATCGCCACCTGCCTCACTTCTTTTCCTGCATCATCAGATAACAAGATATTCATAGCCTCCTGTGGTGATTTGCCTTGTTTCAATAATTCGAGTCCTCTTATGCCAAACGATTTGTTAACGAATGATTGCGTTGCCACCACGCCAACTCCCGCTTCTCCCCAGGCTACAACTGTTCCCACACTGAACCAATGGCTCTGAACCGCCACTGCCATCTCACCAGTTTTAGCGTCACGGGCAACAATGGAGAAAGTATGCGCCAAATTATTGCGCGTATTAAAAAATGTTTGCTGTGCGGTTAGATTATTAACAAAGAGCATGAAACAAATGGAATGTAAAATTCTCATAACAAAGATTTGGGTTGACTAATTTAACGAATTGCGACTTACTGTTGAACGGACGGGCAATACCGACATGTTGCTCCTATGGAGCAATATTTTCTTATTCACTTAGGACTACCGACATGTTGCCCCGATGGGGCAAAGAGAATCATCCCTGCTCCGTTAGGAGCATAATGTCGGTAGCATAGTGTAGAGAGATGTTCTCTTGCTCCATAGGAGCAAAATGTCTGCACCGAGTTCCTTCATTTGCCGGAGCTCATTGCACCGTCACCTGGCATCATATATCGCAACCCTGTAACCTCCCTTCCTCTTCCATCGTCAAACCTGCATAATTTGAAAAAATCAACAGCAATGGCACGTAGTAACACATTGATCCTGGTCACTTTTTTCTGCATCGCGGCTTTAGTACTGCTCTTTTCCACCAACGGTTTTGCGCAAGGAGTACAACAGAAGGAGAAATTCAATACAACCATCGCAAATTTCTTCGACCTGTATAATAGCGGCGATACCGCAGCCTATCGCAAATTCCTTGAGCCGATCTCTGAAAATGAGGCTCAATTCAATAGAGTATTTGCTGGATTTAACAACGCTTATCGTGTTATCGGGAAAGTGGATGTAATGAGGATACAGGTAAATTCACCCGAGAATGCCGAAGTGTGGGCGAGAGACAAAAATCATGATGCCTGGTGGAAATTCTCTATCTACACCGATTCCCTTCAGCGGTTCAAGAGTAGAACTATACAACCCATTCCATTCGAGGATTATTTCCTGCAAAGCGGCAAGCTTTCTGATGAAGAAATGAGAAGCGCCGTGGATGAGTATATCACCGGGAAACTATCAACAGACTTTTCGGGAAATGTTCTCATCGCAAAAGGAAATGAACTTCTCTATGTAAAATCATTTGGTAATAACCAGCAAAACCAGCCCAATCAATTTCAACAGCAATTTGATCTTGCCTCAATGGGAAAGATGTTTACGGCAATCAGTATCCTGCAGTTGAGAGATGAAGGAAAATTGAGGTTGGATGACAGAGTCGAAGATTTCCTGCCGAATCTCAGGAACAAGGATATCAGAAATATTACAATTAAGCAATTGCTTACGCATACTTCTGGCATGGGCGATTTCTTTGAGAGCCCATTGTATGAAAAATTAAAAGACAGTCTTCATACACCAGGAGATTTCATGCCATTTTTTGAGGCCGACAAGCCATCATTTCAACCTGGTAAAGGTTGGCAATATAGCAATACCGGGTTTTGCCTGCTTGCAATGATCGTTGAAAAGGCAAGTGAAACAAGCTTTGATCATTATATCAATCAAAACATTTTTGCAAAAGCGTTTATGCGAAATTCTACGGTTGGCGGCGGAGCTGGCGGCGGGCTTTCCACGGTAAACGATCTGCACAAGTTTTCGGTAGCCCTTCTAAACAATGCGCTATTGGAAAAAAAG
>JGI24806J26614_1000320_pt1 | contig 13716 bp, 12 predicted proteins | sample Kansoi200umMDA_FD_26614 | JGI IMG/M metagenome (IMG submission 26614)
AGTGATGATCAGGAAGGCGAACCAGGCCAATGGTAAAGCTGCTTTTCTTCACTGCCAGTTGTATGGAAATAGCTGAAGTTTAAAACTTGCAGTTTGAGTTGTCTTGTCGCCCGGGCAGTGGTAAAAATTTGCGTATTTTCGCCCTGAAATAAACCCTGCCCATCGACGTTATCGAAGCTAATTTTTACTCTCTTATTTTAAAACTTTCATTTAGATTCAAGCAATTGAAAATAAAGACCTTCATTTTCTTTTGTACAGCGTTTTTAAGCACCTTTTCCTCATGGGGACAAAAAGATGACTTCGGATTGTGGGTGGGAGGAGCAGATTATTTTGGCGACATTAATGCCCAAACAAGCCTTCTCTTTTTCAATCCGGCTGGTGGCGTGTTCTACCGCCGCAACTTTGACGAGCGCATTTCCGCACGCGTAAACCTTAACGCTGGTAGAGTGTGGGCCGATGATGCGTATGCCAATAATTATTACCAGGTGAGCCGCAACCTTGGTTTTGCTTCAAACATCTACGAATTGAGCGCACAATTTGAATTCAATTTCCTGCCCTACACGACTATTCCTTATTCTTCCATGAATGCAAAACACAAGTTTTCTCCTTACCTGATGGCTGGGTTCGGTGTTTTTCATTTTAACCCTTTTGCCAAATACAACGGTCAAAAGGTGTTCCTGCAGCCTTTAGGAACAGAAGGACAAGGCTATCCTGAATATCCGGATTTGAAACACTACAGGCGAACAAGCACCGCCATCTTAATGGGTGGTGGTTTCAAATTCCGTATAGGACGTCAAACAGGATTAACTATTGAAGGTGCCATTCGAAAGACCTTCACCGATTATCTTGATGATGTGAGTGGCGTGTATGCGGATCCCGTCATCCTGTACAATGAAGGTGGCCCTGATGTAGCTTTTTTGGCCGATCCTTCTGTAGAAGTGGTTAGCGAACCGGTCGGGGCTCCCGGGAAAATGCGTGGTGACTCCAGCAAAAGCGATGATTATTTTTTACTTGGAATAGGCTTTTCTTATACATTCAAACCTTATCGCTGCCCTTATCAAAGGTGATAATCCTTTGCAAAAACACCTCCTAACTTTTGACTAAAGAATTCATGTCACTTTCGGATCATATAGATAAAAGCCGCCTTCCACAACATATTGCCATCATTATGGATGGTAATGGTCGATGGGCCAAGATTCACGGCGAAGAACGTATTTATGGTCATCAGAATGGGGTTTCTGCTGTGCGCGCTGCTTCAGAAGCCTGTGCTGAATTAGGAGTTAAATATCTCACCCTCTATGCATTCTCTACGGAAAATTGGGCAAGACCCCAGCACGAGGTAAATGCCCTGATGGAACTGCTGGTTGAAACCATTCGAAACGAGATGAGCACCCTGATGGAAAACAAAATCCGCTTACAGGCTATCGGTGACATACGTTCTCTTCCTGAAAAATGTTATGGCGAATTACAGGAAGCGATTCATGAAACACAAAACAATTCAGGGCTTACGTTAATCCTTGCCCTGAATTATAGTTCGAGATGGGAATTAACAGAAGCAATGAAAAAAATGGGAGCTGATATAAAGCTTGGAAACCTTGCTCCTTCGGAAATAACAGAGAAGAAAATTTCTTCCTATCTCAATACACATGATTTCCCCGACCCCGAGCTGATGATTCGTACGAGCGGAGAGCAACGGTTGAGTAACTATTTGCTGTGGCAACTCGCTTATGCAGAATTATATTTTACGCCTGTGCTGTGGCCCGATTTTGCCAGGGAGGATCTTTACGAGGCCATTATTGATTACCAAAAACGTGAACGCCGTTTTGGCAAAACCAGTGAACAAGTGAATGTGAAATGAAACGGATCCCTATTTTCCTGTTATTTCTATCGGGAGTGTGGCAACTGGCAAAAGCACAAAACCAACCCCCCACTTACGATTCACTGCTAATGGACTATACAAATCCAAAAGAGTATGTGATTGGAGGCATAGAAGTTACCGGAACTAAATTTCTCGATAAGGATATCCTCATTGCGCTGGCAGGAATTAAAGTGGGAGACAGGGTTGACATTCCGGGATCAGAAATCAGCAAGGCAATTGAAAATCTTTGGAAACAGGATCTCTTTGCCAACGTGAAAATCTATGTGGATCATATTGAAGATAACAAGGCCTTCCTCACCTATGTACTCGACGAGCGGCCCCGCCTTTCAGGGTTCACATTCCGTGGCATAAAAAAATCAGAACAGGATGACATCCGTGAGAAGATTAAGCTGAATAAGGGAAAAGTGCTTACTGACAATGTGAAGGTGAACACCATGAACACCATCAAGATCTTTTATCACGATAAGGGATTCACGCATGCTAAAGTGACTATCAGCGAACTACCTGATTCGACACAACAAAATAGCATGCTTTACTATATCTATGTTGACAAAGGTAACCGTGTTAAAATCGACAACATAGATTTTGTAGGCAACAAGGCAGTGTCCACTCACAAGTTGCACTCCCTGATGAAAAAGACTAAAGAAAATCCCTTCTGGTCAGTTTTCACAGTTTCAAAATTTAAAGAAAAAGAATACGAGGATGACAAAAACAAGATTCTGACCTACTATGCCTCCAAGGGATATCGCGATGCGCGTATCGTCTCCGATTCGGTATACGAAAACCCCGATGGGAATCTTAACATTCTCATTCAACTTATTGAAGGCAATAAGTATTATTTCCGGAATATCGAATGGAACGGAAATACCAAATACACCGCATCCAGGCTTGATTCTGTTCTGCGAATAAAGAAAGGAGACGTGTATGATGAAACATACCTGCAGAAACGGCTGAATGGTGATCCCAATGGCAACGACGTGGGTTCACTATACATGGATGATGGTTATCTTTTTTTCCAGGTTACTCCCCAGGAGGTTGGTGTGGAAAATGATTCAATAGACCTTGTATTGAATGTTCATGAAGGTCCTCAGGCAAGTATTAACCAGGTGAATATTGAAGGGAATACAAAAACACACGAACATGTGATTCGACGGGTAATACGGACGTTGCCCGGAAGTAAATTCAGCCGTGCCGATGTAATTCGCTCTCAACGGGAAATTCTGGCACTCGGCTTTTTTGATCCTGAAAAGCTTGGTATCAACACAGATCCCCATCCTGAAAATGGTACCGTTGATCTTACCTACTCCGTAGAAGAAAAACCTTCTGACCAGGTGGAGCTATCGGCCGGATGGGGTGGACAGGGCACAGGTGTTATTGGTTCCTTAGGTGTGCGCTTTAATAATTTTTCGACCAGGAATTTATTTAACGGCAAAGCCTGGTCGCCTCTTCCTTCCGGCGATGGGCAGGTGCTTTCTGTTCGTGTACAATCAAACGGACGTTATTATCAATCATTCAATGTAAGTTTTACAGAACCCTGGCTGGGTGGAAAGAAACCAAATTCGCTCAGCGTGGGCCTCTACAGTTCCCGCTATACCAATGGCAAGAAAACAAATGAACTTGATTACGGAAGACTGCTCACCACAGGGGGTTCAATCGGTTTGGGGAAGCAACTACAATGGCCGGATGACTTTTTTACCCTGATATCTACCGTGAATGTGACCAACTACTCCCTTAAGAACTATACGACAAATTTTTTCATCAATACAGGAAATGCCTATAGTATAAGCCTGAAAGAAACTTTTGGAAGAAATTCTGTCGGGCCAGATTTTACATTTCCAAAATGGGGATCGAATTTTTACATCAGCCTGGCAGTAACACCACCCTATTCACTTTTCAGCAATAAAGATTATTCTACATTGCCAATTGCTGAAAAATATAAGTGGGTAGAATTTCACAAATGGCGCTTCGGCGCGGAGTGGTATTCTAATGTCTTTGGAAAATTTGTTCTTAAAACCGCTGCCAAAGGTGGATTCCTGGGTTATTACAATCCTGACATCGGATTAACCCCCTTCGAACGCTTTGAAATTGGAGGTGATGGTCTTTCACAGAACTACTCACTGTATGGCCTTGACATTATCTCGCAGCGTGGTTATAAGCAACCATATGCGACAGCAGCACCGATCTTCAATAAGTTTACACTTGAATTGCGCTATCCATTTTCAACTAACCCCAGTGCTTTTATTTACGGAACAGTGTGGGCCGAAGCCGGAAATGCCTGGTATAAATTCAGTGACTACGATCCTTTCAACCTGAGACGTGCAGTGGGATTAGGTATTCGTGTGTTCCTGCCTATCTTCGGAACCGTAGGATTCGACTATGGCATCGGTTTTGACAAACCCCAACCACTTGTACCTATCAGGGGAATAGGTGAATACCTTAACTACTACGGGGCATTTAATATAGTCCTTGGATTTGAACCGGAATAATCGACGAATTTATATGCAACGATGTATCCGGAAGACATTTAATCACCAACAAATAAGCTGATAAATTTCGCAACCTTTACTGACTAACTTTCTTAAAAAAATGAAAAAAATATTATTAATACCTGCACTCCTGATGGTCACCATGGCCGTTTCGCTGGCCCAGAAAGTAGGATTTGTTGATACCGATTACATTTTGAAAAGTATTCCTGAATATACTGATGCACAAAAGCGACTCGACGAAATTGCAGCAGGATGGCAAAAAGATATCGATTCCAAGTACGGTGAAATCGATAAATTATATAAGTCATACCAGGCTGAACAAGTATTACTGACAGACGAAATGAAACAGCAGCGGCAAAAAGATATTGAAGAAAAAGAGAAAGCTGCCAAGGACCTGCAAAAGCAAAAATTCGGATACCAGGGTGAGTTGTTTCAAAAAAGACAAGAGCTTATTCAGCCTGTACAGGATAAAGTTTACGATGCAATTCAAAAGATTGCAACTTCCAAAGCATATGATTTCGTTCTCGACAAATCGAGCGGATCAGTGGTTTTGTATGCCAATTCAAAAAACAATATCAGCGATGAAGTGTTAAAAGCACTTGGATATACACCCAAAGTGCAGAAGCCTGCCGACAATAAAAGTGACAAAAAGTAAAAAAATGATATTTTTGCGCACTTTTAAAACCTCCGCCGGGCTTCCTGATTGGTCGTGAGAAGCTCACAGAGCGCTACATTAACCTTTAAAACAAATTCAAAAAATGAAACTTCTTTCTTATTTGACAGTGGTCGTGTTGCTTTGCATTACCGTTTCAGGCCAGGCTCAATCGCTTAAGTTTGGTCATATAAATTCTGCAGACCTGCTGGCCCTGATGCCTGAAGTAAAAAAGGCCGACTCTTCCCTGCAAGCCTATCAGAAATCGCTTGAGGATCAGAATCAATCCATGATTACAGAATACCAGGCAAAGGTTCAGGATTTCCAGGGCTTACCACCTTCAACCACTGATGCAGTAAAAGAAGTTAAGCAGCAGGAAATACAGGATCTTCAGACCCGGATTCAGCAGTTTCAATCCACTGCCCAGGAGAAGCTTCAGAATAAAAAGGAAGAAATTTATTCTCCGATTCTAAAAAAGGCAGAGGATGCAATCAAAGAGGTGGCAAAGGCCAGTGGCTATTCTTACGTCTTTGATACAAGTGCCGGTGCAGTGATCTATGCACAGGATTCAGACAATATCATGGAGCTCGTAAAAAAGAAACTCGGATTGAAATAGGTTTTGAGCGCTTAAGGTGAACAAAAAAAATCCAATTGGAATATTTGATTCAGGTATTGGCGGCCTCACGGTCGCCAATGCTGTTTCTAAGCAGCTACCTAACGAGGAGATCATCTATTTTGGTGACACCGCTCATCTTCCATATGGTGATAAATCTGCAGAAGCAGTTCAGCATTACTCCATCCACATCACGGACTTCCTTTTAGCTCGCTACTGTAAGCTTATTCTTATAGCCTGCAATACAGCCTCAGCCGCAGCTTACGAAGTGGTGAAGGATCATGTGGCAGGAAGAATACCCGTACTGAACGTGATTGATCCGGTGGTTGACAGAGTTGCTGAAGATCGGGCAATAAAGAAAATGGGAATCATCGGCACAAAGGGAACGATTAAGTCTCAAGTCTACGAGCACAAATTAAAAGCGAAGCGACCTGACCTGGAAGTAGTTTCTCTTGCCACCGCCCTTCTTGCCTCCATGATTGAAGCGGGGTTTTATAACAACAGCGTGAGCCAGGCTGTTATCAACTCCTATCTCGCATACCCGGACTTCAGCGATATACAGGGTATGATTCTCGCATGTACCCACTACCCGCTGATTGAAAAAGAAGTTGCTTCTTTTTTCAATCAGCGCATCAAAATTTTTGATTCCACGAATATTGTGGCTGAGAAAGTAAAAGCCACATTAGAAGAAAACGATCTCCTCAACGATCTCCGCAGGAATCCCCATCACTTCTATGTCTCGGATTTTACTGATTCTTTCGAACAGACCACGAAGATTTTCTTCCAGGAAAAAATCCATTTGGAGCATGAAGCAATTTGGCCGGAGTAAAGTCTAAATGAGTTGTCAATTCGATTCTTATTCGATCATCAATTTTTTCTTCTCTGATTTGTCATTGGTCGACACTTCAAGAAAGTACATGCCTGAAGTAAGGTCCCCTCGATTCAGTATTACTTCATGATTGCCTGCTTGAAGATTTTCATCAAGGATGATCCGAAGCCTTTTTCCTGCTGCATCAAACAGTTCAATGGCGACATGGCTTTCTTCCTCTAAGGAAAATGAAATGGTTGACAACGACAATATTGGATTGGGAAGAATTTCGATATGGGTATAAGCATTTTCTTCAGCCAATCGCATCGGAGCGGTAGTAAATATAGAGGGTAAAGAGGGTTCTGATAAAGTTAATGGTGAAAGATTGCAAACAGTTTTCACCTTCCATGCATATTCGATGTTTGGTGCTAACCCTATGAGGATTTGTTCATTTCCAATTGGACGTGCAAGATGCCATTGTGGTGTTCCGGAGGTCTTATACAAAACCTGATAACTATCAGCTCCACTCACGGCATCCCAATGCAAGATTGCTGTGGTAGAAGTAATGTTAGTCGTTGAGAGATTTGAAGGCGCGTCACAGCTTTCCTCCGGAGTGTATTCCCAGAAATCTTTATAAAAAAACCCATTGTAATAACCTGTTCCCAGGTATCCCTTGTTGCCTATAGAAAAACCAGACGCTCCGTATCTTAACCCTCCGCCAAAATCTTCTTTGTTAGCCCACCTGTTTGCATCAGAATCGTATTCCCAGAAATCTTCTTTAAGGAACCCGGTAAATCCAGTTCCGATATAACCCCGATTGCCTATAGAAAATCCGGCTGCCAGGTACCTGGCATGACCTCCGAAATCGGCTTTTTGAATCCAGCTATCAGTGGTTGGGTCATATTCCCAGAAATCTTTGGTAGCATTCGGCTGACCGTCATAACCGGTACCGATATACCCTTTGCCGTTAATTGAAAATCCGACTGCATCAGCTCTTGCTGTTCCGGCGAAGCTTGCTTTCTCACTCCACGAATTAGTGCCCGGATCATATTCCCAGAAATCATTATTCAAACTAAAGAAATTACCGCCTGTGCCGATATATCCTTTGCCATCGATCGAAAATCCAATGGCAGCCAATCTTGGCGTTCCACCAAAGTCTGCTTTTTGTGTCCAGGTATTCTCAACAGGATCATACTCCCAGAAATCACTCCTGACTCCGGAGCTATCAACGCCGGTACCTACATAACCTTTTTCATCGATTGAAAATCCAACTGCAGAATATCTTGATGCCCCGCCAAAATCTGCTTTTTGTGTCCAGGAATTCGCAATCGGATCATACTCCCAGAAATCCTTTTTATAAATGGCAACATAACCTGTACCTAAATAGCCTTTGGAACCTATCGAAAATGCAACGGCATCCGTTCTCTCAATTCCTCCGAAATCGGCTTTTTGTATCCAGGTATTTGGTGCCTGGCTAAAGACTGAAACATGCAGAAGCATTTCGCAAAGAAAAATTGAACTGAGAGTAATTGTAAATTTTTTCTCCATGAGGATTGAATTTTAAGCGAGGAATGAAATTGTTAGTAGTAAGATAAGATAATTCCAAAAAAATTTAATAACTCTTTTTTCTTAATGTCTTACTACTTATCCGTGGTTTTCGAGGCCAATGTTCCTACAATCTTCAGTAACTCATCTACTCTCTGATTCAATATAACACACGAGTTGCACACCGGAAGAATGCCTTTAAATTCTTTCACCACCTTTATAACATGTTTTAGATTAAAATCCTTCTGCGCTACATTGTAGAAAATTTTACGGCGACCGAAATATTCTGCAAGATATTCCTGCTCAGTTTGTCCGGGGGTAGGAATTAGAATCGCTTCCTTTCCGAGCGAAGCCAGTTCCATGATGGTTGAATATCCAGGCCTTGAAATAATAACTTCGCAAGACAGCAACACCTCATTGAGTTGTTCTGTCGCCATAAAATCGACCACAGAAAAATTTTCAGCGAGCGAATTGATCTCAGTTGACCCTTCCGTAGCTCCTCGAACCATCAACACTTTAGATGAATTCCGGGGATCATTCACCAATCGAGATATTTGTTCCTTCAATATATTTTCAAGTACCGTTCGCTGCGGCTCAGGGCCTGAAAGCAAAACCAGCACGTCGTATACTTGTTCCGCCTTCCGGCATGAAAATCTTGACAGAGGTCCAATGAAGATCGCATTGTCGGGTTTTGCATACTTATGAGAGAGATCACCGGATAAATTATTTTCTCCTTCAAAATCAGGAATCCAGCATTCGTTAAACCTTTCGATAAGCTTTCGGTTTAATTTGTTTAGCATCGATTCCAACCACCTCAGTGAAGCCGGAAGCATGATGCCAGTCTGATGAGTAATAAAAATGGAATAAATTTTTTTGGAATAAAGTCCATAGCGATTATCGGATATGACGGTATCGATTTTTTCATCTGAAATAATTTTTTTCAATTGTCTTCTTTCAGAAATGAACGAGTTAATAAATTTCGGTAACTGAGAAATAAGCTTGAGAGCCAAGTTTCCCTTTTGTGAATACTTTATATCGTAGCCGGGAAGTCGAAGCCACTTCAGGCCCTGGAATTCTTTTCGCAGTAGCTCCAGAGGCCTTCCATCAGCCGCAAGGATCACTTCAACATTATTCTTTATTAGTTCACGTACAATCGGTATGTCACGGGCAGCATGACCAAGGCCCCAGTTCATGGGCGCAATCAATATTTTTTTTCTTCTTTCCAGAAAATAAATTGAAATTGCCTGCGTAAGGTAAATCACTTTCCCTTTAACCTTAATTATGAAAATGGTTGCCGGCAGCATGAAATTTATAGCGCTTAGCACACGCTACTATCTTCTATTTTCTATTTTCCTAATAACTCTTTCCGGTTGCTCTCTCTTCAAAAAACCGTGTCAAACATGTCCTAACTTTTCCAAAGGCGAAACGCATGAAATTTACCAGGTTCAATCGCTCAAAACCCCTGCCCACAATCATTGCAGCCCTTCCTGACCGCTATCATGTGCATGTCTCGCAGAATTTGCTAACTTGCGCTATTTAAAATGAGTCTAAATAAGCGCACAGATCGTCGTCCTGGTATTTTATCGCTGGATAAGCTTAAAGAAGGCGAAACCGGGGTGATTGTTGACCTGGGTCATGGAGATATTTCTTTGAAGTTGCTGGAAATGGGATTTTTGCCGGGTGAAAAGATTAAAGTGGATAAAATTGCTCCCCTCGGTGATCCCATCTCCATTAAAATTGGTAGTTATTTATTAAGCATTCGCAAGAAAGAGGCGAACGTAGTGCTGGTGAAGAAATAAGGTTCGTGCGTTCACCTAAAGGAGGCTGCGTGAAGAAGAACATTAAAATTGCTTTAGTAGGAAATCCTAATTGCGGCAAGTCGTCTTTGTTTAATGCATTGACAGGGCTTCGCCAAAAGGTTGGCAATTTTGCCGGAGTTACTGTTGATAAGCGCACGGGCTATCTTTCGCTTTCGAAAGAAATGATTGCCGGCATTATTGATCTTCCGGGTACCTATAGCTTATACCCCCGTCGCATCGATGAGTTTATCACTTTCGACGTCTTGCTCAATCCCGACAATGAATCCCATCCCGATCTGATCATCATCGTCGCAGACGCATCTAACCTGAAGCGCAATCTTCTTTTTTGTTCCCAGATCATTGATCTAAAAATTCCCACCATCATTGCGCTGAACATGATGGATGTGGCAAGAAAGAACGGATTAGCCATCGACACGCAGCAGCTTGCCCTTGACCTGGGTGTGAAGGTAGTGCCTATTAACGCCCGTGAAGGAAAAGGCATTAACGACCTGAAACGCGCCATTCAAACAACGATTCCTGTGCCGCCGGAAAACTTCATCGAAGTAAGGCCATCATGTGCCGAAGTGATCGATGAAGTAAAAGAGGTAACAGGTGTGCAAAGCGATTACACAGCATTTTTGATTGCGTGCCATTACATTAATATCTATTGCTTCAATATTGAACAGAAAGGGAAAATTAAACATCTGTTGGAGCAGCATCAGTTTGCCACGGCCAAATTGCAGGGTGAAGAAATCCTGAAGCGTTACGAGAAAATAAACCCCATCATCGAACGGTGCGCCTCACAGGACCAAAGCCGTCAGCAGGCATTGGACACCACAGCGAAAATTGACAAAATACTTCTTCATCCAATTTTTGGCTACCTGATCTTCCTGCTTATTTTCTACCTGGTGTTCCAGGCAATATTTTCCTGGGCAGAATATCCTATGAATTTAATCAGCAGCACCTTCAGCTGGTTGCAGGGGACTTTACATAAAACGCTCCCACAAGGTCTCCTCACCAATCTTTTGGTGGAAGGTGTGTTAGCAGGTATTGGTGGCATTGTGGTTTTTATACCGCAGATCATGCTGTTGTTCGGATTTATCTCAATTCTTGAAGATACCGGCTACATGACACGTGTCAGTTTTCTCATGGACCGGCTGATGAAAAAGGTCGGGATGAGTGGTAAATCGACTCTGCCATTGGTTAGTGGAATGGCCTGCGCCGTACCCGCTATCATGTCAACCAGGGGAATTGAAAACTGGAAGGATCGAATTATCACCATCATGGTGACACCCTTAATGAGTTGCTCAGCACGATTACCGGTTTATACCTTATTGATTGGATTCATTGTGCCGGATGAAAAGCTATTCGGTTTTATGAATCTGAAAGGTTTAATGATGCTTGGCCTTTATTTGCTTGGATGGATAATGGCAGTACTGGCTGCAGCAGTAATGAGGCTGCTTATCAAAGCAAAAGAAAAAAGTTATTATCTGATGGAGTTGCCTATCTACCGCTGGCCACGCTGGGGAAATGTTGGAATCACTATGGTGGAAAAAGCAAAAGTATTTGTGGTGGATGCCGGAAAAGTGATTATCACGATTTCAATAATTCTATGGTTCCTGGCCTCATTTGGACCAGGAAAGTCATTCACGGAAATTGATCAGAAGTATGCCCAGCTACAGCCCACAGAACGCTCCAATGAGGAAATTACCAACAAACTTCAATCTGAAAAGCTAGGCGCTTCGTTCGCAGGTCAGATAGGTCATTTTATTGAACCCGTGATCAGGCCATTGGGGTTTGACTGGAAGATTGGAATCGCATTGATTACCTCATTTGCTGCACGTGAAGTTTTTGTCGGTACTATGTCAACAATATATAGTGTGGGGTCTTCACAAGATTCGAACTTTGAGGCAATACGTGAAAAAATGAGAAACGAGATTGACCCGAAAACTGGAAAGCATGTATACAGTCCAGCCACTGCTTTTTCCCTGATGATCTTCTTTGCCTTTGCCATGCAGTGTATGAGCACTGTTGCAACAGTCCGTCGGGAAACAAAATCCTGGAAATGGCCACTTATACAAATTGCCTATATGACCGGATTGGCCTATGTCGCCAGCTTTACAGTGTATCAGCTTTTTAGCTGAGATGTTTCAATGACTGATTACTTACTCCTTATTTTTTGTATCAATCCAAATCGTTACCGGGCCATCATTGATCAGTGAAACCTGCATCATGGCCCCAAAGACACCACTATAAATTTTTTTTCCAAAATCATTTTCCAGCTGCTGCAGGAATTTTTTATAAATGGGAATGGCAACTTCGGGTTTGGAGGCCCTGATATAAGATGGGCGGTTTCCTTTTTTTGTTGATGCATGCAGCGTGAATTGACTTACCACAAGAATATCGCAATTCGGTTCCTTAGCAGATAGATTCATGATCGCATTTTCATCTTCAAAAATCCGAAGATTCACAATCTTATTGCTAAGCCATGTTATATCCTTATCGCTGTCTGCGTCTTCAATTCCGACAAGTACCAGAAGACCTTCGCCAATGGAGGAATGAATTTGCTCCTCAATAATTACTGATGCTTCTTTAACACGTTGAATAACTGCACGCATTTATGATTCAATTATTCATCAACCCTAGACTTTGAATTTTCTACAAAAAATTACTGTACTTATAGCAATTCATTCAGTCATAAATCTTTTCATCGGTCCGTAACTCATCTATAATAGACAGGTAATTCAAATAGCGTGATTCAGCAATCTCACCATTTTTCAATGCTGCTTTCACTGCACAACCGGGTTCATTTATATGAAGGCAGTTATGGAAGCGGCAATCATGCAAAAGCTTTTCCATTTCAGGAAAATAATGCGATACCTCTGCTTCTTCAAAATCGAGAATGCCGAATTCTTTTATACCGGGTGTGTCTACGATAAATCCGCCAAATGGCAATTCAAACATTTCTGCAAAAGTGGTTGTATGCTTTCCCTTCTGATTGTAGGCCGTGAGCTCTGCCGTTTTTAAATCGAATTCAGGAACAACCTTATTAATCAGGGTAGACTTTCCTACACCGGAATGTCCTGCCAATAAAGAAATTTTATCCTTCATTAACTCCTTCACTTCCGAAACTCCGGTCATTTGCCTTGCTGAAGTGAGAATGAGCCGATAACCTGCTTTTGCATATACTTCCTGCAACTGTTTTGCTTTTCGCGTCTCCTCTTCATTGTACAAATCGGTTTTATTTAGCAGAATAACCGCCGGAATATGGTAGGCAGTAGCCGTGACGAGAAAGCGATCGATAAAACCCGTAGAGGTTCGAGGCATAGCAATCGTGGCCATTAATAATGCCTGATCGAGATTAGCTGCGATTATGTGCTCTGCGGTACGATGCCGTACCGATTGCCGAATGATATAATTATGTCGCGGCAAAACTTCTTTAATGACCGGATCACCATCTTCCCTGTCTACTAGTACCAAATCCCCGATATTCACAGGGTTCGTAGTTCTTCGATCGATAAGGCGCATCTTTCCCTTCACCCTGCATGAAATGACAGTTCCATCATCAAGCCGGACATTATACCAACTGCCTGTAGATTTAATGACACGACCCTGCATTAGAGGCTATTTTGGCGAAAGTTTATTGTTATTCGAAAATAGAAAATTGAAACTGGATATAAACCCGAGCAGAAGCAAATGATAATGAGTGAACTCAGTGGGAGAATAAAGTGAAATCAAATAACTACAGAAGAATGAATAGCGTTTGCAATTGAAAGTATCAATGATGGATCTTTTTCGAAGACATTTCCGGCCACAATGATGTCTGCGCCGGCCTTACAAAGGGCAGTTGCTTTTTCAGGAGTTTTAATCCCGCCTCCGACGATCAAGGGAATTTCAAGGTTTCCGCTCACCGTTTCCACCATCGATTCACTTA
>JGI24806J26614_1000321_pt1 | contig 13700 bp, 16 predicted proteins | sample Kansoi200umMDA_FD_26614 | JGI IMG/M metagenome (IMG submission 26614)
AGTTTGGGAATCAGGTTCTGAGGAATTGACATTGACATTACAAAAGTGTCCTATGTCAATTTCTCGCCAGGGTGAAATACAAAAAAGTTTACCTATTGGTAATCGAAATCCTTTTAAGCGAAAGATATCACTTTGTCATCTCTCGTTGAGAACGAAAACATCCCAATTTTATTAAAACAATTGGCGGAAAACCCATCGCGAAACTGTCGAGATGGCAAAACAAAGCTGACCTTTGCCTTTGGATCACAAACACGGGAACTCAAATTAATTGCGGAGAACTACAATCGATAGTTGAGTCCATCTTAAAATCGCTTGCATCAACTACCCGCCCCGGGGATAGAGGAATATATCTTAATAAAGAATCCATAGGCTTGATTTCATAAGAGTTGTTATACATACTAGCATAATTTAAATAATTAAAAAAGGAGGAACTATATGCAATCATTGAGGAATGAAGCCACCTCAATTCAAAGACACCAAAGTGCTAAACCATTTTGCTAACTACTAAATCTTAATTTATGAAAAAGATAATTTTTCTTCCGCTTCTCCTCGTGATCGGGATCGCGAATGCACAGCTCAAATTAGGTTTGAAAGCAGGTGTAAACATCAGCAATTTCACCGGTGGTGATTTTAAAAACATTGAGAAAAATCCGTTGGTGGGATTCCATGCAGGTGGCTTAGTGAGGTGGAAATTCAATCACCTCGTTTTGCAGCCCGAAGTTTTATTTTCTTCGCAGGGAGCAAAACTGAAAGACTCCGTTTCTGAACAAGATTACAAAGTTTCCTATGTCAATATCCCTATAATGCTCCAGTATCAATTTGGCGGTAGTTTTTACGTGGAAGCGGGCCCCCAGGCAGGTTTCAAGGTAAGTGAAGATATTCCCAATCCAGCCATCGATAATTTTGCTAAGAGCACAGATTGGGCTGTTGCCTTAGGTGCGGGCTTTATGAAAGAGAAGGGCGGTTTTGGCATCGGTGCCCGGTATACTGTCGGCGTGAGCAAAGTGGGTGATTTTGATTCGGCCAATATCGATTCCGATTTCAAAAATGGAGTGATACAGTTCAGTCTTATGTTTGTTTTCTAATCATAAAATAAGAAAAAAGGTAACTAGGGCCTTCAATTGAAAAGTAATTGATGAGGGTGACTAAACAGTTGCCTTGATGTTGAATAGCATGGCAATTAATTCGCTTTAGTAACTTCTTATGCAGAAAAAAGAAAATCGCGATGGACGCAGAATCTATCGCGATCTGTAAGGGGAAGTTGTGGTGTGGGGCGGAATCGAACCGCCGACACAAGGATTTTCAGTCCTTTGCTCTACCAACTGAGCTACCGCACCTTATTTATTCTTCCCAATTTTCTTCCTTTGCTCTACCTCCCGAACTTCGGGATGAGATACCGCACCAGGAATTTCGAACAAGGAACAAGAAATGTTGAACGTCGAATTCGGGCTGCAAATATACCCGGATTTTTCAAAATGAACACTTGATTTTGGAACTTGGAATTTGGCATTTGATATTTGACAACTCACATACCGTACTGCCCTAGGAATTTAATGCGCATGATCTTGAGCTGCTCCCAGGTGAAGTCAAGATCAGAAAGTTCTTCCTGGGCAACTTGTAAAGAAGAAGTTTCACAGCTCTTAAAATAATCCAATACTTCATCCTGCTCGTTTTGGTCAATCATCTGGTCAATTGCATAATCAAGATTTAGTTTTGTTCCGCTGGCTGTAATTGTTTCCATTTCTTCCAACAAATCATCCAGCCTCATGTCCTTGTTTTTTGCAATAGTATCCAATGGAATTTTCTTATCTGTCTGCTGAATAATATAGACTTTTAGGCCGCTCTTATTCACCACAGACTTCATCACAAAATCATCCGGCCTCTCGATTCCGTTTTCTTCCACATACTTGGCTATCAGTTCCACAAAAGGCTTTCCATAGCGCAAAGCTTTTCCCTTACTTACCCCCTGGCATTTCTCCAATTCTGTGACATTGGTCGGATAAAGTGTAGCCATATCCTGCAAAGAAGATTCGAGAAATATCACAAAAGGAGGTAACCCTTTTTTCTTGGCTTCTTGCTGGCGCAGATCTTTTAACATGTCGAATAACTTCTCGTCTGCTGCAGCCCCGGAGGTTGCTTCTGCCTCTTCATCATCCTCATTGGCCTCCTCGTAAAGATTATTGAGAACAATCTTGAATGACTTCGGCTTCTTAAGAAAATCCTCTCCTTTTTTTGTGATCTTCAATACTCCGTATTCCTCGATGTCCTTACTTAACAGATTTGCCAATAGCATCTGCCTAACCAGCGAATTCCAAAAATGCGAAGGCCGGTCATTGCCACATGCAAAGACATTCAATGCATCATGCCTGAACATTTGTATTTGTGGGGTTAGTTTTCCGATAACAATATTGATGACATACTCCGCCGCGAAACGCTCATCCAACGCTTTGATAACTTTTAAAACCTGGGAGGTCTGTTCCTTTGCCTCAACCTTTTCCTTAGGATGTTTACAATTGTCACAATTGCCGCAATTTTCTTTTTCATATTCTTCGCCGAAATAGCCCAACAAAACTCGTCTTCGGCAAACTCCACTTTCAGCAAATGCAACGGTTTCATTAATAAGCTGAGCCCCTACCTCTCTCTCGCTGAGTGGTTTATCTCTCATCAGATGCTCCAGCTTTGAAACGTCTTTGTGAGAATAATAAAGAATGCACTTGCCTTCCATTCCATCACGACCGGAGCGCCCCGTCTCCTGGTAATAATTCTCTACGCTTTTGGGAATGTTGTAGTGAATGACAAACCGGATATCGGGTTTATCTATTCCCATTCCAAATGCAATCGTTGCCACCATTACCTGAACATCTTCATTCAAAAATTGGTCTTGCCTTTCCGTCCTTATCTTACTATCAATGCCCGCATGGTAGGCTACGGCCTTAATGTCATTTTTTTGCAACAACTCGGCTAACTCTTCAGTTGTTTTCCTGTTGGTTGTATAAATAATCCCGCTCTTCCCTTTATTCTGACTGATGAACCTGACAAGGCTCTTTAAGGTCTGCTCTTTTTTTATTTTAGGCTGAACCTCGTAATAAAGATTAGGTCGGTTAAAGGAAGTGGTAAAAATTTTCGGATCACGCAGATCAAGATTTTTGATGATGTCGCTTTGCACTTTTGGGGTAGCTGTTGCGGTCAATGCAATAACAGGAATATCGGGATTTATCTGGATCATCATTTCCCTTAGCCTTCTGTATTCCGGGCGGAAATCATGACCCCATTCCGAAATGCAATGAGCTTCATCCACGGCGAAAAAGGATATATTCAGATCGCTGAATATGTCGAGATTCTCCTGTTTTGTCAATGTCTCAGGAGCCACATACAGCATTTTAGTTTTGCCGGTCTGGAGATCATCATGTATTTCCTTGATCTCCTTTTTGGTCAAGGTGGAGTTCAGAAAATGGGCCACATCGTCTTTGCTGCTATAGCTTCGAACCAGGTCAACCTGGTTTTTCATCAATGCAATTAATGGACTAACTATGATTGCAAGGCCATCAGTAACTAATGCAGGTAATTGATAACATAAGCTTTTCCCGCCGCCCGTAGGCATTATTACAAACGTATCACGCCCCGCTAAAACAGCCTCTATTATCTTTTCTTGGTTGCCTTTGAATTTATTGAACCCAAAATGTTCCTGCAGCGCTTGATGAAGATCTAGTTTTTTCTTCCGGGAAGCCTCTCCATTGTTCTTTTCCAGTTTTTTCCCCGAAGGTTTTTTTGCAGTAGTTGTCGCCATTGTATTTTTTTATCAGCCCAAGGGGGCTTTTATTTAAGGTACTGATTTTTCACCTGTCGCCTATGATAGCAAAACGGTTTTTTTGCACACAATCCTAAAACCTTTAAGCCTTAGATTTTTAGCTGACCTGCCAGAACGTGTGGGTTGGATGAGACCATTTTAGAGGATCTTTCGCACAACAATCGGCCGCTTGGCCAGGCCTTTCATACACGGCAAGATGGTGAATTTACAAAGCAATTGCCTATTAATCAACTGCATAAAGGTTAAAATTAGAGCGCTATCGTTTGCATAAGGGCATTTCCTTTTAAATCCTATAAATTTGCGCCTCCAATTAAGCCAGTGACTAAGATAAAATTTGCGAATGCCGTCTTCCATTAAACAAACAGCCCTTCGTACGTTACAAATGGAAGCTCAGTCCATACAGGATTTGACAGCCTATGTCAACGATGATTTTGAAAAAGCAATAAACGCGATTGCAGGGTGCAAAGGCAGGTTGGTGATAAGCGGTATTGGCAAAAGTGCGGTCATCGCTCAGAAAATTGTGGCCACGCTTAATTCAACGGGAACACCATCTGTTTTCATGCATGCCGCAGATGCTATTCACGGTGATCTTGGCATAGTTCAGAAAGAAGACGTAGTGATGATTATCAGCAATAGTGGCAGCAGCCCCGAAATAAAAATACTAACACCCTTGATTAAAAACTTTGGCAATGTCCTGATCGCTATGATAGGCAATACTGACTCTTTTCTGGCCAGGCAATCGAACATTATCTTAAATACCACCGTACAACAGGAGGCATGTCCAAACAATTTGGCACCCACTACCAGCACAACCGCACAGCTGGCAATGGGGGATGCTATAGCTGTATGCCTGATGGAATTAAAAGGGTTTAGCTCAGATGATTTTGCAAAATTTCATCCTGGAGGGATGCTTGGGAAAAAACTATACTTACGCATTTCAGACATTTACCCGCAGAATGAAAAGCCAACCGTGTATTTAGATCAATTACTGAAAGAAGTAATTGTTGAGATCACGAGGAAAAGATTGGGCGCCACTGCGGTCATTGATAATGACGAAAATATCAAAGGCATCATAACCGACGGAGATTTGAGAAGAATGCTTGAAAAAAATCATGTTTCCGAAAATATAGTTGCAAAAGATATCATGACGGTAAATCCAAAAACCATCGATCCAGATGAACTGGCCATAAATGCACTTGATTTGATGCGAAAGCATGAAATAACGCAAATACCTGTTGTTAAAAAAGGAAAATATTTGGGCATGATACATCTGCATGATCTGTTGAAAGAAGGATTTATCTAACCAACACGAGGAGTCTGTATGAATAAACATCATTATGCAGCGATAATGGCCGGCGGAATTGGAAGTCGCTTTTGGCCGATGAGCCGAATGAATCATCCCAAGCAATTCCTGGATATTTTAGGAACAGGGAAGACGCTCATACAACAAACATTTGAACGATACTGTAAAGTCGTTCCAATGGAAAATATTTATGTCGTTACTTCCGCCGAATATTTATCTCTTGTAAAAAAACAATTGCCGGAGATCAGCGATGAAAATATCCTCAGCGAACCTTACCGCAAAAACACCGCACCTTGTATAGCCTACACTTCCTTTAAGCTAATAAACAAGGACCCGAAAGCGTGCATGATTGCCACTCCATCTGACAACCTCGTTTTAGAAACGGACGAATTTGTAAAATCGAATCTGCACGCACTCCATTTTGTAGATCACTTAAATGCTTTTGTAACGCTGGGGGTAACACCCACTTATCCAAATACCGGGTACGGTTATATACAACATGACACCCTGGAGGCCGCTCCTGGTATTTTCAAGGTGAAGACTTTTACGGAAAAACCCAACCTTGAATTAGCAAAAACGTTTATCGCCAGCGGAGATTTTTTGTGGAATGCGGGCATTTTTTTCTGGAAAGTAAAAAATATCTTAACTGCGTTCGAAAACTATCTTCCGGAAATGTATGAGGTGTTTGCAGCCGAAAAAGATAAGTTTAATACGGAAGAAGAGACAGCTGCCATCAATGAAATTTATCCGCAATGTTCTAATATTTCCATCGATTTTGGCATAATGGAGAAAGCGGACAATGTGTATGTGATTCCGGCTTCATTCGGGTGGAGCGACCTGGGAACCTGGAACAGTGCCTGGGAAAACATGGAAAAAGACCCATCTTCAAATGCCGTCGCGGGGAAAAAAGTGGTTTTGATAGACGCTGCCAAATGCATGGTTCATGTGCCGGAAACAAAACTGGTTGTACTGCAGGGACTCGAAAATTTTATTGTCGTAGATACCAAAGATGCTTTGCTCATCTGCAAAAAAGAAAAAGAACAGGAAATCAAAGATTACATCGCTGAAGTAAAAAAAGCGGTGGGTGATAAATACCTGTAATTCCTTGGCGACAGCGACGGGACTCCAAATACTGGTTTTGTTTTAACTTGTATACAATTATTGAACAGCAGTCGTATTTAATTCTATGTCAGTTGCACTCAACAATATACTCTTCCTTGACATCGAAACAGTGCCGCAGCATGACGGACATGAAAATCTTCCGGAAGAGTGGAAAACTTTATGGGACCTAAAGGCGTCATATTTGATTCGCAATAAAGAGACCGAAACAACACAAAGTATTTATTCACGCGCCGGTATTTACGCTGAGTTTGGAAAGATTATCTGTATAAGCTGCGGGGTCATCCAAGGAACTGGCAAGGAAAAAAGGTTTGTGATAAAGTCTTTCTGCGGACACGATGAGAAATTGCTCCTGGGTGAGTTTTGTGAAATGTTGATCAGGTGGTGTGCTGACGGAAACAAATGCCTTTGCGCCCACAATGGAAAAGAGTTTGACTTCCCTTATCTCTGCCGAAGGCTGATCATAAATCACCTGTCCATTCCCGAAATTTTAAAGCTTCATGGCAAAAGACCCTGGGAAGTTCCGCATTTAGATACACTCGAACTGTGGAAGTTTGGGGATTATAAAAATTACACGTCATTAAATCTGCTGGCGCACACACTGGGTATTGCTACCTCAAAAGATGATATTGACGGCAGCAAAGTACATGAAGTGTATTGGAAGGAAAAGAATCTTGAACGCATCGTTACTTATTGCCAGAAAGATGTCATTACAGTAGCCCAGGTATTTTTAAGAATGACTGGTGAATCCTTGATCAGTCCGGAAAATATTGAAATAAAAAATTAGGTCTTCATAGCAATGAAACGAACAAACTTTTCGTCCGGCTCTAAATGGGAAGATATTGTTGGTTATAGCCGGGCGGTAAGGATTGGCAATGTGATTGAAGTCACAGGAACGGTCGCAAGCGGGGATGACGGCAACGTTGTAGGAAAAGGGGATGCCTATACGCAAACTAAATACATCTATCAGAAAATTGAGTCCGTTCTGAAGCAGGCGGGGGCGAGCATGAGTGACGTCGTGCGGGTAAGAATGTTTGTAACAGATATTTCCCGCTGGCAGGAATATGGAAGAGCTCACAGTGAATTCTTTAACGACATTAAGCCGTGCAATACCATGGTGGAGGTGCGGGCGTTAATTGAACCGGATTATTTGATCGAAATAGAAGCTACAGCCATTATTGTTTCAGAACCAGATTGAAAGGAATGGATATCGAACAAATACGGGAGTATTGCCTGGCAAAGCCAGGAGTTGCAGAAACCCTTCCCTTCGGACCTGATGTATTGGTTTTTAGAGTAGGTGGAAAAATATTTTTACTCCTCCCATTGGATAACGAGTCGCTTCAATTCAATATAAAATGCGATCCGGAGCTTGCCGTAGAGCTACGGGAACAATATGTATGTGTGTTGCCCGGCTATCACATGAATAAAAAACACTGGAATACAATTGTTGTCGACGGCTCTGTTTCCGTAAAACAGTTAAGAGCATGGATTGACCATTCCTATGATTTAGTCGTAACCAGCCTGTCCAAAAAGCAAAAACCAAAATCTAAGAAAACCTAATTCGCAGGCCTTTCCTCATTTGCACATTTGCTAACTTCAATTTCAAATTCAAAAGTTGAAGATTCATTCCAAACTCCCCAATGTGGGCACCACTATTTTTACTGTGATGAGCGCCCTTGCAACAGAACATAAAGCGGTGAATCTTGGGCAGGGCTTTCCGGATTACACAATGAGTGATGAGTTAATCTCCCTGGTAAGCCAAGCCATGAAAAAAGGATTCAATCAATACGTGCCTATGCAGGGTTACATGCCTTTACGTGAAGCATTGGCAGAGAAGATCGAGGGCTTGTATAAAACCGTCGTTGATCCGGCCACACAAATTACCATTACACCGGGCGGAACTTATGCCATCTATACAGCGCTGACAACGGTGTTACAACCCGGCGATGAAGTGATCATCTTTGAACCTGCATACGATAGTTATATCCCCAACGTAGAGGTGAATGGAGCTGTTCCTGTCTTAATTGATCTGCAATTTCCAGAGTATAAAATTGATTGGAACCAGGTGAGGCAAAAAATCTCAGGCAAGACAAAGATGATAATGCTCAATTCACCGCATAATCCAACAGGTGCTGTTTTAATGAAGGAGGATATGGATGAGCTTCGATCAATTGTTCGTGACACAAACATTTTTATCTGCAGTGATGAAGTGTACGAGCACCTGATCTTCGATAATATCCCCCATCAATCTATCTTACGGTATCCCGACCTGGTCGAGCGAAGTTTTGTCTGCTTCTCTTTTGGAAAAGTCTATCACTGCACAGGTTGGAAACTGGGTTATTGTGTGTCATCCCCGGAATTGATGAAAGAATTCAGAAAGGTACACCAGTTCAATTGCTTTAGTTGTAACGCCCCGCAACAGGTCGCATTGTCCAAGTTTTTGTCAGACAAAGGTTCTTTTTTATCCCTTCCTTCGTTTATGCAACAGAAACGCGACTACTTCATAAGCTTGATGCAACCGACAAAATTTAAACTGCTGGATAGTAAAGGCAGTTATTTTATTTGCGGTAACTATAAGGACATCAGTAATGAAGGAGACAAAGACTTTTCAATTCGCATAACAAAAGAATATGGCGTAACTACAATTCCTGTTTCCGTTTTTTACAGGGCAGAAACTGATAATAAGGTTGTTCGCTTTTGTTTTGCGAAAAAAAATGAAACACTGGAAGCCGCCGCAGAAAAGCTCAGCAAAATAGTATGAATCAGAACTCAGCAGCTACTTCTTTGGAAATTTTTCCTTGCAGTATTAAGGATGCCAAAAAACTTTCAGACATAGCCATTCGTGCCTACAAAGACTTTTATTTATATCTCTGGTATGACAATGGAGATTGGTACATCAATCATTCATTCGCACCATCTGTTTTTGAAAATCAGCTAGAAGATCCCAATCATGCTTTTTTTCTATTGAATGACAAAGAAAAACCTGTCGGATTTTTGAAACTAAACATTGATCAGCCATTAGAAGGGCATGGTCAATATAACGCCATCGAAATTGAACGCATCTATTTCATAAAGGAGGCAACGGGCAAAGGACACGGCCGGCAGGTAATGGAATTTTGTTATGACTATGCAAGGAAACTTAAAAAAGAAATCGTCTGGTTAAAAACCATGGACAGCAGTGATGCCGTACTGTTCTATAAAGAATTAGAATTTGATATTTGTGGAAATTTTATGCTTGATTTCCGACAGATGAAACCAGAGTTTCGCGGTATGATTATAATGATGAAAAGGCTATAATAACCCACATGTCATTTAATTCTCGCTATAAAGGAATTTTTTATATGCTCCTGGCCGGCCTTTGTTTTTCGCTAATGGGCGGAGCGGCCAAAGCATTGAAGGGAGGGTTCAATGCCGGGCAGCTTGTTTTTTTTCGCAACCTGGTTGGCGCACTAGGATTAACGGCCGCATTTATTATTAAACCTCCTGTAAATAAAGGCGGAAAGTTTCACTGGCTTATTTTCAGAGGATTTATGGGAACAGTGGCATTATACACTCTGTTGTATTGCATCTTACATCTACCCCTTAGCACCGCCATGACATATAATCTTACGTCTGCTCTTTTTATAGCCCTGTTTTCTTTTCTACTTTTTAAAGAATACCACGGTCCCATTGTGCTGCTCGCAGTTCTGTTCGGTTTTGCAGGAATGCTACTCGTATATAAACCCCAGATGCATTATCCCTGGTATTATCATGCAGTCGGTTTGCTTTCAGGTATTGTTTCTGCCATTGCATACATTACTCTTGGCAAACTTGCTCCTTATTATGATCCGAGGATTATTGTTTCTTCTTTCATTTTTACCGGCATATTAATTCCTTCCATTTTTATGATCGTAGGTCAGCTCGCAAATATGTCCTATGATGATGTTTTCTTTATTAAATGGAGATGGCCCTGGGGAATAGAGTGGCTTTATCTTTTGTGGCTGGGATTCGCGGCCTTATTCGGACAATACTTTGTTACAAAAGCCTATGGTGCAGATAAAGCCGGTATTGTCTCTGTCTTTGGGTACTCGAACATAATCTTCTCTGTTTTTATAGGCATGGCATTGGGCGATGCATTTCCTGGTATTGTTTCGTGGGCGGGGATATGCTGTATTATTTTCAGTGGCGCTATTATTTCCCTGGTAAAGCGCCAAATATCAGTTGACTGACCTTCGATTTTTTCTTTTTAAACTAATTTTTGTTCAATTATATCCATTATCGTATATTTGCGATAATAGATAAGTAACCGCAGATGGCGTTTAACAAGAAAGAAGAGTTCGGCATTAAGGAACAAGCGCTGGCAGCCTTCGCTAAAGCTGTCAGTCACCCCGCCCGCATCGCCATATTACATGTCCTGGCTAAAAAGAATGAATGTATATGCAATGAAATAGTGGAGTTGCTTCCGTTGGCCCAAAGCACAGTGAGCCAGCATTTGAAAGAGTTAAAAAAAGCAGGGTTAATTACGGGAGAGACGGATGGCCCGAGAAGTTGTTACTGCATCAACTGGAAGGCTTTTGAAAAATTCAATAAGGACTTTAATTCACTTTTCGAAAAATTGAAAGAAGTAAATGCTAAATGTTGCTAAATATATCTTTAACCATAAAAAGTAAAGCGATGAATAAGAATCAAAAAGACCCGGGCTGTTGCGGTGGCGACAGCGAATGCTGCGGCGGTATAACCGACCCGATAGCTATCGGGTGGGGTTGCTGCTAAAACGATGAGAGGTTTGTTCGACGTTGAGCAAACCTCTTTTAAATTTACTGTATGAATCCCCAGAAGGAATATGAATTAATACGAGTTAATGAGAATCTGAGACAGCAGGTAATTGAATTGCTACAGGAAAATAACTTGCCAGTCAGCGATCTTGACGAAGGCAAACACCTTTTCGCTCTTTTACAAAATGGCGAAGTGGTTGGAACCGGTGGTCTCGAACTCTTTAATAACTGTGCCCTGCTGAGAAGTGTCAGTGTGAAAAAGGATTTACAAAATAGAGGATTGGGGAAATATATTAATAAAGAACTTGAAAGAATGTCGAAAGAAAAAGGAGTTGACTGTTTATACCTTCTCACGACCACCGCGAAAGATTTTTTTTGCCACGAAGGGTACGAAGTCGTCGATAGAGAAGAGGCCCCTGAATTAATCAAAAACACCTCCGAGTTTTCTTCCGTTTGTCCGTCTACCGCAGTTGCAATGAGAAAATATCTTTCATGAAAAAGAAAATCCTTTTCGTTTGTGTCGAAAACTCTAACCGATCCCAAATGGCTGAGGCTTTTGCAAAAATCCTTGGGAGTGAAACAGTAGAAGTCCACAGTGCCGGCTCAAACCCTTCCGGTATAGTAAACCCAAAAGCCATAACCGCCATGAAAGAATCAGGATATGATCTGTCAGGGCACCGATCAAAGTCATTGAACGAGGTAAAGCAATTCGCCCCCTTTGATGTTGTAATTACAATGGGCTGCGGTGATGCGTGCCCGTGGATGCCGGCCAAAAGGTTTGTTGATTGGGAAATTCCAGATCCGAAAGAAATGGATGAAGAGGAGTTTAGAAAAGTAAGAACCCTGATCAGAGATCATGTAAAAAAGTTACTAGCTTCACTATAAATAAAAAGGCTTTTACTTTGCTTCAAATATCACTATTTGAGTACTGTTTCCCTTCCTGACAGAACGTATATTTTTCTTTTTTTACTACTGGGCCTGGTTTATATCGCAGGATTATTTGTGCCGTTAATGGATAATGATGCTGCTCATCACGCCAATATTGCGCTGCACATGTATCTGAATCGCGACTATGTTAATCTTGTGGATGCGGGCAAAGACTATTTAGACAAACCACATTTGCTTTTTTGGCTTTGCGCTTTCAGTTATAAAACATTTGGAATTACAACGTTTGCTTATAAGTTTCCATCATTTTGTTTTACCATCCTGGGAACTTATTCGACCTATCGTTTAGGAAAAGCTTTGTATGATAATGAAATTGGGAAATTGGCCGCTTTGATTGGAGCCTCTGCCTTCGCTTATATGCTTGCTAATAATGACGTACGCATGGACGCAATCCTCACGGCTTGTATCGCGTTTGCCACCTGGCAGGGCGTAGAATTTATTCTGAATAAAAAAATCATAAATGCCATCGGTCTCGGATTCGGGCTGGCTTTGGGTTTTTCAACGAAAGGACATATCGCTGTAGTTACACCTTTGGCCGGATTATTTTTTTATCTCCTTTATCGCAAAGACTGGAATTTATTTTTGAATTGGAAATGCTTCATCGTATTAGTTTGCTTTGCGGCGTTTATTTTCCCTGTGGTCTATTGCTATTATGCTCAATTCAATCTACACCCTGAAAAAATCGTCAGAGGAAAGGATCATATAAATGGAGTGAATTTCATTTTGTTTGGGCAAACTGTTGAACGTTTCCAGGGCGAAAGCTTCGGCGGTGATGCAAAACATGATTACCTGTTTTTCTTTCACTCCTTTCTCTGGGCATTTGCCTCCTGGAGCGTAATAGCATATATCGCTCTTTTTAGCCGGCTAAAATATTTCTTGAAAAGAGGTGACGAGTGGCTTACACCTTCGACATTTATAATCATTGCACTAATTCTGACCATCTCGGGATTCAAGCTTCCACATTATCTCAATATAGTTTTTCCTGCGACGGCAGTGATGACCGCCTCGTGGCTACAAAATAGTCGTATACAGCCCAAACTCATCTCCGATATTAAGTGAATTGATTGAAGATGTGATTCAATAAACTGGTTATTCTTTTCCGATTATTTCACCAATGACCATTTCTTTCAATTCATTTTTCCTTGTGGTGGGATTAACAAATTTTAGATCCAGCTTCGTGATCTCAAAATCAGGATGTGTATAGCTTAGTCCAATGTTATACCCCGCCTGTTTTATGTCACCCAGATCGTTCTTATCAAAAAGAAGCCAGATAGGCTTCTTTCCTTTTATAAAAATGGAATCAATAAATTGTTTTCTTTCCGTGGCTGTATAGAAATTAAATGAAGAACTGTAATTGTCTTTCCAGAAGTAAATATTCGCGGGATCAACATTTCCTTTAATTTTTTTTGCCAGTTCGTTGCCACCCTGGTATTTCAGTAACTGCGGATAGAAATTAGTATTCAACAGGAAAAAGAAAAGAGTCATGGAGGCAACCGAAACTCCAAGGCTCTTTTGCCACAGGTTAAGCTGTTCAGTTTTTAAAAAGTAGAACACGACTGACAGTAGCAACACAACACCGATAATTACCCAAAAGCTTTTTACAGGGAAAGCCCATACGTTTATTGTCGCAGCGAGAATTAACAGTAGAAGACAAATGGTTAGCTGAATACCGGAGATGAGTTTGGGCTGTATACGACTATTTTGTAGCCACGAGGCGGTCATCACTGCCGTCGCAGGAAAAACTATATTGAGATAATGTGGAAGCTTGAAT
>JGI24806J26614_1000322_pt1 | contig 13687 bp, 11 predicted proteins | sample Kansoi200umMDA_FD_26614 | JGI IMG/M metagenome (IMG submission 26614)
CGTAGTGCGCTACCGGGCTGCGCTACATCCCGTATCCGGTAAACAAATTTACTCTGTATAATGAATTAGGAAAATAAATATTGCCTGGCTGGTCCAATAGCTACCAGCATTGACTTAAAAGAAATTTGTGAGGAATGCGATTTACGTGTTGAGCGTTCGGTGTGCCAGGNNNAGANNGACNTCCCCGCGATAGCATTCCGGTGCAGTTTTAAGCGGATCGTGGCATTGCCCTTAAAATCACTGGAAAGATAAGTTTCATACCGTTTGTCCCCATCACTGAGCACCATCAGGGCTGTATTGGGTGGATATCTGCCGAGATTTTCGGCAAACATGCTGACTTCATTAATTTCCCGGGAACTGTCGAGTCGTAAATAAACATTAAAAGCACGCTCGTTTAATTCCTGGTGAGCTACCACCAGGTTGCCATTCAGGAATACCGAGATACTGTCCCCGTCTATTTCAGCATTGTCATAAAAACTCAGTCTTACACTGTCGGAACCCACTTCAATTTGTTTGCTCACGATCTGTTTTCTCTTTTTGAAATTTTCCTTTATTTTGACAATATCGGCCGTTGCAATGGGTTGTTCCACGAAAAGAGGAACCGTCTTATTTTCTGTGGGTGCTTTTACGACAGGCGGAACGGCTTTGTTGTTTGAAGAAGCCGGATTTTCTTTGTCCGCAGATTTTTTTGTTTCTGCAACCGGGTCTGCCATTACCTGCAATTCTTTTTCTGCTTTGGCATCATTACTTTGCACAACATCGGGAGTCGGCGGCTGGGGTTTCCAGTAACTACGCGTGCTGGACATGTCTTTGAAAATGCTGTCAGTTACTTTTGCTTCAGTATATAAAGTGTAATTCACTCGCAGATCCGGACAGGTATAGGTATATTTTTTATCGCGGTAGAAATAACCCACCAGTTCCGTTTTAACTTTCGAAATCCGGAGTGTGCCATAAAAACTGGTGATGCAATCCACGCTGTTCATCGTGGAATTGGTCTTGAAATATATAATGGGGATATCATTTATAATCAGCTTCCGTGTTTTCGGGTTAAAGCTCCCTTTTACCACAAAACTCTGGTAGACGTCCTTAAAATAATATCCGAAAAACCCCTTCACTTTGGTTCCCTTCTGCGAAATAATGAGCTCGGTGAGATAGTTGTTCTGAATACCTGCCACTTCGACATTGGCCTGGCCGTACCAATACCCTGTAACTTTCTGAGAATGAGCGGTAAATGCACTAAATATGGCTAAAAGGACTACCAGTTTCTTCATGGGCTTTACTAATAGGTTGACGTCTTTTATCTAACGTGAGAAACTGGCAATCATTATACCAGTATGGGTTTATTTTGGCCTTACCGGAGAAATACTTTTTCCCGGGATGGGTTACTTTAGGAATCGCTTGATTTCCCGTTGGGTATCTCTTTCCCTGACCGTTTCACGCTTATCATATAGTTTTTTCCCCCTGGCAAGGCCGATTTCCATCTTTATGAGGCCCTTTTCACTTAAAAAGATCCTCAGCGGTACGATCGTATAACCCTTGTCCTTGAGCGTATTTTCCAGTTTCCTGAGTTCTTTACGGTTCAGGAGCAGTTTTCGGTCATGAACGGCTAAATGATTGTAAGTCGTCCCAAAACGGTACTCTGCAATATGCAGGTTGCGAACCCAGAGTTCAGATTTAAAAAACAGGCAAAAGCTATCAGAAAAGCTCACTTTTCCTTCCCGGATCGATTTAACCTCCGTACCGGTTAAAACCATTCCTGCATCGTATTTTTCTTCGATGAAATATTCATGATAAGCAGATCGGTTTCTGATTTCAGTCATTATACCTGTAAAATTAATGGATGGGATCAGTTCTTCAGCAAACTCAGGACGGTCGCAATCTTATGTTTTAATTCCCGGCGATTTACGATGAAATCAAGGAAACCGTGTTCCAGGATGAATTCACTTCGCTGAAAACCTTCAGGCAGGTCTTTTTTGATTGTTTCCCGGATCACACGCGGCCCGGCAAAACCAATCAGCGCACCCGGTTCGGCAATATTAAGGTCACCCAGCATACCAAAAGATGCAGAAATCCCGCCGAATGAGGGATCAGTCAATAAAGATATATAGGGAATCCTGGCATCGGTGAGTTGGGAAAGTTTGGCAGAAACCTTGGCCAGTTGCATTAACGAAAAAGCACTTTCCATCATACGGGCACCACCGGATTTACAAATAATCATCAACGGGGCTTTGTTCTGGAGACAATAATCCACGGACCTTGCAATACGTTCACCCATCACGCTTCCGAGTGAGCCCCCGATGAATTCAAAGTCCATGCATCCCACAACCATATGGTGCTCGCGTACCTGTCCTGCACCGATTCGGATGGAATCTGTGATATCGGTTTTATTCCAGGTTTCTTCGAGTCTTTTCTGGTAAGATTTCAAATCGGTAAAGTGCAGGAAATCCTTGCTCCGGATATTCTCAAAGAGAATATCGTATTTATTATCATTGAAAAGAATTTCGAAATATTCATCGCTGCCGATCCGGTGATGATGACCATCTTTCGGGCATACGAAAAGGTTTTCCCGCAACTCGGTCATTGTGCAGATATAATTACAGCTCGGACATTTAGTCCACAATCCTTCCGGCGTTTCTTTTTTCTCTGCCGTACTGGTGAGTATTCCTTTTTTGATTCGTTTAAACCAACTCGTTTTAGTTTCCTCTGTAGTTCCTTCTTCACCCGAAAGATTGGCTTCAAAATCTTCTTCGCGCTTCATCAAACAGATATTTGAGCGGCTAAGATAGGGATTTCCCGTTTCCTGCCTTATTTTTGCAATATTCCCCTGATTCTCAATTTCACCTCACATATGAAATGGTCTGAATTTTTTACTTCGTCGATCGGCAAGAAGTTCATTATGTCCCTGACCGGGATTTTCCTCATCAGTTTTCTCGTGGTGCATGTTGGGATCAATGCCTGCATCTGGGCCAATGACGGCGGTCAGATGTTTAACCTCGCATCGCATTTTATGGCAACAACGGTGGTTATCCGCATTGTGGAGGTCGGTCTGTTCGTCGGCTTATTACTGCATATTGTTCAGGGTCTGGTACTTGAAGTGCAGAATCGTTCCCGTCGTAAAATAGGTTATGCGGTAGCTATGGGTAATCGCGGCAGCAAATGGTATAGCCGCAGTATGGGATTGCTGGGTACCTTATTATTATTTTTCCTGATCATTCATTTAGCGGATTTCTGGGTTCCTTCGCGATTCACCGAGCTGCCCGCTGTAGAATACAATGGAAAAGAAGTCGTGAATCAATACGCAGAAATTATCCGGGTCTTTCAGAACCCCCTGGTAGTCGGACTTTATGTACTGGGATGTATTTCTCTTTTATACCACCTGCTGCATGGATTCCAGAGTGCATTCAGAACGCTGGGAGTTCCGGACGGAAGATATATTTCTCTTATAAAAAATTTCGGATTTGGCTTTTCGGTTATTGTTTCACTGGCTTTCGCCATGATGCCGGTTTCCGTATACCTGGGGTGGGTAGGTTAACTTTCTAATTTCCAAATTTTCAAATTCTTTAATTCATATGCTCGATTCAAAAATTCCTGCAGGATCCCTGGAACAAAAGTGGAATGAATATAAAGGACATGTGAAGCTGGTCAACCCCGCTAATAAACGCAAGATCGAAATAATCGTCGTCGGAACCGGACTTGCCGGGGCGTCTGCGGCTGCATCCCTCGCGGAAATGGGTTATCAGGTGAAGGCTTATTGCTTTCATGATTCACCCCGTCGTGCCCACAGCATTTCAGCCCAGGGTGGAATAAACGCAGCGAAAAATTATCAAAATGATGGGGACAGTATTTTCCGCTTGTTTTATGACACGGTGAAAGGAGGCGATTACCGCGCACGGGAATCCAATGTTCACCGCCTGGCTGAAGTGAGTAACAATATTATAGATCAGTGTGTAGCTCAGGGGGTACCCTTTGCCCGTGAATACGGTGGTCTGCTGAGCAACCGTTCTTTCGGCGGAACCCAGGTTCAACGGACTTTCTATGCTGCAGGGCAAACGGGTCAGCAATTGCTGATCGGCGCCTACCAGGCCCTTGAAAGGCAGGTTTCCCTGGGGAATGTGACCATGTATGCCCGCCATGAGATGCAGGAACTCGTTTTGATCGATGGCAAAGCACGTGGAATTATCGCCAGGAACCTGATCACTGGCAAGCTGGAAAGACATTTCGGACATACCGTTTTACTTTGCTCGGGAGGTTACAGTAATGTATATTATTTGTCGACCAGCGGAATGGGATCAAATGTAACGGCAGCCTGGAAGGCACATAAACAGGGCGCTTATTTTGCAAATCCCTGCTTCACTCAGATTCATCCGACCTGTATTCCGGTTTCAGGCGAATACCAGTCCAAGCTCACGCTGATGTCTGAATCACTCCGTAATGACGGCCGCATTTGGGTTCCGAAAAAACAAAATGAAACCCGCAATCCGGGCGAAATACCGGAGGAGGAAAGAGATTATTATTTGGAAAGGAGATATCCGGCTTTTGGTAACCTCGTACCGCGGGATGTTGCCAGCCGTGCTGCCAAGGAACGTTGTGATGCAGGCTATGGGGTGGGTACCTCCAGGCAGGCGGTCTACCTTGATTATGCAGAGGCCATTGTCCGTTACGGAAAAGTAGAATGTAACAAAAACGGAATCAAAAATCCATCACCTGAAACAATCCGAATGCATGGGATGGAAGTCGTAAAAGAAAAATACGGGAACCTTTTCAGCATGTATGAAAAAATTACCGGTGAGAACCCCTATGAACAGCCTATGCGCATTTATCCGGCGGTTCATTATACCATGGGTGGACTGTGGGTAGACTATGAACTGATGACAACTATTCCGGGATTGTATTGTCTGGGGGAAGCGAATTTCTCTGATCATGGCGCCAACCGTCTCGGCGCTTCAGCCCTGATGCAGGGACTGGCCGATGGTTATTTTGTGATTCCCTATACCATTGGAAATTACCTGAGTGATGAAATCCGGACAAAAGAAATTCCTACCGAGCATCCTGCCTTTGAGCAGGCAGAGAAAACCGTGGCGGACCGCATCAGTAAGTTGAAAAATATTGGCGGAACAAAAACGGTGGATCATTTTCACAAACAGCTTGGAAAGATTATGTGGGATAAATGTGGGATGGCCCGCAATGAAAAAAATCTGCGTGAGGCTATAGTTGAAATTCAACAACTGAAAAAAGAGTTTTACAGTGAACTGAGAATACCGGGTGATATTTATGAGATGAATCCCGAGCTGGATAAAGCAACTCGCGTGGCTGATTTTATTGAGCTGGGCGAACTGATGTGCCTGGATGCACTAAACAGAAATGAGAGCTGTGGTGGCCATTTCCGTGAGGAAATGCAAACGGGTGAAGGGGAGGCGAAACGCGATGACGAGCACTTCAGCTATGTATCAGCCTGGCAATACAAATCAGAGCATGAATGGGAAATGCATCAGGAAAAACTCGTTTTTGAAGTAGCAAAGCCAAGCCAGCGGAGTTATAAGTAATTTCCAAATCTTCAAATTAATATATGGATCACTACAAGATGAATCTAACCCTTAAAATCTGGCGTCAGAAAAATGCCAGCACTCCGGGGCGTTTCGAATCTTATAAGGTGGAAGATATTTCTTCCGAGATGTCATTCCTGGAAATGATGGACGTGTTGAATGAAAAGTTGATCCGTGAAGGGCAGGATCCGGTGGCATTTGATCATGACTGCCGGGAAGGTATCTGTGGAACCTGTTCGATGTATATCAATGGCCGGCCACATGGACCATGGCAGGCCAATACAACCTGTCAGCTTCATATGCGTGCTTATAAAGACGGGGAAACAATTACGATAGAACCCTGGCGGGCGAATGCATTTCCGGTCATCAAGGATCTTACCGTTGACCGAGCAGCCTTCGATCGTATCATCCAGGCAGGCGGTTATATATCTGTGAATACCGGAAATGCCGTGGACGCCAATTCGCTTCCGGTAGATAAAAACCTGGCTGATGCTTCGTTTGCTGCTGCTGCTTGCATTGGATGCGGAGCCTGCGTTGCAGCCTGCAAGAACAGCTCCGCTATGCTTTTTGTGTCTGCCAAAGTTGCCCATCTCGCACTCCTTCCACAGGGTCATCCGGAACGTAAAACACGTTCGCTGAGCATGGTTGCTCAAATGGATAAGGAAGGATTTGGCAGTTGCACGAATACACAGGCTTGTGAGTCGGTCTGCCCCAAAGAAATTTCCATGACCAATATTGCGAAACTGAATTCGGAATTTATTCTTGCCGGCTTGAGCGGTTAAAACGGAAACAGTAAAGTATAATACAGAATCCAAATCCAACCGTTATTCTGCCAACTGCCAACTGTCAACGAAATAAAGCCACACTCCCTCCAACCCAGGTCTTATCCTTGTTGTAGCGCACACCGATCATCTTCCCTTTACTCAATCGGGAGAGGTTGATGGCAGCTTTTGGCCTTGGAGCTCCTTCCGGCCATAAATACATAATTCGGATCTCCACTTTCGCCGGATCATCCGGAGTTTTTATGACGGCGGCATATTTTACTTTCCGCTGCAAAATCCAATTGGAGGGATCATTAACCGCCTGCAGATCCCCGGGTTTAAGATCAATGACTACGCCCTGGCCGGCAAAGGAAAAAAGTGGTTTCAGTACATAATTTTCGAGGTCTTCCGGAATAGCTTTTACCTGGTCGAGGAAAACCGTTTCAGGAACATAGGGATGTTTTATAAACGGAAGGGTATATTTGGATATCCTGTAAAACCAGTTGGGATGCGGGATCCATTCCACATCCCATTTTTTTCCGAGGTCGATATGCTTGCCCAGGGTGTTCTTCTGTGCGTGGAGGTCATCGAAAATTACACGGTTGTAAATTCGCTTTATGCGGGTTTTTTTATTTTTTCCTCTGTGAATGTAAAACAATTGATCACCTTCTTCCATTAATTCGGTTATGCATACCGGTTGTATGCCAAAATAATCTTCCGTGCAATAAAAATCAATCCTTGTTTTCTGTTCATGGGGCTTTATTTCCAGTAAAATAGTTTCTTCCGGGCTGGCATTGCCGATCAGGATTTTCTTCAGCTCTTTAAGATAGGTGGTGCGGTCATAACCTCCCAGGTATTGGGTCAGGTTGCGCGTGATGGAAAAATGTTTCTGAATTATTTCCGGATAGTATACCTGGAAGCCATACAGGGTTGGAAATCCCTGCATTTCAATCAGCTGCGGTTCCAGTTCATTTTTATCGTTGATACAAACACCGAAATCAAAAGCGATAAATTGCGGGCGGGTCTCATCACCCGGAACAAAATCCTGTGCAGGAATGGCTTTATCGGATTCTGTTTTGAAACCAGGGGTGGTAATAATATCTATGATCGATTCGCAGGCGCTGATCATTTGATCCCTGAATTCATCGGGTACGAACACCGGGGTCTCCGCTACCCGAAACTCAATTGCCCCGGGATGTTTCGCATTGAGGTCTGACAGGAAGGCCTGGTAGTTTTCTTCCGTATATGACTCATTAAACAATTTGCGAAGATGCGGAATCATGATGGCTGGCTGATAACGGTAATAAATTTATACATTTCCATTGCATCAACTTTGTCCCCTTGCTGCATTCAAAAAGTTTGGGATCACATGCGAATAAGTTCTCCTGATTTTATCCGGATCATTTAAATGCTGAATCATGCTTTTCCATTTCTCTTCACCGTAACCTTCAATCACGGTTTTCTTTTTATCAGCTCTCTGAAGATACATACTCATACCCATCGCGTCGGCTTCCGGATGAAACTGGGTGCCCAGCATGAATTCATTAAAACGGATGGCCATGATCGCGCGTTGCAATGGAACATGGGGTCTCTCTTTTTCAATCGCCAGCACATGCGCACCTTTTGTTTTCATATCTGCTTTGTCTTCTTCGATAACCTGGTAGTCCCGGCTGTCCACAGCATAAAACGGATCCTTCAGGCCACGGAAAACAGGTTCCTTTTTGCCATCGGGTTTCATATGAATCGGGAATACGCCAAAGGCGGTGGATTTTCTTTTCGTCACCTTTCCTGTTTTGAAAAACCGGCACGCGAGTTGGAAGGAATGACATATAAAAAGCACATGCTTTTTATCTGCTTCACCCGCAATTTTATTATGCTTGACGAGGTTGTGCAGCCAGTCCATGTATTTACTATCCCAGGAAACGCCTTCGGTTTCCAGGGGGCTGCCGGGACCGCCGCTGGATAAATAAATATCGTAGGACAGATCCGGGAGTTCTTCTTTTAAACGGACATCATAAACTTTTGAGACTACAGGTAAACCATTAGACTGGCTGTATTCCTGCAGGATTTGTTGTATGCAACGCATACCTTCGTTTTGGCGCCCTTCGTATAGATCAAGTATAGCAACACGTAACATATGACTCATCCTGCAAATATCTTCAAAAAAATCTGTTATGTCTGCAGCAAAAAACAAGAAGCTCAAATCATCTTCAAAATTTGAATCCCGCGTGGAGCTTCCGGGAAGTTTCAGAAAACTTCCTGTCGGGAAAAATATGGGTAGTACCTCCTTTAATGAAGTGATCGAGGTGATGGTCAAACTAAGAAGAAAGTCACCGATCAGGAATTTTGTAAAAGGAATCGCCAGCGGAAAAAATAAACCGGTAAGCCATGAAGTTTTTGACCGTCGATTTGGTGCTTCTCCACAGGACATTGAAGAAGTGGTTGAATTTGCCCGACAGCACGATTTAACGGTTTTGCAAACTTCCGTTTCGAAACGCTGTGTTATCCTGAAAGGAACGGTTCAAAAATTCAGCGAAGCATTCCAGGTAAACCTGGCCGATTTTGTTCCTGAATCCGGGATCGGCTACCGTGGCCGCAGTGGTACTATTCATATTCCGGAAGCGTTGCGCGATATCGTAACCGGGGTTTTTGGACTGGACAATCGTCCGCAGGCTCGACCCATGTTTCATTTATTGAAAAAAGAAGGTGGTTTCGTTCGTCCGCAGGCGGCATCTCTTTCCTATAATCCGGATGCGGTCGCTAAAGCATACAAATATCCCCGTGATGTGAATGGCGAGGGACAATGTATTGCACTCATTGAGCTGGGCGGCGGCTACCGGAACACCGATATGCAGAATTATTTCAGCAAACTCGGTATTCCTCTGCCGGTTATTACTGCACAGTCTGTGGACGGAGCCCATAATGCACCTTCCACACCGGATAGTGCAGACGGAGAAGTCGCTCTGGATATAGAAGTGGCAGGCGCTGTTGCACCAGGTGCAAAAATCCTCGTCTATTTTGCACCGAATACGGATAAGGGTTTTCTCGATGCCATCAGTACGGCCCTTCACGATACCAAAAATAAACCTTCTGTTATTTCCATCAGTTGGGGCGCACCGGAATCTCAATGGACCGTGCAAGCTATGCAGAATTATAATGAGACATTCATGTCGGCGGCTGCTTTAGGAGTGACCATTACGGTAGCCGCGGGTGACAACGGATCTTCTGATCGCGAAACAGACGGAATGGCTCATGTTGATTTTCCGGCCAGCAGCCCATATACACTGGCATGCGGGGGAACCCGGTTACTTTCGAATTCGGAAACAGTGTGGAACGATCAGGACGGCTGGGCTACTGGCGGAGGCATCAGCGATATTTTCCCCGTACCCCAATACCAGAAAAAAATTTCCTTGCCCCCCAATGTCAATTCAGTTAAAAAAAAGGGGAGGGGAGTTCCGGATATTGCTGCCAACGCCGATTCGGCGACCGGGTATAATGTACTCGTGGACGGACAATGGATCGTAGTAGGTGGCACGAGTGCCGTGGCTCCCCTGATTGCGGGGCTGATTGCCCTGGCAAATCAGAAATTAAAAAGAAAAGCCGGGTTTATTCACCCGAAATTATATGCTGCGAAAGCTCCGGTGTTCAAAGACATTGTAACAGGAAATAATATCACTGCAAAAAACGGTGGCTATACAGCAGGCCCCGGTTGGGACGCCTGCACGGGACTGGGGGTCCCTCTGGGAACTGTGATTAGTATTCTGTAATTCTATTCAAATTTCCTTCCGTGCGTATACCAGAAATCACGCATGGAGAAGATAAAACTCAGATTCATGTAATTTTCCCGCAACAGGTTATTATCTGTAGTTCCCCTGATACCGTATTGCAAAACAACCAAAAAAGAAAGCGGGGAACGTTTGGAATTCACGCCCATACCGACGGATCCGCCGATATCATTGATCGGTACACCATTAACGATCAGATAAGTTTTGTTATAGTAAAAACCGGCTTGAAAAAAGGAAGTTTCATACAGCTGGTTAAAGGCTACTTTCTTATTGGATATTTCCAGACCCACTGAAGCCCGCTGGCTGTTTTCATAAAAAAAATCTCCCGTGGAAGAGCGGAGGTTCGACCAGTTCTGAAATTTATAATCGGCTACCAGGGTGTATTTTTTATTCATAGTTAATGAAAAACCTAACCCGTAACTGGTCGGAATTTCATAAGTGCCCGTAGTGATTTTATTGCGAAGTACATTAGAATCCAGATTTATCACGTTATTATTCGTTTCCGTTCTGATATTTTGCTGATTGGCAAAAACAGCACCAATTGTAAAATCCCAGTGTGAACTGATGGATCCATAATACTGCAGGCCATAGTCCAAGTAGATGCTGTTGAAAAAAGTGTTGTTATTGCTCGACAGATAAATGGACGTGCCCTGGCCGAACATGATATTTTTATTTGTGATTGATCCAAACAAATACGAAGTGGTGATGCCGATCGAAAAGTGATTCAGGAAGTCATATCCGTTTGCCCAGAATACTTTATTTATGCCTCCATAACCCTGGTTATATGTCGGGAGCAAAGCGCCGCTTCCCCCGATAGACTGGTAACCGGTATATTCGTAATTTTCTTCGCTATAAGGAACCAGACCTATGGCGCTTCCCCAATGCCTGAATATTTTTGTTCCCATGGCAAATCTTTTGAATGTTATATCGGAACTCTGGTGATTGGACGGGCTGACTGAATTGCCGGTATAATCAATATATTGACCATTCACTCCGATTTCTCCGCAAAAAAACTGATTATCGAGCGCACTGAGCGAAGCCGGATTATTCGTAATAATATACCTGTTATTCCGGTAGGCGAGACCGGTAGATGCGAGCCCGCTGGTACGGTTAATGATATTATCAGTGATATCGCCGATGGCATGAATTGAATAAGGTTGATTATTCGTTTGTGCGAGACCCGCTGAAATGAATAGAACGGAAAAAATTATGGTGAGCCAAATTCTCATAAAAGTAATACCGCTCTGTTTGATCATATTAATAATATGAAGCGTAATAGATTTTCAGGGATATTTGATTCGACTGTTGTGCATTGAATGCATTCCCAATAACAGCCCGGTTAAACGTCGTATTAAATAAAGCGGCAGGCGTGACTAAAATCAGACCATCCTTACCATTCACCTGCGCACCCTGTTTGATTGCGTTTTGAATGTATCCGGTTATATCATAGGAATAATTTGTATTTATGCCGTACAAATAGTCGATGGTAAGATTCCCGCTTCCGCTATTGAGTTGGGCACCGATGCCGTTGCCTTCATTGGTTAACGAAAGATTAACCAGCGGCGGTAAGGCAAAAGTTGGACTATAGGTGCCCTGGACCGGCTTAATAATCAACTCGGCTTTCATTACTGCGAGGTAATCCTGATAACTGGCCAGATTGCTGATCGTGGGGAAAAGAAGTTTTATATACAGGCTGGATATTGGTTGCAGGAAAGCCTGGTTTCCTGAAGCCGTTGACTGCAGTTCAGGGGTAAAGCGGGTTAATTTTTCAGTAGGCGTTCCGATGCGGTCTGCCTTGATCTGGTTGAATTGTGTATACTGGTTTACGATTCCAAAGTCTGTGGAGTGTTCTGTAACCACTACACCCGGTTCATGATAATAAATCCGGAGATACATGGAATCCCTGAATCCATATATCGCGCCAGGTAAGCTGGTATCCGGATAAACGGCCAGACCCTTGAAATATCCACGGAAAGTGGCTGCATTCGTAATGGTATCTGATTGTCTGTACAATAAGTCGAACAACTGCTGGCCCATACTGTACGGCATGGAAATTTTTATGGTATCGCCAATGCGCTGACTGGTTACACCCGCCCTGGGATTGATTCTGACATCCGTTGATCCCAGTACTGCCGGATTATAGGGAATGGAGTTGATGTTATAAAAAGCATTTTGCCCACTGGGGAAATTCATGACCTGCGTTAACTGACTGACCTGGAAACGCTGCACTTTGGTAGTGTCGCCATAAAAAGTTCTGTCTATCCGCATAATCAACTTAATGGAATCATATACCGTATAATTCGTTATGACCGGTAACGGAAAAGGCGTGCCGATATCAGAATAACTTTGAGAAGTAATGGTACCGAAAAACGGGTCTATATATCGGCCAAGCAACTGAACCGGTGTACCGGAAGTGGTAAAGGAATCCAGAAAAACAGTGGAAACCTGTACTGCGAAAGTGTCTATTGTTACCACATTGGTTGCATTGCCTCCTGAATAAACAGAATCAAATGCAATCTTCGGCTTGGTGCAGGCAAATACAGCCAGGATAAAGAGTACCGGTAAAAGATAAACAGTTGAACGATGCCTGTAATAACAGTTGGTTGCCATGTTTACATTCTCCTGATTAAGGATCCGGTTTCGGATAATTGAAAAAAAGAGACTGGTCTGATGCGGTAAGCAGAATGGTCAGGTATAGGGTTGTAATAAATCATTTATTTATCTTTCCGCAGTTTCTAAAAGGGCAAAAGTATGTTTTTTGAAATCGATTAACAATTGAAACGCATTGCGTTATTTGATAAATTTTTGTGAAATCAACTGAATTGTCCGTATTTCGCGCTGCAAATAAAATACTTTTAACGCTACAAAACCACCGTTTTTTCAATACAACAATATGAAGCGGATCTACCTCCCTGTCCTTTCTCTTTTTATTTTAACTGCTTTGTTTTCCTGTCACAAAAATTCTGTTCCCTATACCCAGAGCGGTAATTGGGTTACGATGTCTCAGTTGAACGGACCTGCCCGCAGTGAAGCGGTTTCATTTGTGATTGACAATTTCGCTTATGTCGGTACCGGTTGGGATGGTCTGAATACACGTTACAGTGATTTCTGGAGATATGACCCGGTGAATAATGTTTGGTCGCAGGTTACCAGTATGCCGGACAGCGGCGCAAGAAGTTCTGCCGTTGCGTTTGCAGCGAATAATAAAGGTTATGTGGGTACCGGTTACGACGGCTTTAATTACCTGAAAGATTTTTATGAACTGGATCCGGTAGCTAATGTGTGGACGAGGAAGGCGGACTTCGCAGGCGGTGCGCGTTATGAAGCCGTTGCTTTCGGCCTTGGTGCGCTGGGATATGTGGGAACAGGTTTTGACGGCAGCAATGCGCTGAAGGATTTTTATCAGTATGATCCTACTTCCGACACATGGACCGACATCGGATTCAGCGGTAATAAACGCTATGGTGCAGTTACTTTTACGAATGACAATAAAGCCTATCTCGTTACCGGAGTAAACAGTGGTGTGATGCAGTATGATTTCTGGGTATTCAATCCGAATTCGGACACGGCAAAATGGTCTCAACTGCGGAATATCAAC
>JGI24806J26614_1000323_pt1 | contig 13685 bp, 11 predicted proteins | sample Kansoi200umMDA_FD_26614 | JGI IMG/M metagenome (IMG submission 26614)
TGCTCCTGTATATCATATACAACTAAAAACTTATCAGCATAACGCATCTGTTCCAGATCTATATATAATTGTAAAGATTTCCAATCATTTTCAAATGGCACCAACTGGCTCATAGAATTTTCCAATACCAACCTGGTGAGCCTGGAAAATTTCTGTATCATGCTTGATGCAGCTTCTTTATTATTTTCCAAAGCGTAAGACTCTATGGTATTGAGGATATTAAAGACAAAATGCGGATTCATTTGTGACCGTAAAGCTTTTAATTCACTTTCAGAAAATTTACGGTTAAAGTCTGCAAGCAACTTTGCTTCCTTTTCAGTTTCTAATGCCTGGCGTTGTTCTATCAGTTCGGTGGTTTTTTCCTTTATCTGGTGCTCCAGTTCATCGGTGAATTTTTCCTGTAGTTTTTTATTAGCTTCCAGTTGCTGTATCAATTGTTCCTGAAAAATGATCTTGTCCCTTTCTACCTGCCGGTCGCGGGATGCCAGCCCGGTAAAATAAAAACACATATCTATCACTAAAGCGATTTGCATAAAGTGATTTACACTTCCTCTTTGATCTGCACCGAGCCATAATGGAAGCAGGTAATATAAATTAAAGAATTGAACTAAAAACAATAAAGTAAAAGCAGTAAAAATAGTGAGGGCTCCAAAGAATATAAACCTGTAAAACCCCTTTCTAATTGTAGCAAGATACAGTACCCAACTTAACATTAGCAGTAAAATTAAGTACTGCACAAAATTGTTAATGACTAATAAATTACTATGATAATGCCTGGTTTCCGTCCATTCGACTGTATAACTGTATTGCTTACTTATAACCCATTCTGCCGTATACACAAGAGCGATCAAAAGCTGTAAAAAAAGGAACCATTTTGCAGCAATGGTAATACGCGGATATTTAATCTTAAGTTGTAAGATTTCAAGGATAAACAATCCCTGCATCATAATAGCCATCCCATTCACGAGGTTAAATAATTCAATACCCCTGATATTTTCAAACCAGGGGAATTCTAATGGGGGATATTCTGCCTGGACGATAGTAAGTATAGTGTTTGATAATCCTAATAAGGCATAGTAGAGGTATGCCCTGTCTCTGCCAAGCACCAGGTATTTGATAAAGCCAAATAGAAAAAACATAAAAAATATACCGGTAAAAAAATGAGACCACAAAAGTCCTGGGCGATGAATTTTTTTTACATAGTTGTAAGCCTGCATATCAGCATAGGATATGCTTTCCAATGCCGGCGTTTTAGGAAGCATATAATTAAACCCGATACGGGGAATTTGCAGTAAATAATGTGTCTGGGAATGGGCTTTTAGTGCCACATCTATCCTGCTCCATTCATCAGGAACTGTTCGTGCAATAACTGCAATGCCGAAACCTGTTTTCCCAATAAGGATTAATTTTTCTCCATCGCTTTTATACAACACAGCTTTATTTACTGCTTGTGGAAATACCAATGCCACTGATGTATCTGATGAAAGGTTGTTGCGTATATTAAATTTAAACCAAACAGTTTGTATGCTATCAACAAAATAGAGACTATCCTTTTTGAATACTTCTTTTAAAGGGTTAAATTTTTTTTTATAAAGGCCAGTAGGGGTCGATTCTGTTTTATTTGTTTCGAATCTTATTTCAGCAAAATCATACAAAGAGAAATCTTCATATGATAAAGGAAAATTTATTGCTTTGGTAGTATCAACTGTTTGAGATCGTATATCATTGCATATGCATATGCCAGTAATGGTTACAAAAACAAATAAAAGCGGGATATGTGTGTTTATGCTCATCTCAATATAGTAAAATTAGTTTAATCCCGCCTGTGGTTACTCATTTCCGCTAAGTCATATACTGCATCTGCTCAATTATCAGCATTTCTCACTCACATGCATTAAACAAAGAGCGTTTTCAATGATAACTTGCTTTTAAGAATATTCAATAGCATTACTTATTTAAAGCAGCATAAAAGATTTACTACCTTTCCTGTTGCTTCATAATTCCACTAAAAATTAATAAATCACTTTTATGTTACGGGTTGTCTTAGTAGATGACGAGCCACAAAGTTGTAAATCACTTGCTATAAAACTCAAAGGCGTAGCAGACGATATTGAAATTATTGGTACTTACTATCATCCGGAAAGAGCTATTTCCGGTATCAGGAAAATGAAACCTGACGTAATTTTTCTTGACATTGAAATGCCCGGTATGAATGGTTTTCAATTGCTGGAAAAAATGGAAGAATTTGATTTTGAAGTGATCTTTGTAACTGCTTATAACGAATATATGCTTAATGCACTTCGGATCAGTGCGCTCGATTACCTGCTTAAGCCTGTGGATACTGAAGAATTAAAAAATGCACTAACAAGGTTGAGAAAAAAAAATTTGCTGCATGAAAATGCGTTGCATACAAAAGAACAACTAGAATTATTGGGCGATACGCTGAAAGAACAGCATGCCCCAAAAAGATTGGCCCTGGCATCTTTGCAGGGAATCGTTTTTTTAAAGATAAATGAAATTGTACGGGTAGAAGCTTTGAGCAATTACTCTACATTTTATCTCATTAGCAAACAAAAGATCATGGTATCAAAAACCCTGAAAGAATTTGAACCTGTACTGAGCATGCAAAATTTTTTTCGTGTAAACCGTTCCTGCATTGTTAATACCGATTACATTGTCAAATACAAGAATGAAGACGGTGGCATAATTGAACTGCAGGATGGAACTGAAGTAGGAGTGGGCCCGCACCGGAAAAATGAATTGGTGGAATTGCTTTCCCGGCTGTGAATTTGTCCTGCCCTATTTTCAAATACGCGTGACATTCGTCTTGTTTGCTGCTTAACAAAATAACAGCTTTTTTCTATTATGTTTATTAAAGGCTACTGACACTTTGCAACAACTTTTATGAGTCTGGCAATATACCTGGTATGATACTTTTATTGCTTCGCACACTTCAGGTCTCTGTCCGCTATTCAACATAGTCAAACCTTCATTATTTTTTATCGCCTTATTATGTGTACCTATGTTTTTATCATAAAATTTATTACTTCAGTTGAAAAAATGCTGCTACCGGTTATATTAAATAACTCATATCCATTCTTCACTCATTCACATCCTCATTCTGCTCATTGCACTACTAAACATGCCAAACCTGTTATTAGTTTTGGATAACATTTTGGTCGATCACTTTAAAAAGCATTTTTCAAAAAAAACTTCAGCAGTTAATTTTCTTACCGGTAAATCTTTCAGAAAAAAAATTGCTTTTGTCTTGAACATATCTGATTTCTAACAATTAAAAATGAAAACATGAAAAAATTACCAACCTTTTTCTTCGTTGCCCTTTTTGCTTTATGCTTAATATCAATGACCAGTTGTAAAAAACAAATAGCCGGCAGCGAACAACATTCAACTATTGGAAACATTAATGCTTCCGGCGAAACCATTGTCTCTGATGGAAGCATCACCGTTGCAGGCGGTGGATCATTTGAAGAACTTGGTGCTAAAACTACTTACACGTTTAATGCTGTTCAGCAGAGGAATGGCACAACAAAGGGTAATTTGGTTTTACATTTTCGGGCTGGAGGTGGTTCTATGCATGTAACCATTGATTGCTTAAGACTTTTTGGCGATAATCAGGCTACCTTAAGTGGCGTTATTACTAAAGTATCGGTAAAAGGAGATGAAGAACCTCCACCTTTTATTTTTGTTGGGGGAAGAGTTTCTTTTACTGTACAGGATAATGGCGAGGCTGAATCTGATTCGGCAGACCTGCTTAGTGATATTGGAGAACTCATTGAAGGTGTGCCGGCTTCCTGTGCAGATGAATGGCCTGTATATCTCGCTGGGGCAAACGTTCAGATAATTAAATAGCATTAAAAAAATTATCAGCAAAAGGCCACCCTAAGTGTAACAGCTTAGTGATGGCCTTTTTCTATGTAGTTACTTTTTTTTCGACCAGAGCCATTATTTTTTCAAGAGATATGTCAGCCTGTTTCTTATGGTATTTTGATATTTCCACCACGTATGCTTTGGCTTTTCTGTAGCACGTGAACAGAAAAGATTAAATGATTGGAAGTAAAAATAGTTCCAGCATTCGTACAACGTTTACGGCTTGGCGAAGAACTGATATTAGTATTCTGTCCAGCCCGAACTGCTGCTAAATTTATAATTAAAAGTTTATTGTTATTGATGTCGCCAAATTTATAAAGTCGCGCTCAGAACGATTGCTGAGTAGCAAACCAAAAGTTGAAGTTACGTTTCGTCAGCCATTTTTTTGCCAAGCCCCATGTTGTGCGTTTGTGCAATCAATTTTGTTTGATTTCCTTATTATCGGTCATAATAATTTGTGTTCTCAGAAGAACTTTTAACACCAATGTGCTTTACTAATATCTGTAGGTTTTAAACTTTACAATGTTATAATTGCCGGTAGATGATGGTGTAAATCTCAATAAAGCAGAATAACCTTTATTAAATCCAAATCCATAATCACCGCCACCCGTTCCTTCATCACCGTTCAATCTTCTTATGGTTACCCATTTACCGTTTACAAACGAGCCTTCATCCGTATACTCTATATCAATCTTTGACTTTTGCGGATCGGCTTTTAAAGGAGTGAATGATAAGGTAAAATCTTTACCTACAACAATAAATTCGTTCGGTCCTATTGAAAACACAATTCCCCCGGCAGAAGTAACCTTTTTCTCTGACGACGAAAGACCGGCAACTGCGCCTCCGGCAGGTGCAAACATGGGTACTGCAAGATTTGCTTTTATACTATAGCCATTGAGTTGAAAGGTTTGAGACTTTTCTGTTGTATCAAGGTATATGCCAACCATCGTTCCTTTTCCGTTCTGTTGTAAAATCAATTGCTGTACTTGTGATAATGCCGCATAACTTTTTGTGATCGGGTCTTCATCAGGAGTAGTTTCATCAATACCAAATGGAGAAAAACTGATCGCATCATGCTGACCATATGCCCACCAAGCTAAGCTTGCAGATGCAGCGCCGGGTTTAAATTCAGGAATAAATACAGGGTTACCAGACCGATGATATTGCTCAATGGTATAACGGGCTTCTGGTATAGACACATAAATATCTGGCGCTATGAAATCTATTGCCGTTGCATTCGCTCTCCAAATGTCCAGCGTATGTGGAATAGGTCCTCCGCTTGGATATTTTGCAGGTGACCCAAAACCAGATTGCTTTATCCACGCATTTACGTACATAGGGATGGGGTATGCTTCTTTACCAGCTGCAGCAACCTGACCAATGTATTTGGAATAGTTATAGACCGTAAACAGTTCTTCAGGCAAGTAAGAAAGCGCTTTCCAATTGTCTTTATCCAAAACACTTTTTCCAAATACATCTTCCCAGCTTCCTGATGTTTTGTAACCGTTCACTTTCCACGCACTATCTAATTCCGGTTGCAGTTTTCCTTTATTAGCGGCAAAATAATTCATCAGATCAGAAGGAACTCCCTGTTCGTATGCCTTAACAGCTTCCTCGTTATAATCACGAGGTTCGTAAAACAAACCCACTTCATTCTCTATTTGCGCAGCAATAACAGTTTGATATTTTTCATCTACCTGGCGAATGTGCTGCATGAGCATTTTAAAAGCCTTTGCATCAGCTTGCATGGAAACTTCACTAAGGGCAGAAAGCACAACAAATGATTCACCCTTTTTATTCTTTACTCTTGGAAATCTTTTCGTTTCATTTTTCACCCAACCCGGAACATACATAGAGTATCCATTCTTCCATGAACCAAACCATAAGATCACCAAATGCAGGTTTTGTTTCCTTGCACCATAGATCATACTGTCAACCAAAGAAAAATCAAATTTTCCTTCCTGTGGCTCTATCAATTCCCAGTACGCAGGTGCAATAACCGTGTTGAGATTTTTTTTCTTCATCTGCTCCCATATCGGGCGCATGTAAGCAGCACTGGAAGTGCTTGAATTATGCAATTCTCCACCCAATATCAGAAAAGGCTTTCCATTCACAATCATTTGAATGATACCGTCCCTTTTTTCAAGGCGTGGTAAAGAAGATGTTTGTGCCAATGCATGACAAGCGGCACAAAGAAAAAATAAGAAGGACAATTTTTTCATTGATGAGTTTGTTTAAAAAGGTAAAATTAATCGCAGACTCAGATGTATAGAAAATTATATTGGGCAATTAGAAAGCATAACGCAACTCATATATATGCGCAATATACACAAGTCGGATATTTAAAAATTACGGTATCATTAGTAATGAAAATCAATCATATCTATAAACGCCGTATTTTTTCGTGAATTGCGCAAATCCAACCTTTACGGTTCAAATGACTGCTATTAAGATACTCAAATGTACTTGCAATATAACCAAGTTTTTTCTCTTGCTATATGCAAATAGCGATTAGTAGTTTTACCGAAGAAGGGCTTCATTATGCCGATACAAAACAATTCATTCGCAAAATTCTTATTCTGCAGCTTATACGGCTCTCTAGCCCACGGCAATGAAAAACACCTAGCCTTTTGTTTCTTTTGTGCAATGCCAAAAGAAAACCTTGCCGGCGAGGCTTAAACAAAACATCTTTCTTTGCTGGCTGTTGCGTTAGGGATTGCAGCGGAAATCCTTTTTCGTGGGAAAGACGCTGCAACACTTTTGCGGATTTTCACGAGGTACGAGTGAAAATCCGCAAAAGTGAGTGAAGCAAAACCCAAGGCGTTAGCCCTGGGTGCAGCGTAACGGTTTACTGCGTCTGGCTTACAGGCATTGCAACGAATGAACAAACCCAAGGCGAGGTTCGAGCCCTGGGTGCAATGAAATGAGATTGCTATGCATGGTGCTGTGGCAAAAAAGATTGCAGCGGAAAGCCCGACCCGCAGGGGAACGCCCCGGCTATTCAAATTGTTTTCGTCTTTTGCCAGCACTAAACCAGGGCAATGCAGTAACGGAATTTATTTGGGTATTTGTATTTTCTCAAGGTCTGTCAATATTAGTACTTAAAACACTGTTCTTAGTTAAAGTTCATAGTTTTTCTTCTTCGTGTTTTTTAGTCAAGACAGACCTTTAGCTATCATACAAGAAACTCCCCTTATCTCTAAGGGGAGCTATAAATCCTTACTGCCGTACTTTTAAAACCAATTTGAGTAAACGTTATCATTTCAAATACACTCCGAACTCCCTTATACACCCTATTCAATTGGAATCTCCATTTTCATTCTTCGCTAAACGCATGTCTATAACAAGCGTTAATCATTCTCGACTTGTTCTTCGTATAACATAGAACAAGTCGTCTCACCATGATACATTTCCAAGGGTTTCCTTTCCAAGGGATGCGTTTGCATCAACACAAAGGGTTTCCTTCCCAAGGGATGCGTTTTTGCATCGCTACCAAAGGTTTCCTTTCTAAGGAGGCAATATTTTTAATACGACTATCTTAAAAATGTGGAGTCTCCCTAGTGGCGCCGCTCGACGCAGTTTTGATCATTGCGCGCTTTAGCTTTTCCGGTATCATCTCAACTTCCCTAGGGTTTAAACGCTTACGAATCTGCCCTTCCGATGGAGAACGATATTCAAGACTAAACTCGTCCCAAGTTGCATCATAGTGTAAGCCGTAAAAATCGCCGTCCTTTTTTGGTTTTCCATAAAATGAATGGCTGAAGCCATTTTCAAAATAATATATAATGTGTGAATGTTGCTTGCTAGGAAATCTCAATTTCAATTGCGTTTCAATTGCTGTCATAAAATCATTTTGTCAGTTAATAATTCGCTTAATAATCAAAGATTTTAATTTTGTGAATGTCCTCGTAAATCAGTGCAGCATGATAATCGTTTAAATCAAGTTTTGCTGTTGTCATTTGCATTAACTAACGCTGCCACACAGGAGGATATAAGCATTGGTGGCAAGTACAAATTTGCAGAGATTTATCCAAATCCTGTAAAAGATGTATTGAATATACAAGGATTAGACACACAGAACAAAATTGAAATTTCTTTAGTTGATTTAAATGGTCAAGTATTAGCTAAAAAGAGCATTGGCACTTCTTCCTATGTTTGGAATATAAAGTCACTTGCGGTAGGTGCGTACTATTTGCATATTGAAGAAGGAATGAATCAAACAACGCTCAAATTTATTAAGCAATAATAACACAACAGAAATAGCAGTTGCAGTTCATATAGTTAATATGATTTTTGTATCTTATTTTTTCTGTCTTTTAATAAATTGATCGCTTGAAATCAATTTAAATAACCTTCTTTTTTATCTTCATTTATTTTTTATCAGTTAAAATTATGCATCGCGAGTGCGGCCGAAGAACAACAAATATGCGACAGTATCCATGACTTCAAATCCCCGCAAACCATCGTCGCTGTAGTTGTCTTTGAGTGGTAGAAAAAACTCAACATTAGGTAACGAGAATTCTGCTGCCTGGGCATCGGGATCTGGAACATGAAGGTAGGCGTCCCAGCGGGCAATGCCTTTTTTGATATCTCGTGTTATTGGGTATGGGATCGACGCCGATGTCTTTCAGTATGATCATGGCCGTGCCTCGCTTGACAATGCCGAAGAAGATATCGTTGTCACTGGGACCTTGAATCACGATGTCAAACCCGAGACTGTCGCGATAAAACGATAGTGCCGCGGGAACATTCTTTACGATGAAGAATGGTGCGATGCCGGTAATTTCCGCTTTAGTCATGTGAGTTTCCCGTTTTTGAATTTAGTGAAAATTGAACTTAACTACTTTGAACGTTTCGCCAACATTGAAGGGCTCTACATGCCATGAATTTCCTACATTTTTTATCGAATAGTAGAAGCCAACTTTTAATAGTGAAGTATCGTTACCGGGTACTAATTTATTTACAATTAACCTATGTTCGAAGTCGGGTATATCCTTTATTGTCATTGGCGCCAGCATCGAATCCCAAAGAGTTTGATTTCTTGATTTTTGTATTGATAATCTAAAAAAAATACTGTCATTGTCGCTTGAAAAGTCCTGGTCAGTATAGAGTACAAACCGAACTTTTCTAAGATTTCCCTGGTTGGTAGATACCTCATCTGTGATTTGTTTGGTAGATGCCCCGTCTGTGATTTGTTTGGCAGATACGTCGTCTGAGATTTGTTTTTTGCATGATGTCCCAATCAAAATTGTTGAAACACATAAAATTGAGATGATGGATAAAAATTTCATTTTAATTATTATTATTTGTGTTATAAATCAGATTACTGTTTCAAATACTGCATTGTTTTTTTCAATTACTTACCGCTTTCTACTGCAGAAAATCGAAAACGGCTGTTATTATCAAATTAAATGTTCAATATCTAATTTTTTAACCTTTCCCTTTCTTCCTCCGAGCCTGATCTTAGTTTTACAGATTGTAATTTATTGTTGCCGAAATTGATGGAATATGTTAGTCTCAGGTATCTTTCATGAAAATCGTAAATAAATGATGTATACAAATTGTTTTCAGGTACCGAGGTCCTGATCTTCCAATAGTTTGTATGTAACATATCATCAACAGCGAAAGTTAGTGCTCCATTTTGGCCAAATTTCTTTTGAATTGCAGCGTTCAACGAACCTATCGGCAGATGCTCAGATATTCCTGCCAGCGATCTTGATTTATAAAAGCCAGATACCTCAAACGAAAAATCTTTTGGCAATTTTATTGAGTTAACAACATTCAGCGTAACTCCGTATAAATCTAACTTTGTGTTGTTTTGAAGATGCATTGTTTGTGCTACCTGGTATTGTGCCGTAATATTTGTTTGCAATTTCCACCAGGTAGTTATTTTAAACGACAAAGAATTTGCAAGGCCAAGTGTATTTAGATATTTGAGATTCTGAGCACGGTAAATAAGATTGTGCGTCTGGCTATCCAGTTCGGGCTGTAAAGAAACAATCTCATTTTTTGAATGCGTAAACTCCAAAGAAATGACCCATTGTCTTTGATGGTATTCTGTTTTAACAGCTTCTGCAATTGCAGGAACCAACGCAGTATTGCCTGAAGAAAAAGTTGTTGGACCCCAGAAAAAAACATACGGGGCAATATCATTATAGGTTGGTCTTGTTATTCTTTTTGAATAAGAAAATTGAACATCTTTTGCAGCATCCAAAGACTTTTTTACAAATACTGTTGGAAATAAATAGCCATATTTTTTATCGATGATATTTTTGTTTAAGGCGCTAAGTGCGGTATGATCGTATTCATATCGAAGACCAATATTCACTTCCCACTGTTTAGGCAGATGTAATTTTGTAGAAAAATAGGCAGCAGCTATTTGCTCATCAAGTGTAGAATTTGATGTAAAAAATGAATCAATAATCCATTCATTGTTTTGAAATTTTTGAACAAGCACATCATTGTTGAGTTTTGATAAGACGCCTTTTAAACCTGTTTCAATTGTAAGTGCCCTGGAGACATTATATGTGTAATCTGCCTTGCCAATAATGAAACTTATAGGCGTATTTTTTTTCAGATCTATCTGTGAAACTTCATATTTATCATGTTGCGGATAAAATAATGTGTCGTTATATCCAGAAGGATTTTCATTATAGTAATGAAGATAATCAACACTTATGTTCAGGTCACTTTTGTTATTGATCTTTGTTTGAAAGCCTAACGATGCACCTGCACTTTGCCAGATATTTGATTCATTGATCTTCATGTTTGTAAGCAGTGTAGAATCCGCTAAAACATTGTTGATGTCATTGTTAAGAGCATCAAGTTCCCAATCGCTGCGAAAACCTGTAAGCCCTAAGGTCAATAAACTTGTATTGCCCAATTTCCATTCTATGCCCGCATTTAAATTTTGCTGCGTGGTGATATTTTCACGATGACTATAATCAGTTACGGTTGAAACAAAATCATTGTACAATGCGCGTCTGTTCTGCCGGAAGATATGTAGGTTATGATTTCGCAAAACACTATAGTTTAAGAAGTATGCAAAATTGTTACTGCGATGGCTGAGATTAAAGTTTGTGCCAAGTGTTTCTGCCCATTTGTAACCCAGCGTAAAGCCCACTGAGCCATTTGTCCCTAGCGATGTATTTTGCTTTGTAATAATATTAATGATGCCTGCATTTCCTTCCGCATCATATTTGGATGGGGGAGTTGTGATGAGTTCAATCTTTTCAATATTTGCTCCGCTCATCCCTTCCAGCATATTCATAACAACATTTAATGGGAGTTGCATAAGTTTTCCGTTAAGCATAATGCGAACACCCGATTTACCATACATGGCTATATTATTTTCTTGTTTATTAACTGAAACGCCCGGTAATTTTTGCAGTATTTCAAGCATTGTATTACCGCTTAGCGAAACACTATTTTGAACATTTATTACAAGCCTGTCAATTTGTTGTTCAAATAGAGGTTTCTCAGATTTCACTACAACAGTTCCTAAATCTGCTGTTGCGATTTCAAGTTGAATGTTTTGTAGTATGTTTTTCTCTGCTGCAGTGACAGTTGAAACGAAGGGGGAATATCCTACAACCGAAACGGTAACAAAGTATTTGCCATGAGCAATATTTGTAAAAGCAAAAGCTCCCGCCGAATCAGTTACGGTCTTTTTTAGCAGGGCAGAATCTGAATTAAGCAGGCAGACTGTTGCTGATGGCACATTTAGTCCCCTTGCTTCTACGGTTCCTTTAATATTTACCTGACTAAAACTGCATATTGTAACGCATAATAATGCAAGCATAAAAAGCAATGTTTTAGGCTTACTTGTTTCAAATAAAAAAATTGTTTTGAAAGCATTACCAACTATTGGTACGTTTAATTTTGTGCATAACCCGTTTTCATGATCATGCATCTTTAAAAATTGGTGTTTCATTTTTTAGTGTAGCAAATTTTAATTATAAACTCATCCTTTGTTATAAGCCATTTCTTTAAATGTTTCTGTAAAAATGCTGATCATTAACCTTCTTATCAGTCTCATGTAGTTAGTGTTTTTTAACAGGTTGCCCATTTTTATGACGAAAAAATTGCGCCTACAGTAATAATCTGAATCCAAATACAGGAAGTGTACCCTGCATAAAATCCAGATCTTCTGATCTTTCAAAACCAATTTTTTCATACATCTTCCATGCTGTCTGCATAGCCATGGTAGTATGAATGATCATTTGAATAGCCTTACTGGCTCTGGCTTTTTCAATGCACGCATTGGTGAGCATTTTACCAATGCCTTTTCCTCTTATTAAAGGATCTGTTGACAATAATCGAAACCCACATGCATTTTTTTCTTTGGTAGCATTGCCTCCTGAACCATAGTATTTCATATCACTGAAATAAACAACAGCACCTGCAATTTTTCCACTTGAAGATGTTGCTACCAAAATCTCTGTTCCGGGTGTATTTGTCAGCGCACCAACATTTGCAAGCATAGTATAATACGCTGGTTGTTCAGATTTTCCCGGAAACCCTTCCAACTGAGCATAAACCAATACCATTAATTTTCCGATCAATTCAAACTATTCCGGTCTCGCATTTCCTATTGAGTATTCCTGTATATTCATTTCTTTTCAGTATAGTCTAAATACATGCAGTGTATTGCTGCTTATTTGCTTTTTTTGCGTCGCACACTTGTACTTTTGAAAGAAAGGTTAGCAGCGTAAACCGGTGTTCATCACAGTATTAAAAATACAAGTGTGCGGCGCAACGAAAGTTTCATAGTGATAATTTAAGCGGGCCGCTAAAGAATACCGGGAATGTTTAGTGACTGTTCCTGGTTTCTTCGGAATAACCCATTTCTATAAAGAATTCTTTAAACGCTTCTGATACTGCTTCTGCAAAAGGTGAAACGGGCCTTTTTCGTTTTGATATAAGAATCAAAACTTTCTTTATGAATTTCATAGAAGTACAATAATTATTGGTGTTTTTTATAACGATCAGCTATTCGCTGCAATATTTTGCAGGCAACAATCCCATGATTAGTGAAAAGAAAAATCAACCACCTTAGATGTCTGTCCAGACTGGCAAGTGTCAGTATACCATGAAAAGCCAACGTTCCTGATTTCATAACGGAAACCAACGGACAGATCTGCATTGTTGCCGACAACTTTCTTTTCGAAAACCAGTTGATTTGCACTGCCGGGAATATCTTTGATTTTCATTGAGTATAACATTGAATCAAAAAGTACTTCTGTATGGCTTCTTATAAATACAGAGAAAATAATGCTGTCATTATCATTTGAGAAATCCTGTTCTGTATGTAAAAGGAATTTGATTGATCTTTCAGGATTGGAACTTACAGGTAAAGTATCTTTCTTACATGATATACCAGTAAACAAAATTGCAGTTATAAAAATCATCGTACCGATTTGTGCTTTCATTAGTTTAATTTATTTTTTAGAGAATATTATTTTAGATCAGTTGACGCCGTTTTTTTAATGGCTGTAAACATTGGCGGTAGGTAATATAGGATTGCTTGTTAGGGGATCAATAATAGTTTTGACTTCTGATATTTTATGTACGGGGAATTTGCCAAGCTTTGCGTGTTCTCTTACTATCTCCTCATTTTCTGCAATATGGATACAGTAAATTTTATCCTCCGTTATGAATGATTGTACCCAGTAATATGGTCTCCCTAATTGATCAATTACTTCACATGATATTTGCGAAATTGATTGTAATTCATCGGGAGTAAGCGTTCCGGCCCCGGGCAGATTTCTTTCAACGACGAACTTTTTGAGGTAGAT
>JGI24806J26614_1000324_pt1 | contig 13679 bp, 6 predicted proteins | sample Kansoi200umMDA_FD_26614 | JGI IMG/M metagenome (IMG submission 26614)
AAAAAATTCTTGTAAGAATGCTGCGGTTAAGCTCTTCCACTTCGGAAGAAATAAAGTACGATTGGAATTGAACATACTCTCCGGGTTCTACGGCCGTGATACTATACCAATGACCATTTACATATTCTTTTCCACCACCTGCAATTGCCAGTGATGGTTTTCCCTCATACGTTACACTAGTGTCAACAAACCATTTCGGGGTAATTTCTTTGCGCTGGCTTTCAAACTTCCAATCAGAGAGAGCGATTTGCTGGCCAAATGTGCGCACATTGATACCCGACATCAAAATGACCAATACTACACTGGATGCATTCAACATTAAGCTGTGAGTGTTCAAGGGGGTTTATCTTTCGTTGAATAATAATTCTATTTACTCAAGACAAAGGTAGCTGTTCGGATCTTTAATCTGGTTTCTTAAACAGTTGCTCATAATGTGGCGATGACTGAAAAATGGCTCCGCTTTCATCATAAAAAGATTTGTCAGTGACAAAAACGCCGTCCTTCATCTGCGTCCATTTAGCTCCGACTCGCGGATGATAGGTGACCATTTTATCCCAATTTATATAATACTGATGGCCATTTGTTTCGAGTAAACCAATATCCATGTTAGGAAAAGGCAACAAGCGAGCTGCTATCGATTTGTTCCAATCTACCAAAATGGGGTTAACAGTTAAGTCAGCACAAAAACAAGAAATCTTCTTTTCGTAGGCAAGTTTTGCAATTCTCAATGTCATGCTTAGCGTTTTCGCTATTGCTTTTAACACAATTGCTTTATAACCTTGTTCGATGCGTCTTGCAGCATCTTCTACAGTATGGGCACTTTCATCAGCTGCAATGGTAACTCCCATATCACCCACAAAAACATCATTATTTTCAGCAAAGGGTTCTTCTATCAATGCGATCTGATCGAAAGCTCCAATCTTTTTCGCATGATCAAGAAAACGCAGCAGCGAATCCTTCTGCTCATATCTCCCGTTTGGATCTAAGTAGTAGGGAATTTTTCCATTTTTAGTATATGGTGTTTTGTACTGGCTAAGAGTTGTATGAACGGCCGTCAGAAAATCCATATCCTTTTGCAGCATTTCTTTTTGCGTACCCGCTGAACCAATCTTGAGTTTCATAATAAAGTATCCCTCATCAGCGGCAGCTTTAATTTTTTCGACATTTGTTCCGACGCTAAATGCAGGAATACTTGCCACCCTGGTGTGCTTGTACGATAACGCGGGTCTATAGTCAGCTGGAATCATTTCGTCGAAACTGTTGATGTTTTTTTCTGCAGCATACAATAACCACGCTGCGTTGTCTACACAGACAAGCGAGTTCAATGCAAATGTTTTTCTTAAATCCGCATGGCCGGTGATTTTCTTTCCATAATCATAAACTTCGGGTAACAGGCGGTCCAGCAATTCCAAAGGATTCAGAAAAGTACTTCCTCTAACTATTTGCAGTGCTCTTTCACTCAGTGCATACATCAGCGCATTGCCACCATTCTCTGAATGGGCAGCAAACACTTTTGAGTCAGACCACAGCACACTCTGCGTTCCCAGGCCTATCTTTGAAATACCCGATTCAGACTCAAGCCTGGCGACCGTTTGCCAAAGTTGTGTAACGAAACTTCCTTTAAAATGATAGGGGATAAGAGGCTCTCTCTCGAAATTGGAGTCAACATTTTTGATCCGAATTTTCGCTGATGAGTTCATATCGCTATCAAGGCGCAACAAGCCGGATTTCAATCCAACCATACCTAATGCCATAATTGTTCCTGTCCGATTAACAAAATCTCTGCGACTAATTTTTTCCTTCTCGTTTTGAAGTCCACTCATTTCTCTTGTAGAAAATTTTATTCAGGAATATTATTTAAAGTGTACCAGGCTTCTGAAGACCATAACGATTGCCCACTGGTGCTTTGCATGTATGCTGGCAAGCGGAAATAAACAACATGTTCCTTCTTTAATCCTGGTATTTTCAAGAATACTCGTCTCCGATCTTTTGATATAGTAAGTCCTGTGATTTTTAATTTTTCCAGGTCCATCTTTGGTCCGCCATAGTCCGCCGTAGGAAGATACCACCATTGTTGTATTAAAAAATCAGTTTCCCGGATTGTCTGTACGGAATTGAGCGCATCAGTGAATTCTATTTCAAAACCTCCCGGTTTTGCACGAACAGCGAGCATTTCAAAAGTTAGTTTGCCGTTGTACTTCATGCGCTGCAGACCGTATTGTTTTTCTTTCCAACTCCAGCCACCCACCATACCTATTTCACCAACATAGAGTGCCCCATCCGGACCCCAGGCTAGACGATTCACACCTGCCTCTAATCCCTGCGTGAAACGAAAGACGGCGCCCTGGTATTCACCATTTATTTTTTCCAAATAATCGCGGTTTATCCCTCCATGCGTTACGTCCCCATGAAGCATTTGTCCTTTGTAAGGTCCATCCTGCATTAATACCGGTTGGGAGGGAGAATTCGCGATCTCATCTTCAGGCAGCAGAATGGCAGGAGGCGCAATTGGCGGAGGTTGAGACAAAGAATCCGGAAGAATTCCCCATGGCATGCCAAAATAATCCCCCTTTTTTACATGAATTAATTTATTGCAGGGAATCCATTCTCCCTGGTTTTCGCACTCAAATATTTCCCCATCAACGCCCAGGCCAATACCATTTGGCTGACGTAAGCCATAATTAATCCATTCATAAGTTCCATCCATACCAATCTTAATTGTTTTGCCACGGTCGCGTTGTTGCTTTTCATTGGACATTAGTCGCATGGCCAAAGAAAGAGTTGCATAGAAATACCCGTCTTTGTATGCCAGGCCAAAAGCGAATTCATGAAAATCACCACTGATGCCCCAGGAATTGCAGATTGTAAGATATTCATCAATGATTTCGTCGCCATCGAGATCAATTAACTGCGTTAGTTCCGGTTTCTGCAAAACAAATATTTTTCCATCGACTACTGTGATGCCCAGCGGTTCTTGCAATCCCGATGCTATGCGTTTTACTGTAATCTTATTTGTATCTCCGGTTTCAGCTCCCTTAACGAGGTAAACTCCTCCAACGGAATCCCAGGTTGTAACCAGCAAACGGCCATCAGGTAGAAAAGCCAGGCCACCTACTCTTGGTTTAAAATCATGTTTATCAATTGTGCTAACATCATAGCTTGGATGAAGTCCTTCAAGGTCCGCCCCAAAACCGGGCTTTGTATTCTTGTCTGATACTTTTTCGACTTCCGCAATGGAATTATTTTCTTTCTTGGCTCCGCCTTTTAAAGAAAGAATATAATCTACCATGGTCTTTATTTCGTTGTTAGTAAGGTTAGGATGAGGATTCATAATTGAACTTCCCCATACTCCTGATCCTCCTTCTTTGATTTTCTGAATCAGGGGTTCAGTTGAGTTAGCTTCATCCTTGTACCGTTGTGCAATTTGATGGTATGATGGCCCCACAGTTTTCTTATCTAACTCATGACAGGTAAAACAGTCACTTTTTTCCATCCAATACCTGCCTCGGGAATCATATTCCTCTTCGGCCTGAGGAGGAGACTGTGGAGGTAGAGGATTAAAATAAGTAATCAGCGAAGTTTGTTTTTTCTCACTCAATGTAAAAGTGGTATCTCTTGCCTTCAGGGAAATAGTTACGCCATCTGGTACACCTGATATTTTAAACAATCTTTCCAATCCCGGCTTCCCCATTTTACTTCTTACAAACTCCGGCCGCTCTTCCATGTGAATCGTGTCACGCCCGGAAAGAATTAATAAATATTGCAAATAGATCTGGTCGCCATGAAACACATAGCCTTTGCTTACAATGTGGGATGAATCCATCTTTCCGTTAGACTCAACAATCCATTTCGCATTTTGAATGATGTCGTCATAGTATGCTGTTCCCCATACAGTGGGTTGTACATTCTTTTTGTTCGTATATGCAGCACCCTCCAGCATGACTCCTCCTTTCCACACCTTATATAAAGTACAATGAGCAAGATCGTAGGCGGCGTAACATTCGGAATCCAGTGCCAACGTGAGCATCCGCGGTTTCTTGTCTAAGACTGACCTAAAGGCCCATGGATCTCTTGGTCTTTGAATTTTAGCAGATTTTTTTTGAGTACATGCTAAACAGAAAATTATGATTGCAATAAACGCCGTTGTTTGAAAACGGATCATGACTCTTTTGTTATAGATGATAAAGTTTTTTTTCAGATCACTTTACTGAATTAAAATTCTAGCTTAAGGCCAATGAAGATGTTTGTGGAGAAACTTAAAAGTTCCCTCACTGCGCATCGAATGGCCCCCGTTAAAGAATTCTATTTCTGTTTTGTCTCGAAGATTGAACTGGTCATAAAAATAGCTGACTTTTCCATACTCATAGGCGACCCACTCATCCGGCTGAACGATATCATGATGACCTCGTTCAACCATGAATGGTCTCGGAAAAATGAGGTATGCCATTTCTGCGTAACTGAATGTACTACCCATATTGAAATAAGGCATTTCCCATTCTAAGCTATTCATAAAACTGCCCTCGTAGTGCGTGTCCACAACCTTGCGTGTCCAATCTCCAAAGTCTCCAGAACAAATAGAGAGGCAATATCCTTCCAATACCGCTGGTACTCGCATGGCCGTCTCGCCTCCATAGCTGATACCATAAAAAGCAATTCTGTTACCATCGACAAACGGAAGCGATCTTAACCAGCGAATAGATTGGTCGTGTTGGGAAACAATAAATGAGAAAAGTGTTTTCTTTAAGGTGTTCGCTTTCCGGTTGAGCCATCGGTATCTATCCTCTCCGCGGTAAGGATTTTGAGGTGCATACACTATGAATCCCTGGTCTGCAAGCCTGGCCGCTACATCATTATAACCCGTACTATTTCCTTCAACCAGTTTTTGAGGTGTATTATTGCGTCCGTGCTGACAAACAACAACGGGACGTCTTTCACCAGGTTTGACATCCTTTGGTATAAGAAGAACTCCGGCAGCAAAAAGATTTGGATAAACATCCAATACCACTTCATAACCTGTCCACCGTTCTTTATCATAAATCTTTCGTGTGCCCGGATTTGGAGGCAACAAGCTATCATCAAATTTGCCCAAAATTTCTTCCCAGAAAAACTTTCTAAATTCCTTTGCCTTGTCAATGAACCGATCGGGCGAATAATACGGATGATAAGGTTTGGTACTCCAGTTTCTTTCTCCAAATTCCGGCATCAGTTTATAAAGAAAGAATCTGTTTCTTTCTTTGTCAGAATCACGGAGCAGCCATTGGATGTGATCTTCTATTTCCTTTACCTGGCGTATTTGCCTTTCTTTTGGATTGAATAAACTTCGATTGTCAGCAGGGATGTCATTAGCAATTGGCAAGGACAAATTATGGCCCAGAAACGTGACAAATTTTTCTAACGCGGTTTTGGATCCAAAGTTGACCGGATTATTTTTCCCATCGCTAACAAGCTCCCTGGATTGAAACCCACGTTTTGTTAATTGATCAATGCGATTATACTCGGATTGAACATCCTTAAATGCAGGTGTATGTAATCTGCCTTTGTATCCCGTAAAAGGTAATCCCTCAACCTCTGCAGGATTTTTGGAAGATTCTTTTAATTTGTCGACGATGTCGGGAATTGAACTGTATTCAATTACCATTGGACGAGGAGCAATAAGCGTTGCTATTTCTGCATCACCAAATTCCGAAAGAAGTCCCCATACATTGCGGTAGATGGGTTCATCCCAAACTTTTTGCCGTGTGTTGAAGTAGCCACTCACAAAAACAGCATCAATTCTTTTGTCAACGGCTGCTGAATAGAATGCGATCAGTGCTCCTTCACAATAGCCAGCAACACCGATCTTTAAATCTTTGTCTGATGATTGTTTGAACCAGTCTATCGCAGACAATACTTTCTGAACTTCATATCCAATAATATGTCGTCCCATGTGATAGGCCTGCCTGTAAATCCATTCGCGATAAGTTTGTTGCTGTTCCTCTCCTGGAAAAAGAAGAGTTCTGCTAATGATAACAGGGATCAATACCTGGAATCCGTTTTCGGCAAGTCGCCGCGCAAGTTGCGATTCACCGGCTATGCCAGGCAAAAGTCCAATTAGTTGTTCCGGCTCCTGGTCTGCATCTGGTATTACTATGATGTTAGCCGTTGGCTTCGCTTTGGGTTGAAGCAAAAGACCTTCACCATGCACCCTGTTTAAAACCGGCCACCTAACCTGGTAGATCCTGTATTTTTCCATTTCAGCAACAAGGCTCGGATTATTGTCGATTGAAAATTTTTCCATTGCGACCTGCGGGTATTTATCAGGTAGCCCTACATCGTAATTCACTAATGGTTCGTTCTTATTCTCAACTCCAATGTATTTCATAAATCTCCGCCGATTCGGATCTACCGATTTCTCATAAGCTTCCTGTGATGTAAGATCGCGATGCCATAATTTTAAACGGTTACCAACAGATTCATCGATTTTTTCTTCGATAAACTTGTGAGCATCATTCAGCATTGTCACCGAGCGATCATTTTCCGCTGCGAGTAGTTTTGTTCCCGGCAGAACTTCCGGCATCTTGTTATATGGGAAAATTGAATTTTTATTATTAGCAGGTAATTGAAAGCCTTCGGCTTTGAGAGTTAAGCTGAAGATCATTAAACAAAGAAGTGAGATTTTACTTTCCATTACCAATCGATTTTATTTGCCCGGTTTGAATTCAATTATTTACGTCTCTTGCCATAGCTCATGAACTTTTTGCAGGTCTTTTTTCATCGCATCGAAAACAACTTTTTTATCGCATGAAATTTTGGTAGCTCCATTCTCTGCGCCTCCTAACGAATATTCAAGGTGTAACGTAACAGGTACGCTGACCCGATATTGTTTTAATAGCTTGAAGTATGTTTTAAAATCAACCATACCTTGACCCACGGGTGTATTCTGTGTGTCCCATAATCCATTTTTCTTTTCCCACATGAAGTCTTTGATGGCTAAGGTTTTTATTTGTGGTTGTATAAGGCGTAGGCTGCTCTGCCATGACAAGCCACCTTCGACCACAGCATGACGAATATCATATTGCAATCCCATGTATTGTTTGTCTGCCTCTTTTAATAATTCCCACAACTCCCAGATGACAGAACCAACCTCGTTGCCTGCATGATTCTGGTAGCATCCGGTCAATCCCAATTCTTTATTGAGATAGCTTAATTCTTTAATTTTTTGTTGGAAATACTGTAGCGATTCCGGGATACTTTTTTCTTGCGGATAGACAAACCAGTTCATCCGATAGTATTGAATCCCGAGTTTAACTGCTGTCTGTAGTACTTGTTTATCTGTAGTATTATTTGCATCCTGGACAGCACTAGTCATCAACAAAGGGCTCAAGCCAGCCTTGCGCATGGCTTCAGCAGCTTTAGGGAGATCGCTTTCAACCCGTGTCGGCAACACATGGCCATTGGGACGTACCGTCAGGTCTACTCCATCAAAACCCATTTCAGCTGCAGCTTCCGCCATATCACGATAATTCAAAAACTGCAAGTGCTTAGAGAAAATATGAATCTTTAAACGATCCACAGGCGTGTCACTAAATATGGAGGACAGGTTTCCATGCATGAGAGGAAAAAGAGTGCCCGTTATGAGTGACTTCTTTAAGAAGCTTCTCCTGGAGTTGTCATTTTTTTGCGGTTTCATTCTTTAATATCTTTTTTGCGTTTGCCTGGTAAATCTTCTTCAGAACGTTGTCATTCAGACCGAAGCCATACGAAGGCCAATGATAAAACCTGTAATAATAAAAGTGTTCATCTAATGTCTCGAGGATACGAAATGTTATCTCATACATATGTGACTCAGGAATATTATCTGTCCCATATAAAAGTTTATCCTGGTACTTCTCATAAAACGATGACATATACCTTGGAATGGTAGAAGTCTCGCCAAAACGAGCGGATGCATCAGCATAAAGATTTTTGTATTTATCCAGGAGTGATCCTAATATGGAAAGATCGTACTCGCAATTTGCATAATGACAAGCGATGAACGTTGTGCGGGGATTATCGCGGACAGCATTATCGAGGGTTTTGATAAGAGCGGCATGACCAAAAATTCCTTTTTGCGTTGAATCGATTCGCCATGTATAAGCGTTCATGAGGCCATCATTTGTTGAGTCCATTGGTAAATACATCCATAATGGTTCAGCTACATGAATATTGATCGGTATCCTCAACTCACCACATCTTTTCAGCAAGGGTTTCATAAGGGGGTCATCAATATGCGGTCCAAAACCTCCCGAATATCTTAAACCAAAACCCTTATCACTCAATTCTCCAATTCCCCTTGCACCTACTTTTATACATCGCTCAAGCTCCTTTACTGCTTTTTGGGTCCAGCCAGGTTCTTTGAATCCATTGATATCAAATCCGCACCATACTGCAAACCGATCACCGTATTTGGCATATTTCGAATAAATACTGTCAAATTTGTTTCCAATAGCACCACTTAAAATAATTGTTTTTTCTATTCCGGCACTGTCCATCGTTTTTACCCATTCTGCCACTTCTTCATCAGTTTTTGCAAAATCATGGGAATGCATATCAATCGCCCGAAATTTTGCCTTTTTGATTAGAGTCACAGGCAATTGATAAATGGATTGCGGGCGAAAATCTTTAAGCTTCAACTGCTCGGGGTTTTGCGAATAACAAGGTCCAAACCTCATTAACATGATGAGTGTAATAAATGAAACAACAAGGATTTTCATTTTTGGTTGATAAAATTAGAATTAATAGAAAGCTCTCAAGGTTTTATCGGACAGGTCGACTTGGGCTAAAGACTGCTGAAAAGACCGTTTTAACTAGTGGCAAAAAAAGATTCCTTTATCTTTCCTTTCATGATTATCAAAGAAAGTCTGACGCCTTATTCAAGTTAGCTATAAAAAATCATTCTTTAATTCGCCTTCTGGGTTAATCAATTGTCAATGTAAAAGAAATTCTCCCGAAGCATCTTCACTCATTTTATTAGCAAAAGAATCAATCGCCTCCACGAGAACTCTATAAAATCCGAATTTCTTTTCTGGAATTTTTTTGCTGAACACGTTGTCGTCCACCACGCGGTCACCATCTTTTCCGTCATCCTTTAATTCTAATTCAAATGATGTTGCAGCATCATCCTTCTTAATAAACTTAGCTTTGACAGATTGAATCTTTGACCCATCGTACACCTTCACCTGGACAATGTTATCACCAGGAATTCTTATCCACCTTATTTCAGGAGGAGTAATATCTCTGCCTTGTACTTGAAATTTAATTACGCCTTGTTTTTTGAGATGATAAGGATAATTGGGAAGCCAATACTCGGCGAAAAACTGGATGTTGTGATTTGCCGGACAGTTCGAAGCAATTAACGGGATGTTATATTTTGCTGAAGCTCCCACGTGGTCAAAATCGGTCCAATCGTCCGATCGCCGAACATTAGCTCCAAAGGGATTAATAAATTGATCTGACGAAAATAGATTTGTGCGCCAGTACTTCTTCTGGTCTTTTACAAGCAACACAATTGATTCACCGGGATTCGCTATTCCATCGCCATTTCCATGGCCCAATAGAACAGTTTCGCTGTCAACGGCGCTTTTTGCTACCGTAAATTTCTTTCCGTCGGCTATTTCAAAATCTTTTATCTCCGGCAAATTCCTTTTTATTGGTACTTCAAAAAAATCCGTCCATTCATTACCATGTAGATCTTGTATGGTTAATTTGAACTTTTCAATTTCGATGCTATCAACCTGTACATGAAATGAAAACGGCGTCTGGCAGGTTTTTGTTTGATTTATTCCAACATCACCGAACTGCGATTGATCATGTGCTACGATCGCGGTTTTTCGTGTGGCAGATAATTTCCCTCTTATTTTTTGCCCTGTGGATAATCCTTTGTTGAATACTTTAATTGAAAGAGAAACATCTTTTCCGTTTGTCACCCAACCCATATCGTTTATTTGAACGGAAGCGATAGCCATATTAGGCTTATCGTTTTGTTTATTGATCCCTATTTCATGCATACTACCATTGAGATGAATTTCCAGCCTTCCTGAATTATCGCTTGTCATGGTTTTTGTGGAAGCCTTTGAAGTTCTTAAATCAATATCATTGATAATATACGTTTGGTTTTTTTCGTAAATAGCGGCAGTTCGTATGGTCACGTTTACAAAAGGAAGAATTTCGCCGTCAGGAAGAAATTCCCTCACGGTGCACCTGAAACCTCTTTTATCGACATTCTCCAGCATGGTGAACCCGGGGACATCCCGGTCGGAACTGACATTATAATCCCAAACGGAAAATTCCGGGTACACATCAACATGATCCCATCTAAGCGGCCGTGCAGGAGGCGTCTTAAAAGTATGAAAGAGGAATTCGAACATTTCACCAAGGCCGCATGTCGAATGCTCCGCGTTGTAGATTTTGAATTGGTAGTTATCCATGATCTGCGGCCAGATCCGGTTCATGTCTTCATGATAGCCGCGAATAAAATCCCTGTTGCCATAGTTAAGACGGAGATTCACGCCTGCATAGTTTTTATACATATCTATGTGGCGGTACTCAACGGGAAAATTCCTGGGGCCAACGATGAATTCGGATGAACCACAAAAATTTCCTGCACCTGAAAATAGATGTGGATATTTTCCTGCGATCCAAAAGGTCATAAAACCACCCATCGACAGACCGGAAATGCCTCTGTGCTCCCTGTCCGCTATCGTGTGGTAATGCGTGTCGATATACTGGATAAGCTCAGGATAGTATATGGGAAACTGACGGAAAGTTTCGACGGGATCAATATTATATGGTCGGAAGTAATATTTTTCGTCTGGCTCGCGGTTATATCCGTCTGACTTAACAACGATCACTTCGTGAGAAGAAACAAAGTTTGCAATATTGTCTCCATTGTTGTCGTTGGCTTTATCAAATTCATCGTAGTGCTGTCCTCCATCTCCAAAATAGCGCTGAGACCAACCATGAAGAAAATAAATGACGGAATATTTTTTGTTTGGATTGTCGAAGTAGCCCGGAGGTAGAAAAATGCGATAGCTCCTCATCTCCCCAAACACGTTGCTGTAATGTCTTGAGTCAAGAATGGTTACTCCTCCCGCCAATTGCGCACGGGTAATAACCGCCAGCAATAGCCAAAAAACGGAATTAACAATTAGTGGCAGTCTTTTCTTTATGAGCTTTAGCATAACAATCAACTCTTTGCCCTGCGTGAATTTAACATCAACACTCTAAATTAGCCAGACTTAAGAACTATCAGCGTTTGAAATTGAGTGCAGGTTCAAACGTTTGCATAACGATTTATTCTTATTGGCGAATCATATTCTTCTGATCAATAAAAAAATTGGGTTAGCATTGTGGCATGATTGCCGCGAGACGCAAAAAAACAAAAGACATATTCCGTATGAAAAAATCGTTTTTTATAACGAATATTTTCCTGATTGCTTCTATTATTTCTTTCGCACAACAGAAAGCCGCAGTTCGGCAGTACAAAAAAAACTTTAAAACCTATGCGTTTTCAGACCCCGACCCTGTTCCCGAAGTAGGACGGATTTATCCTTATTATCGGTTTGACGGTTACACCGATTCTGCTGTCGACAAAGAATGGAAAGTTGTCGAACTGGAAAACAAGTATATAAAAGTGCTGATACTGCCGGAGATCGGTGGCAAAATATGGGCGGCAATAGAAAAAACAACTGGCAAGTCTTTCATTTATTATAACCATGTCGTCAAGTTTAGAGACGTAGCGATGAGGGGTCCCTGGACAAGCGGCGGTATTGAGCCTAACTACGGCATCATTGGACACACTCCCAACTGTGCCACGCCGGTTGATTATACCACGCTGCAGAAATCCGACGGTAGCGTTAGTTGTGTAATTGGAGTATTGGACCTGCTTACTCGTACATCGTGGCGCATAGACATTAATTTGCCCGCTGAGAAAGCCTATTTTACCACGAGCTCCTTCTGGTACAACTCGTCCCCAATTGAGCAGCCTTACTACACGTGGATGAATACTGGTATTAAGGCAGCAGGCAACCTGGAATTTATTTATCCGGGAACAAAATACCTCGGACATGAAGGTGAATATGATGACTGGCCGATAAACAAACAAAACGGAAAAGACATTTCATTTTATAACAACAACGATTTCGGGGGTTATAAATCCTACCATGTTTTCGGAAAATACACTGACTTTTTTGGAGGATATTGGCACGATGAAGATTTTGGCATGGGACGCTATGCGACGCATGATGACAAAGCCGGGAAGAAAATTTGGATCTGGGGATTATCGCAACAGGGCATGATATGGGAAAAGCTGCTCACTGACACAGACGGGCAATATGTGGAGGTGCAAAGTGGAAGACTGTTTAATCAATCAGCCGATAACAGCACGTTTACTCCCTTTAAGCATCGGGGATTTCTGCCGCACACAACTGACGTATGGACGGAATACTGGTTTCCTGTATTGAAGACAAAAGGGTTTGTAGCGGCAAATAATTTCGGCGCAATGAATATTAAGCGCAGTGATCGCTTCCTGAGCATTTATTTTTCCCCACTCCAAAAAATTGATGATGAATTAAAAATAACTGCGGGAGGCAAAACGATCTACTCGAAAAAAATCAGGTTGAACCCAATGCAAGTTTTTGTGGATTCGATAAAACTCAGTGAGCTGAATGAAAAACTCGTGGCCACGCTTGGTGGAGATAAATTAAAATATGAAGAAGATACCTCAGCAAATGTGTTAAGTCGCCCGGTACAAACGCCTGATAACTTTGACTGGAACTCTACTTACGGTCTATATCTGCAGGGGAAAGAAAAAATTCGCGAACGCGATTACCCAGGAGCGAAGGAAAAGTTGGAGGCTTGCCTTAAAACAAATCCATACTATACTCCAGCGTTAAGCGATCTTGCAATGGTCTTATATCATAGCAGCAATTACGACGAAGCATTGCGAATGGCGAAAACAGCTTTGTCAATTGATACCTACGATCCCGCAGCCAATTATTATTACGGTTTGATCAATCGACGTCTTGGAAACATTACCGACGCGAAAGATGGTTTCGACATTGCGTCGTTGGATGTATCGTTCCGCGGTGCAGCTTATACCAATCTCGCTTCAATTTATTTAGCGGAGCATAACCTGGAAACGGCAGCTGACTATGCGAGCAAGAGCATTGCAGTAAACAAATACGCTGTGGATGCCCATCAAATGCTTGCTGTAGTTTATCGTCTTCAGGGCAAAAGAATGGAGGCAGATAAGACTCTTCGCACACTTCAACAATATGACCCGCTGAACCATTTTGCAAACTTTGAAAAATACTTATCGCAACCAACGGAGCAAAACAAAGCGAGGTTCACAGGGCTAATAAGAAATGAAATGCCACAGGAAAGTTACCTTGAGTTGGCCACCTGGTATTTTCAAATCGGTAGGAGGGAAGAAGCCATCAAAGTATTACAACTGTCGCCTGCTAATGCTGAGGTATCATATTGGCTGGCATATCTGCAGAATGGATCGCTTAATGCTGAGCAACTTCATCGCCATCTCGTATTTCCTTTCCGGCCAGAGACTGGCGAAGTGTTGAAGACGCTTATCTCCACCAAGCGTGGCCACGAGTTTTTCATTCAGCTCACTGAGTTTTATCGAATCCACAAAAACTTGCATTGGGTTC
>JGI24806J26614_1000325_pt1 | contig 13676 bp, 11 predicted proteins | sample Kansoi200umMDA_FD_26614 | JGI IMG/M metagenome (IMG submission 26614)
ATCACAATCATGGACAAGACCATTTGAAAGAGCCTTCTAAACAAGCTGGCGAACACATGCATGAAATCAAGCATCAGCATCACCATGCCGCAGGCCATGCGGGTCACGACCANCATAAGATGATGATCNCTGATTTCAAAAAAAGGTTTTTTGTTGTCCTTGTCCTTACGATACCCATCATCCTGTTGTCCGAAATGATACAGCATTGGTTAAATATCCATATAAGTTTTGCCGGTTCTCAATACATTTTGCTTGGACTTTCGTCTATTGCTTTCTTTTATGGGGGCTGGCCCTTTTTGAAGGGATGGTTTGAAGAGATAGAAGGGTGGAGACCCGGTATGATGACTTTGATTGGTTTTGCAATCACAGTTGCCTATGTGTATAGCGTTGCAACGGTCTTCGGCTTGAAAGGAATGGATTTTTTCTGGGAGTTGTCAACCCTTATTTTAATCATGCTGCTCGGCCACTGGATTGAAATGAAATCCATTGCTGGCGCCTCGAAGGAACTGGAACTCTTNGTACAGTTGATGCCATCCGATGCTCACTTGGTTCATGGNGATCAGATCATGGATGTCAAGACCGAAGAGTTAAAGGAAGGCGACNTGATCTTGATCAAGCCCGGGGAAAAAATTGCGGCTGATGGAGCCATCATTGAAGGTGAAAGCTATTTGAATGAAAGCATGCTTACGGGCGAATCAAAACCTGTTGGGAAAAAGAGAGGGGAGAAGGTAATTGCCGGATCATTGAATGGCAATGGCTCACTAAAAGTTAGAGTAGCTCACGGAGCTAAAGATTCTTATTTATCACAAGTGATCAAATTGGTTCAGGATGCTCAGAAGTCAAAATCAAAAACACAATTATTAGCTGATAAGGCGGCACAATGGCTGACACTGATTGCAATTGTTGCCGGAATCATTACTTTTCTATACTGGTATTTTGATGGGAAAGAGTTAGCATTTGCAATCGAAAGAATGGTAACTGTTATCATTATTTGTTGTCCACACGCCCTTGGACTAGCCGTACCACTGGTTGTTGCAAAGTCAACAGCTCTATCTGCAAAAAGCGGTTTGTTGATTAAAAACAGAACTGCTTTTGAAAATTCAAGAAAGGTCACAACTCTTGTATTTGATAAGACCGGTACTCTTACTGTTGGGAAATTTGAGGTATCCAAAGTTGTTTCAGTGAGGCCTGACTTGGACGAAAAAGAATTGATAAGAATTGCATCCTCGTTGGAGCAAAATTCAGAGCATCCTATTGCTGCTGGCATAATGCAAAAAGCTAAAGAATTAGCTGTTACAATGCCACCATTGGAAAACTTTCATGCGATAACAGGTAAGGGCGTCGAGGCAACGGTTGAAGGCAAGCAGGTCAAAGTTATTAGTCCTGGATATTTGAAAGAACAAAATATTGCATTACCTCAGAACTTTAGTTCAGATGAATCAGAAACTGTTGTATTCACAATAATCAATAATTCATTGGCTGGTTATATTGCATTATCTGATGCCATTCGCCCTGAATCTTTTGAAGCTATTCAAACTTTAAAAGAGAGCGGCATCAAATCTATTTTGCTAACCGGTGATAATAAAAAAGTAGCTGAAACTGTAAGCAAAAAATTAAGAATGGATAGTTTCATCGCTGAGGTATTACCGCATCAGAAGTTAGAAAAGATTAAAGAGCTGCAGGAAAAAGGAGAATTTGTCGCAATGACCGGAGATGGTGTAAATGATGCGCCCGCCTTAGCGCAGGCCGACGTGGGCATTGCCGTCGGAAATGGCAGCGACATTGCTGCGGAAACCGCGGACATCGTTTTGGTTAACAGCAATCCAAAAGACATAGTGAGTCTTATCCTGTTTGGAAAAGTTACTTACAAAAAAATGGTTCAAAACCTTGGGTGGGCAACGGGCTATAACGCAGTCGCGCTGCCTCTGGCGGCCGGTGTTTTGTACAAAATGGGTATTCTTCTTAGCCCTGCCATTGGCGCTGTGCTGATGAGTGTAAGTACAGTGATTGTAGCAATTAATGCTAACTTGCTTAGGGTAAAATAAATGGGGATGCCACCTGATGAAAAATTACACTGGGAAAGAATCTATGAAACCCGGTCTGAAAATGACTTTGGTTGGTTTCAACGTTACCCGGAAACCTCTATAAAATTTGTTCACTTATTTCAGTTACCCTTTACTGCAAATATTATTGACATTGGTGGGGGAGATAGTCACATGGTAGATGCATTGTTGGACGAGGGATACCAAAACATTTGGGTGCTTGATATTTCTGCAAAGGCAATTGACAAGGCCAGGGCAAGATTGGGCGATAGAGCGTCAAAAGTTATCTGGATCATTTCTGATATTGTTGAATTTGTTCCGCCGGTAAAATTTCATTTATGGCATGATAGAGCTGCGTTCCATTTTCTCACAAACGAAGGTAAAATTCACAGATACGTTTCTATTGCGGAAACAGCGATCAGGAAAGGCGGGTACCTGATATTGGGCACCTTTTCAAAAGAGGGACCCAAAAATTGCAGTGGACTAAAGATCAAACAATATTCAGAAAGATCAATGTCTGCGCGTTTTGAATCCTCATTTAAAAGAGTAAAATGTTCTCATGAAGTCCATGTCACACCTTTCAATACCACGCAAGATTTTCTATTTTGTAGCTTTCGGAAAAAATGATTAAGCCTAGCGCCTTCATCTATGCATTTACAAAGCGAAAAGGATAAATAGCCAAACCCCGCGGTTTTTTACATGGTATGATTTCTGAGAGTATAAAAATCATGAAGATCATTTTTTTTACCTCCTGTGTTTTTCTGTGTACAATTTCTTTTGCCCAGCATCACCATGAGCAAATGCCGTCCAACAAAAAAGACACAATCCCGGTAAAAAACAAGATGCCGGATATGCCGGTAAAGAAAGACAGTTTGCAGCTGGGTAACATTCCCGAGATGGAAGGGATGTCGAACATGGATCATGCAGACCAAGGCATGAATCTGATGTCTCATTCTTATTCAAGAAATCTTCCTATGAGCAGGAATGGTTCAGGCACAACCTGGATGCCCGATGCGAGCCCGATGTTCATGTACATGAGTACAAAAGATAAATCTATGTGGATGCTTCATGGAAATATTTTTTTGCGATATACCAAACAAGATCTATTTAACGACGGCTCAAGAGGCGATGATCATTTTGATGCGCCTAACTGGTTTATGGGAATGTATAACCACCAGGTCGGCGAAAAGGGATTGTTCAATGCTACTGCTATGATCAGCCTCGATCCGCTTTTGATCGGGGAAGCCGGCTATCCTTTGTTGTTTCAGTCAGGTGAATCATATCAGGGCAAAAAACTCGTAGATCGTCAACATCCGCATGATCTCTTTTCAGGATTGAGCGTTGGTTACGCTCAAATGCTTAGTAAGGATGCGGATGTATTTGCCTACTTCGGTTACCCGGGTGAACCTGCCCTGGGTCCTCCTGCCTTCATGCACAGAATTTCTACAATGAATAATCCGGATGCTCCTCTCGGGCATCACTGGCAGGATGCAACACATATTACGTTTGGCGTCGGAACGTTAGGTTTTCGATACAAGAATTACAAAATTGAAGGCTCCATTTTTACGGGCAGGGAGCCCGACGAGAACAGGTATGATTTTGACAAGATGAGATTTGACAGCTACAGTTACAGATTGTCGGCAAATCTCTCGGAAAACTGGGCGCTCCAATTTTCGCAGGGATTTATTCACAGCCCTGAACTGTTAGAACCGGGGATTGACATTACGAGGACCACTGCTTCCGCTATTTATTCAAGATGGTTAAAAAAGAACAATTACTTCAACCAGTCGATCATTTGGGGATTAAATCATCCAAGTGAAGGTCATGATGAGCACTCCATCTTATATGAGGCAAATCTGCAGTTGAATAAGCAAGCTGTTTATGGTCGCTACGAATTTGTACAAAAATCCCCTCATGAATTGGATATACCTTCGATAGACGACGGTAATTTCAATATAAATACTTTTACCGCAGGGTATAACAGGCTGCTTTGGGATTTTAGTCTTCTGCAATTAGCCATTGGTGCCCAGGTTACTTTTAATTTTCCTCCCGCCGAACTAAAGGCCTTATATGGTAATCTTCCCCTCGGCGGGCAGGCATATCTTCAACTGAAACCGCCCTTGCATCGACATTAAGATTCTTTCCCTGGCGCTTTTCAAATAAAAATTTCTATATTTGGCTAAATAAATTTTTAGACATGGCTAAAAATATATTTAGTTTGATAAAAATATTTTGCTGATGAGAAAAAAGTATAAGTTTTTGGCAGGGATAATAGTTTTTGTGGCTGGTATTGTTTCCTGTCAGAAACTCCTGCCTAAAACCCCCAACTCAGAGGATATTCTGGATGGGCCAATCGAAGGATTAACCAGTGAGCAGCTGGCAATTTTCATTCGCGGGGACAAAGCTTTCAACGACGAAGTATTTACGCCCGAAAATGGACTTGGCCCGTTGTTCGTTGCCACCTCTTGTGGCACCTGTCACGCGGGGGATGGAAAAGGTCATCCATTTACAACCCTGACGAGGTTTGGCCAGGTTGACAGTACCGGCAATCATTTTTTGCATTTAGGAGGACCTCAATTGCAAAACAGGGCAATTTATAATTACGCCTATGAAACGATTCCTCCCGGCGCAACTTCTTCAAAGTTCACACCTCCCGCTAATACAGGCCTGGGATTCCTGGATGCATTAACCGATGGCGATATTTTAGCATTAGCCGATCCTAATGATTTAAACGGCGATGGAATTTCAGGTCGTCCCAATTGGATCAACATTACGTCTTATCTCCATCCAAGAGCAAACAGCGCCATACAGGGAGGTAAATACATTGGAAGGTTTGGAAAAAAAGCGGCTGCCTATGATCTGTTGCATCAAACCGTAAATGCTTATAACCAGGATATGGGTATCTGCTCAAGCTATGAGCCGTATGACACTTACAATGGACAGGTCCTCGACCCTGAAATAAGTAATCAAACTGTTTTGGATGTAGTAGGATATTTAAAAACATTGAAGGCACCCATTCAACGGAATGCGGACCATCCGGACATTGTTGCCGGCAAAAATATTTTTTTGCAGACAAGCTGCGGAAAATGTCACGTGCCTCAACTGACAACAGCAAATTCTTCAATTGCGGCCTTATCAAACAAGACTTTTTTCCCTTACACAGATCTGCTCTTGCATGATATGGGTACAGGACTTAACGATGGATATACTGAGGGAACGGCCTCAACCGGTGAATGGCGCACTCCACCTTTGTGGGGTTTAGGGCTTTCAAAGAATTCACAGGGTGGCGAATATTTCCTATTGCATGATGGCAGAGCGAAAAGCATCGAAGAAGCCATTTTACTTCATGGGGGAGAAGCCCAGCAAAGCAAATCGAGCTTTCAACAACTTAACGCAACCGATAAAGCAAACCTGATTAAATTCCTTGAATCACTTTAAAACGTTTAGAACAATATGAAGCGAAGGGAATTTATCAAGAGGAGTTGTGTGGCTTGTTTATCGGCGAATGCTCTTTTAACATTAGTCCCATCTTGCAAATCAGTAAAATTTATCTCAGGAAAGTTGAATAGTGATGGACTGATCATTGATGCGGACGATTTTAAAGTCGCGAAGGCGGGAAGCAGTTCGCTTCGTTCCTATGTTATTGTGAGAAATGATGCATTGAAGTATCCCATTTGCGTTTTCAGGTTCAGCGAAACTGATTATTCGGCGTTATGGATGCAATGCACACACCAGGGGACAGAGTTGCAGGCTGCGGGGGATTATTTGCATTGCCCGGCACACGGAAGCGAATTCAGTAATAAGGGGCATGTGCTTAACGGGCCCGCTGACAGAAATCTTAAATCATTTCCTGTAACAATAATGAATAACGAATTATTTATCGATCTGAGAAGGCAATGAAAAAAATATTTTTTATGCTGCTCCTGGTTGTGTTTGGACGTGAATTACCAGCACAAATTGATCCTGAACTGTTGCGTAGAATTCCTGCGAAAACAGATTCCCTGGCCATGAACATGGATGCAACCTACTCCCGACCATTTCTGCAGGTTGGCAAACTCCCAGTGGCATTGGGTGGATACGTGGAAGCGAACTATCAATACGTTAGCGAAAATGGCGTCAGTGAAGGACACGAGTTTCAAATGCGTCGGGTGTCTCTGTTTCTATCTTCCACTATTTCAAAACGAATAAAATTTTTAACCGAAATAGAGTTTGAGGATGGAACCAAAGAGATCAATCTTGAATACGCGTCGGTTGATTTCGAGTTTGATCCTTTATTTAACTTACGCGGCGGCATTGTCCTAAATCCGATCGGCTCGTTTAATCAGAATCATGATGGCCCAAAATGGGAATTTGTCGAGCGACCCATTTCGGCTACACAACTATTACCTGCTACGTGGAGTAATGTTGGCTTTGGTGTTTATGGAAAGAAGTATTCCTCCAATTGGGTGTACGGATATGAAGCTTACCTAACTAATGGCTTTGATGACAAGATCATCGCGAATTCGGAGAACAAAACTTTTCTTCCGGCCAGTAAGGAAAATCCAGATCGCTTTGAAGAAAGCTTCAATGGCAGCCCTTTATTTACGGGAAAAATAGCAGTAAGAAACAGAAAGGTTGGCGAAATAGGTCTTTCTTATATGGGCGGCGTTTATAACAAATGGCAGGAGGACGGGATAAGGCTCGATAAAAAAAGGAGAGTGGATGTGGTAGCAGTCGATTTCAACACTACGCTTCCTGCAATAAATACATGGATCAACGGTGAATGGAGCTGGACTCATGTAAATCTGCCGGACGGATATAGCCAGCAATTCGGAAGCAAGCAACAGGGAGGATTTGTCGATTTTGTTCAGCCGGTCATCAGAAAACCTATGCTGGGTTTTGAAAATGCCGTTATAAATGTCTCCCTTCGACTGGAGTATGCCGACTGGAACAAAGGAACATTCATTCAAACAGGAGGAAAAATTTATGATGAAGTGTGGGCAATTACACCGTCTATTTCATTCAGACCCGGGGCCCAGACTGTTGTCCGATTCAATTATCGTCATCAGCAACAAAAGGATCTTTTAGGAAACCCGCCTTCCAAAACCGGCGCAATCCAAATAGGAATATCAACGTATTTCTGAGGATAGGGGAGGTTGTGTTTTTCTTTGTGCCCGTTGTGTACCCTTTGTGCACTTGGTGACCTCAGCAGAGTCACAAGAACAAGGTGCCTGAGCGTAGGAAAGAAATAGTTTGAATTTATTCTTTAATTGGGAGATGTATTTTTATTTTTGCTTTTAATGCGTTTATTAGGGTTCATATTGGCGATTTGGATTCTTGCGCTTAACTTCCTGCCTTGCGCAGATAGTTTTGCTATTAGTAGAGAAAAAGCAAAATCCGAAATAGCAACACAGCACCAAGGTGATGACCACAATGATACGTGCTCACCTTTTTGTCATTGTGCCTGCTGTGCAGGATTTTCAATAAATCATGTTGTTACTGCGTTATCGTCATCACCGTTGATTATCTCCAAAAACTTTTATTCTTATCTCCCTGATAATCTTATAGAAATTTCGCTTCCCATCTGGCAACCTCCCAGGTTGTAATTACACTTCTATTATCGTGTTTTTTTATGCCATTTCTGTCTTGCAGAAATGGCAACTGCAATTAATATTATCAAACACATGACTTCATCTTACAAAAAAGAATCATTTCGTGAGAAATGGGGAACCAGGACAATTCTCTGGATAATATTATTTATCCTGGTTGCCCTTTTTATGGTGTACGTTTTTGTTAGGGGAATCAAGAGATGAAGAGGAATATCAAAAGCATATAAATGTTGAACACAATCATCCAGCATAATATAAACAAATCAAGTGAGCGTCAGTTACGAGGAAAGGCGTGCCCGCTTGATCCATGGAAAGCGGTAATGAAAATGGCGTGTGCACTAATGTTAGCTTTTAGTTCCACATGTTGCGAGGCTCAGCAGAGCCTTATCATCCACGTGACGGGTGGCGAAAACAAAATGTCTTTGTCAGGGAACATAAGAGTAAAAGAAACGCACAAGGGTTTTGCGACAGATACTGCTGGCCTGGCCATAGTCAGGTTTTTAACGAACGGCACCTACACATTGACCTTTTCGTCGGTTGAATACATGGAAGAGCAAGTTCGAATTAGCATTCCATACCCATTCGATACGTTGCGAATTAACCTCGAAGAGATGAAAAATGAATTGGAAGAAATAATTATTCAATCTACCCGGACGAGTAGAACTATCGCGAACGTTCCGACAAGGATTGAAACGATTGAGTTGGAAGAAATTGATGAGAAAAACAATATGCGCCCAGGCAATGTGGCCATGCTTCTGCATGAGAGTACTGGTATTCAAGTACAGCAAACCTCTGCTACTTCGGGCAATGCAAGTATCCGCCTTCAGGGTTTAGATGGGCGATACACACAGTTATTAAAGGATGGGTTTTCCAATTTTGGGAATTTTTCAAGTGGTTTAAGTGTATTGGAAATCCCTCCTCTCGATTTAAAACAGGTGGAGATCATAAAGGGGCCCGCCTCGCCGTTATTTGGGGGAGGAGCAATCGCAGGCGTGGTAAACTTTGTTTCTAAAACACCGACGGGTGATCCAGAATATAACTTCATTATTAACCAATCCAACATTGGGCAAACGAATATTGGCGGTTATGCATCGCAGAGGGCAAGGAAGGTAGGATATGCCCTGTTGGCCCTATACAACCGTCAACAACCCTACGATGTAGATCATGATGATTTCACAGAAGTACCGAAATCCCATGAATTCACCGTTCATCCCAAGCTATTCTTTTATCCTACGGAAAACACGATTTTATACATAGGAAACAGTCTTACTAAAGGCACGAGAAACGGTGGTGATATCCACGTAATAGAGGGAAACACAGACGCGCTTCATCAATATTCTGAAGAAAACGAAACAACCAGAAATATTACGACGTTGGAACTTGATCAAAAATTGGATGACAAAAAAAGGTTCATTGCTAAGCAAAGTCTGAGTGTATTTGACCGAAGGATCAGGATTCCTTCTTATTTGTTTTCCGGCATAGGCTACAATTCTTTCACGGACATTTCTTATGTAACCAGCGGCGGCAATCATGCGCTGGTACTAGGCGTGAATTTAGCTTATGATAAGTTTCGTGAAAAGGATGACAGCAGCGAAAACAGGGACAGTCGTTCAACAACAGGTGGTATTTACGCACAACAAACCTGGGACGCATCCAAAAAGATAAAACTGGAGAGTGGATTGAGGTTCGACGCCATCGAATACGTTAATTCCATTTATTCAAAGGACGAGTTTTTTGTGTTGCCAAGAATTTCTTTACTGGTCAAATACAATACTGAATTTTCATCCAGAGTCGGGGCAGGAATGGGATATAAAATACCTACTATTTTTACAGAACAAACCGAAACAATGCAATACAGGAATGTAATGCAAATCAGTAATGTAAAGTCCGAGAAAAGCTATGGCGCGACCGCTGATATAAATTATAAGACGAACCTAGGATTAAACTTATCGATCAGTGTAAATCATATGTTTTTCTATACGATGATAAATAAACCCCTGGTGTTACAGAATGATTCATCCGGTAATTATCGATTTATGAATGCAGCTAGACCGGTCCATAGTTTTGGCTTTGAGACGAACGCCAGGGTTATATTTAAAAACACCTTCAAGCTGTTTTTGGGATACACATTTAATGAAACAAGAGCAGAATATTTAACAGGGAAACAATATTTGCCACTTGTGCCCAAAGGCAAGCTGAACACTGCATTGATCTACGAAAAAGAAGACGTGATTAAACTGGGACTCGAAGCTTATTTCACAGGCCGTCAAGTTCTCTCGAACGGAACTGAAACTCCCCGCTTCGAAGAATTGGGATTCATGGCGGAAAAAATATTTAAGAAGTTTTCGCTATTTATCAATTTTGAAAACTTTACCGATACAAGGCAGAGTAAATACAAGAATGTGGTAAATGGTTCTCATGTGAACCCATCTTTTGATGAAATATGGACACACACGGAGGGTTTTGTTGTCAACGGGGGTATAAAAATTAAGTTGTAGTTATGCCGCACGATCACAGTCACCATGATCCTTCTCACGCTGCCAGTTTTGAGCACAGCAATAAAAATGCATTTATCATTGGCATTTTGTTAAACTTGGCTTTCGTCCTGGTGGAAGTCATTGCGGGGCTGATTTATAACTCAATGGCTTTGCTTACTGACGCCGGACATAACGCCAGCGACGTGGCAAGTTTATTGCTTTCCCTGGTTGCATTTTGGATGGCGAAAAGAAAATCAAGCGCAAAATATACCTATGGATTCAAGAAGACTACAGTACTTGCTGCTCTCACAAATGCGATCATATTACTGATTGCTATAGGAATTTTAGGGTATGAATCGGTGACCAGGATTTTTAGACCTGTTGCTGTTCAGGGACAGGTCATTGCATGGGTCGCAGCAATGGGTATTATTATCAATAGCATTTCCGCATTCCTGTTTCACCGTCACAAAGAAAAGGATCTAAACGTGAAAGGTGCCTATTTGCATTTACTGGCGGATGCGCTGGTTTCATTAGGAGTTGTTGTTGCAGGGATTGTAATGAGTCAAACAGGTTGGTATTGGCTCGATCCGGTAATCGGCCTCATTATAATGCTTGTGATATTAATAAGTACCTGGAATTTGTTGCGGGATAGTTTTAGGATGACAATAGATGCGGTTCCTTCAGGGATCGAACTAGAGAAAATAAAGAAGGTTATACTAAATGTTCACCACGTAAAAAGAGTTGGCCATGTGCACGTGTGGCCGTTGAGTACAACCGAAAATGCCTTAACGGCCCATGTAGTGCTGGACGATCAATTAGATTTCGATGACAAGCTGGGAGTGGTTGAAAATATCAAGCATGAACTGGTGCATCACAACATCCATCATAGTACCATCGAGTTGGAAAGAATTTTGGAGTGATAGAGAATCGTGATAAAATCATTTTCCAATTCTTCTTCCAATAAGCAGTTTGACAATTTGTTGATTCGAATTGTCAGTAAGACCAAACAACATTCCTGCATTGATTTCCCACATGGGATGAAGATACAGATCGACCATCGGGCCAATGAGATGTTCCTGCATTTCGCCGGGTAATATTTTTTTAAACGAACCAAGTAGCCCGTAATATTCAATCCCAAAACCAAATTTTTGCCTGATCGTATATACAGTTTTGAATTGAGGGGCAATACCAGTTCCTTCGTCAGCTCCGCTCAAAGTGAATTCGATGTTGGGATTGAATGAGAAGTACCATTTGCCAACCGACTTATCGATGATCGGCCTGATCTCTCCCTGCCATACCTGATCAGTTGTATCATCGATCTTGAAAAACCCAAATTCAACGGACAAACTTGCTCCAACGGGCCATTTCCAATTTTCGGGGATGGTTACTCTCGGTCTTATTTGATTACCCTGGTAATGGTACTTACCTCCTGGAGCAAATGCGGTGAACGTGTAAAGACCGACTTCGAAATTTTTTCCAAAGCCGTGTGTGATTTCAAGCGTTTCATTCGTAAACCTGGCAGCTTTGGGATCGGTCAGGAATTCACTTCCGTTAAAGGTATAATTGCTGTGCAATTCGAAAATTGTCCATTTGTCGGGAATCGTCGGTGACGCGTAAACCTGGATCTCGTTGTCAGCCTGTGCATTTGCCAATCCACTCACCAGTAGCAGAAAGAAAAGAATCGCTGAGTTTCGCATGTGATTTTTGAAGATATAATATCCTTTTTACTCCCAACTAACCGGAGTATCCGGAGATTTGTAATCCTCTCTGACGGGACTGAATACGTCGATTGCCACGCAGTCCACCTTTGCAATGGCTGAATGAGGTGTATTCGATGGGATAACGTGGTACATGCCGGTCTTGAGCGGGCAGGATTCTCCGCCAATCGTCATATCAAGTGCGCCTTCGATAATGTAGGTAATTTGCTCATGTACGTGATGATGTTCAGGAACCACGGTTCCGGCTTTGAGTGCAACATAGCCGAAAGTAATCTTGTCGCCATGAGCATAATAGGCCGTAATACCTGGAACGACATTCTTTGCGGGGATATCTTTTATGGATTGCATAAGCAAATATGCAACTAGTTTTCTAAAAACCAACCTTCGTCCAGATTTCCGTTCGCCCGATCAGAGAGATACCGAAATATCCCCTGACCTTTAACGTGTTTCTATCTTTTAATGAAAGATAGCAGCTGTAGGTTTTGCCGGTTTCAGGATCATAAATTTTCCCATCTTCCCATTGGTCATCATCAAAGCGAAAGCCCTTAAAAATTACAAGGCCGAGTATTGGAGCGCTACGCTTTGTTTCGTCAGGATTATTAATGTCGAGTCGGGGCTTTCCATTTGTTTCGGGATATTTCAGCCAAGTTATTTTTCCACAGTATCTCCCTGCTGATTTGTAGATCTGAATTTTTGCAGGTTCCTTGCCCGATGTAAGCCAGGTGGCGACAATATCATCGGCGTTTACCTGGGCGGCAACAACTTCGTTTATTAATAAAAGAACAATCACCCAGCTAAAGGGCTTACGTTTCATACGCACCGGTTTTTGTTTTGCTTGCTTTTGTCCTGGTTGCCACTTCTTCAAATGTTGCATTATATTTTGTGTTCAACGTGCCCATCAGCCTGTCCCATATCAGGAAATACAAGCCATAATTTCCCTTAAAATATTGGTGGTGCATGTTGTGAGATACAGAAGTGTTGATCCACTTCCCCAGCCGGTGGTTGCTAAAACCCCTTGGATAAAGTTCAAATCCCAAATGACCGTATACATTGTACACGAGACTAAATATAAAGAATAGCGTCAGGTGAATGCTGTGCATCGGGATAGTAAATAAAAAGATCACAAAAATTAATGACTCAAGAACGGCTTCCAGGGGATGAAAGGCATAAGCGGCCCATGGTGAAGGATTTGTCGATCTATGATGAACCAGGTGAAACAGCGTGAATAATTTCGGGTGGTGTATCAGCCGGTGCATCCAGTAAAAATAGGCGTCGTGTATGAGCAGCATCAGTGGAAATGCAAGCATGGCATAAACCCAACCGTGTTGGGAAATATCTTTATAGAAGGTGGTGTGTGGCCGGATACTGTCGCTGTAAAGCATGAACAATGGTGGGAACGAAAAAATGATGATAGATAAAACCGAAAAAATAATTTCACGACCATAGTCGCTGACCTTTGGAAAGCGCGACTGAATCTTCTTATATGTAATCTTTTTTTTAAGGAGAACGTAAAAGATCAAAAAGACAGGCCCTGCAATAAAAACATATTTATCGGCATTATCCAGCAACAACCATGTAAACTTTTGCCAATTCATACTTAAAGATTTTGCCTCAAAGCTACAGTGCTGTCGATGGAGGAGAATTAACCAAAGTTAATTTCCAATTCTTCGGGACAATCTTTTTCGCAGGCGGCTCAGGCTGGGCGGTTCGATGCCAAGATATCCTGCAATGTATTTTAAGGGAATACGGTCTATTATGCTCATGGCGACAAGATTACTTTCGGCTATGTTGCACTCAAAGCCGGAACCGTGGTTCCTGAACATCATCACGTACATGAGCAAATTACCTACA
>JGI24806J26614_1000326_pt1 | contig 13672 bp, 11 predicted proteins | sample Kansoi200umMDA_FD_26614 | JGI IMG/M metagenome (IMG submission 26614)
CATAAGAGGCGAATACCGGCATGGCCATTTTATCAAATTCCAGAAAGCCATTAAAAAAAGCATGGATAAAAAAAGTGATGAGGCCTGCAAGCAGATATAAAGCTATGTGCCGGGTTTCTTCGTTTTTGCTTTTCATAACCAGGTGCCGGCCTTTTATAATTACGGTAATAATCAGTGTCACAAAAATCAGGCAGCCGATCAGCCCGGTTTCGCTCAGGTAATTCAGGTATTCTGAATGCGCATGGCCTTTGTTACCGTTATAGGTACTGATCCGGGTCATGTCTTCCCGACGCTGGTACTGCCCGTAAAAAAACTGGTAAGTGCCGGGGCCAAAACCGGTTAAGGGTTTGTCGGCAAACATTCTCAGCGCGCACTTCCAGCGGTTAATGCGCTCTTTGTTAGAAGCATCGGTATTTACGTTGGAAATGGATTTAAAATGCATGCTCACATCGTTGGAGTGGCTGGTTTCCTTATTTTCTTTAAAAAATGTGGCAATACGCTGCTGGTTCATGGCGAGCGCCGCCACAACAATAATTGCCAATGCAGCCAGGTAATTAACGCGTATTTTATATTTGAGACAAAAAGCCGCCGTTAGAGCAATGATCCCGCTGAGCCAGGCCGCCCTTGAATAAGAAAGTAGAGTGGCAATGGTAAAAACAACCAGTAAAACGCGGTATCCATTCCTTTCTTTTGAAGGTGAAGCTTCGCGGAAGGAATAATGGAGCAGAAAAGGGATAAAAAAAACCAGGCAGGCACCGTAAATGGTGTGATCGAAATAAAAAGGGGCGGAGATCTGCTGTGAGCCCACCGTTTCAAAGCCAAGCAGGGCATGGTTGATCATGGCATAAACAATGGGAAAAAGGAACCCGATTACATGCACCGTAAACAGGCGCTTAATGTTCCTCAAGTCCTGGCGAAAAAGCTCGCGGTAAAAATAGTAAAAGGTAATATAATAACAGCTTCGGATAATGAGGCGCTTAATGGAAACTTCGGGCATCTGGCTGAATATGGAGGAAAACAGGAGCCAGCCCAGGTCGGCCAGGATGAGCAGCGTAATGGGGTGTTTTAAAAAAGCAGGCTCGGGCCGGGTGCCCAGGATGATCTTTACCAGTAAAAAGCCGCTGAGAAAAACACAGATGAGTTCGGCGGGAAGACTTATGCTTGACCCATTGATGCTGAACGGAATCGATAAGGGAATGGCAAAACTGAGGCCGAAGAGCAGGAATTGCTTGTAGCTCAGCACCAGGATCACCATGGTGAGCACAGATAACAGCGTTAAAACAAAACGGAGCTCCCAATCCAGGTCCTTAAAGTAGTTCATAAAAAAAAGCAGGATGATCAGGGAGATCGCCCCGTTAGAGATTAGGCTGGCAGTATTAACAACAGCGTTATTTAACTTCACGGCTGTGCTTGATTAATAATACCATGATGGCAATCACCAAAGCGAACAAAATGCCCACAGCCGTATTGACGGTAAATGAGGGAGAGGTTTTTTTGTAAACAGGCTCCGCATAATTGATCACATACAGTTTGGGGATGGGGTTGTTGTAGGTTTTTCTTACTTTGATAAAACGCGCTTTATACTCTTTAAACACCTCGTACATACTTTTAAAGGCAATAATATCAGGACCAATGCTGCTGTTGGAGGCCGTGGAACCGAGGGCATTGAGCTTGTCCAGGTCAAAGGAGATCTGGGCATCCGACATCAGGATCAGCAGGCTGCTCAGGTTGTTTTGCTTTAGTTTTTCGGCCAGAGCGGTTTGCATGGAATCCACCAGGTGTTTTTGCATGTCATAATCGGTTTTGGCATGCTCGTAGGCGCTCACGATGTTCTTTTTGTAAATGTTTTCGCGAAGGGCATCCGTCAGGTGAATGATGTAATTCACAATATTAGCCGAGAGCTTTGGATCTTTTGTACTGGCGGAGATCAGGATCGACATGCTGGGCATTCTTTCAAACCGGATGGCTTTGTAGTACTTTCTTGACAGGTTATCCAGCCAGTCGGGCGCATCCTTGTCCACTTCAAATTCCTCGGCGAGGTTAAAGGTATTGATCACCGAATCGCGGATCACGATCGATCCCAGGATCTGGATCAGGCGATCGGCCTCCACATCGTGCCCAAAATTGGGGTAATCAATGCTGTNATCAATGGAGGTGGAAGAGGGCGGATAAACAATGCCGGAAGCTTTATACTGCTTGGGGATAAAAAAGGTGAGCACAAAGGCCATCAGCCCCCCCAGGGCAGCATAAATAACCAGTGTTTTTGTGTATTGCCTGATAAAATTCCAGAACCGGCCCACGTCCGATTTTTGCTCTTTTTCCGATAACATAGTTTTTCTTTGATCGTGTAACAACAGTTGATGAGTTAAATGTAGGAAGATTTTTTGAAGGCGGACCCTCTCATAAGGGAAACAGGCCGTTTAGAATACGTTGTAACGCCGCTGGGCGTTTGGTTCAAAGCCGGTTTATTTTTCCGGATTGCCTTTTGTATAAGGCAAGCAGCATTTCGTATAAATCGTAAAATAAAAGATGTCCCTTAGAGGATCACGGTTGGGACCGGTCATTCTAAGTGAGTTTATGCTGAGTATGTCGAAGCATCGAAGGACCTGGAATTTGGCAAGGTGTTCCCCAAAAACGATCTGCAGGAAATGACCCGCTTTACCTGCTGCGCAAAGTCTATGTAGATGCCCGCTATAATATGGATTATACCATTAGCCGCGAGGATCTGGATTACCTCGCCGAACGCGTGCAGGTGCTGCACAGCCTTACGGAGAGTGTTTGTAAAGCCAAGATTGCGAGTTTTACTAAATAATCCGGTTGTTGTCGAGGTTTAAAATCACGTTTTCTTTTCGCCGTCCTTTTCTCTTGAAAGAAAAGGACCAAAAGTTCAAGGCTGCATAAAATTCAGCTAAAAATCATCGTGCCCTCAAGCCAGCGCTACGAACTCGCTCCCCTCGTTTATCCCGGAGGTCGCTCAAACAACGTAGCGCTTTCGCACAACCTCGCTCAAAAGCCCACTGCACCTCAGCTAAAGCTTCGGCGGCACGCGGAGGGCTTTTGCCCGCACTGGCCGCTCAAAAAGCCTATGCCTAAACAACTAACCGCTCATCTACCGGCGGCTTTTTTCGACTCCCTTTTGAGGGCACTCGTTTTTTACGCTGAATTTTATGAGACCGATAGCTATCGGCCCGGGCAGTACTGCCCAGATCACCAGGAGGTGCTTACGCGTAAGCCCTGTACGAATAGATGCCGCGTGAGCACACTCAGAGAAGCGGCCTTGTAAAATTCTGCGTTTAAATCTTCAGGCTTTAAAAAGGAGTTCCAAAAAAGCTCCAAAACTAATTAGAGCAAAGGTGATAGCCGGGCTTTTTTGGAAAGCTCGTGCGTGGGCGCTATGCTGGCCCGGTTACATTAATATAAACGGCCGGGCCATGATCATAGCGCCGGCCTTAAAGCCTGAAGGTTTTAGCAGAATTTTACGAAGCCTTGATTTTTGCCTACTTTTCATCAAGGAAAAGTAGGAGAGAATTTTTTCACTAAACTCTAAAGCCGAAAAGATCGGCGTAAGTTCTGAAAATTTCTCTGGTATTATATCCCCCGCCCTTCGGGCACCCCCTTAAAAGGGGGAAACTTTGCGTGCCCCCGCGGTATCTTTTCGTACGGAGTTAACCGCGTAAGCACCCTCTGCGTGCGTGGGCATGGCCCGGCGGGGAGCTGAGGAGGGTGAATTGCTTTTTTCGTAGAAAGACGGCAAGGGCCGCCGGCTTTGCCGGTGGTTTAAAAATAAAACATGAGCGCTGGCTAGTGTGCCCCAGGGTTTTATTTTTTTACCTTGCCTGTCTTTTAAGAAAAAGCAAGAGCGGGAGGCAAATGCCGGGCCTTGATTTTTTGCAGCACTTTTTTATCAAGAAAAAAGTGCGAAAGAAAAAAGTTCACAGATATTAAAAAAAGAAAACCCGGACACATTGCAGTGGCCCGGGCTTTAAAGCGGGATAAAACTTCAACCTGTTTAGTTCCATGTAAACAAGTAGCTCAATATAGAAGCTCCCGCCGGAGTTATTTATTTTGTATGATCAGCTTATGCAGATAGGTATGCTCCCCCGAGCTGATCTCAACCAGGTAAGCACCCGGGCTCAATTCACCCACTTCAACGGCTTTTGTTCCTGCGAGGGGCTGGGTTTTTACTTTCCGGCCCAGCTGATCAAAAATAACGGCCGACACCAGGATCTCTCCTTCCGGGGCGCCCAAATAAAAGCGGTCGCTGGTTGGGTTAGGGTAGAGCTCCAGTTGCTGCGAGCCCTTTGCCTGGTGGGAGATGCCAACGATGCGGTCGCTAATATCAAGCTTAAGAATGCTGCTGCTGCCAGCAGTAGAAGCGAAAACATTAGCACCTTCTATTTTGAGGCTCACCAGCTGCAGGTCAGGATTGGAGTAGGAAAGGCTCCAGCTATTGCCTCCATCGGCGGTGTAATAGATGTCGTGATCGGTGCAAAAGAACCCGCGCTGCAGATCGATCATATCGAAGCTTTTGATGAAGTTAGCGTATGGGAACTTGATCTGCGAGGCAAAGGTAAGGGCTCCGTCGTGGGTGGTAAAAATGTAGTCATCTGCCACAACGATCCCATTCTGGTCGTCAAAAAACTTTAACCCCGATGCGCTGGTAAGGCTGTGGAAGTGCCTGGTTGTCCAGGTGCTGCCTTCGTCGTGCGTAATAGCCAGGTGCATGTAGTGGCCTACGCCGGCAACAATGCCATCCTGGCCAGAGAACCCGGCTGAGCTGTTCACCTGGTCCATATCGGGCCCGAAGTTCGGCAGGTAAGTCCAGTTCTGTCCACCATCGTTTGTGATAAAGCGGTGGGTTTTCATTTGAGCGGTGCCAAAGGCTATCCCCTGGTTGGCATTAAAAAAACTGATGTGGGTGAGGATGGACTGATGCAGAAGACCATTGCTTGCATTCTGCCAGGTAAGCCCTCCATCCGTTGTTTTTTTGATCACCGACCGGATGCCGTATTTTGAGAACAGTGAGCCGTCGTATCCCACTACATAACCTACCTGGTCGTTTACAAAGGTCAAGTCATTGTACTCGTGCCGGGTAGAATCGGAAGGGATGCTCAGTGAGCTCCAGCTAATGCCACCATCCGTGGAGCGGAGCAGGCTGGAGTAATTGCTGTTAAACACAAAGATGCTGTTATTTTTTGCGATCAGCTTAGCTGCACCGTAATTCAAAACCGGTCCAGGCGTAATGTTCACCCAGCTATCGGTCTGGGCCATATAGCCGGCACTACCACCGGCTATAAATAAGTATATGAATATTTTTTTCATGTTGCTTGGTCTTTGGTTTTAAAATCCGTTGGGAGCGCTAATGATGCCGAAGGTGTATGCACCCCCGCCGCCCGAATAAAATGCAGCGCCCGGTAAAAGTGTAATATCGCCTCCCGCCCTGAAATGGGCGCTGTTGGCAGCCGGACCAACAAAGCCGCCCTTGCTATCGAGCTGAACATTGTTGAAGGCATCCCTGTATATGTCGCCAATATACATGGAGCCTCCCAGCGGGGCAGCGCTAATGGTAGTATAACGGTAAATTTTATTGTTGCCGCTTACGAAAAAATCAGAACCATTGGCACCATCCAGCAGCACTTTGTCGTTTTCGGCATACCACACATCATGACTTTCGAAAGGTATCGTAAAATCCCAGCGAAAAGAAAGGTATCGGGAATCCTTGGTTACATTGGCATCCAGGTTGTCGCCCCAGCCATGGATCGTGTTATAAACAGGAATGGTGTATGGTGAAGACGGGAAGGTAGTCTGCAAGCCGGTGGTCTGATCTTCCCAATCCTGCCAGATCTTATCCACCATGGCGTGGTGACAATAGAAGATGGGGTCCAGTGGCGATTGCCCGCCTCCCATAGTGCCACCCACATAGCCGTGAGGCCCGTTGTGATTGTTAAATTCCAGGTCCTGGCTGAAATTGGTCCAGAAAGGACTTTGGCCGAGCGCTGTGTTATAAGAAGCCATGGTAGGTAACGAGCCGCTTAAACCCGGGCCAAACGTTGTTGGTCGTGTCAGGCCGGTCCAGGTGCTGAAGTTGGTAATGGGTAAAAACGAATAAGCCCAGAATCCCGGCAGGGTGCCAATATTAACGGGCGTTGCATTTTTAGGCGGATCTATGCGCCAGTCCCAATAAGGAAGTTGCAGGTAGTTGTAAGCCGCGGCGGTGCTTTGCAGCACGAGTTCCCAGTGCAGGAGCATGTAGCGGTGAAAGGAGGTGAAATTCTGTCCGCCGCCACCCCAGTGAATGTTAGTGCCGAAATGGGTATTGTGCATGGCGGCAAACCAGGCATGGTTATTCATGGCCAGGGAACCGCTGTTCCAGAAGATCTGCAGGGCGTTGTTGTAATCGGCAATTTCCATAGCCGTCATTTCCTGGTAATTTTTCCGGATGTGCTGGGCCCTGGCCATACTGATGCAGAACACCAGGCTAAGGGAAATTAATATATTTTTCATGTTGCGAATTTTTAAAGTTTATTTTGAAGACTTCAGCAGGTTGTTTTCCTTTTTCAATTGCTCCACGTCCTGTTTCAGATCAATGATGTACAGCATCATTTCTTCTATCTTTTCCAGGAGCTTGGCATCCATGGCTGCTACATCCAAACCCTCTTTTGTTATTTCATCTGCTGAAGGAACGCCTGGCAGGTGCTTGTTCTTTTTAATAAAAGCCGCTACCTCTTCAATAGGTTTAAGTTTATAATCGGGGGCAAAAACATAATCGGCCCACAGTGCAGAACCGTCAATCGCCACTTTTACCTTTTCGGTTAAGATGCCTTCACGCACGTATAATCTGTAAGTGCCGGGGGTGCCGCCCACCGGGCTGCCGATGCTTACCTTGCCATCCACGCCAATACGCATGGCCTCGGCCAAAACACCGTTTTGGGTGGAAAATACAATAGGCTGGCACACCGCGCCTGCAACAGGGCTGCTGGCATCAATGCGTGCTTCGTTGGCATCGAGGGTCATTCTGAAATCGTAGCGGTTGGCTCCGGCGCCAGTCACAAGATCCATGCGTACCGGCTGGCCTATGCTTTGATTGGTTATTTCCAGCACAGATTCGTTTAAGCCATAAGGGCTTTGCAGACCGTTGTTGCCAAACGATACGTGTGTGCCGCTCCATCCGGCCGGATCGGTAATTGCCAGGTGTGCATTCGGCATGCCTCCGTATGGCGAGGTGCCAATGCCAACAAATCCATCGCGGAACATTGGTATGTTGGAGCCCATCGTACTGTTCCATTCGTCCTGTGCTGCTGCGGCCATGGCTAAGAAGGCGGCAACTATTGTCAATGCTTTTTTCATAGTTTTCATGGTTTAGGTTTATTTCTTTTCTATTTCTGCTTTCAGGGCTTCATTTTCTTTTTTCATTTTTTCCATGTCCTTCTTCAGGCCGATCATATACAAGGTCAGCTCTTCTATTTTTTCGAGCAGCCTGGCATCCATGGTTCCCAGGTCAACGCCCTCTTTTACCACTTCTTCGGCAGAAGGAATGCCGGGCAGGTGTTTGTTTTTATTGATAAAGCTCTCCACTTCTTCCAGCGGCCGTAATTTATACGAAGGAGCAAATACGTGGTCGGCCCATTGAGCGCTTCCGTCTACTGCTACCTTTACCTTTTCGGTGAGAATGCCCGTTTGCACATATAATTTATAAGTGCCGGGCGTGCCGCCAACCGGGGTGCCGATGCTCACTTTACCATTAGGCTCAATGCGCATCGCCTGCGCGCCTACATAAAAATTAAGCGGCTGCACCACGCCGCCACCGCCAGCGGTGGAATAAATGTTTGCGCCCCAGGTGGTTGAAATACCAAAGGTAAGCGACGAGCGGTTAGCGCCAGCGCCTGTATTCAGGGCAAAGAATGCTGCATCAGCCAAACTCGGGCTGGTTAATTCCATTACACTTTCGCTGGCACCATAGGAGCCGGCTATTCCGTTGTTGCCCAGTGATACCTTGGTACCTGAGCCTCCGGGATCTTGCACCACAAAATGTACGGCTGGATTGGGACCCGGGGTGCCAATGGCTACATTACCCTTGCGGTACATGGGGCTGCCAGCGTTGTTCATGCTGTTCCACTCATTCTGCGCTACGATCGAAAGAGAAATAAAAGAGCTCACTAGGGAGAAAAATAAAGTCGTTTTCATATTGGATGGTTTTGGTATTAGCAAATTTTAAAATTCAGGAAGGCAAACGGGCAGTAGAATTTCGCCTTTTTGTTGTAAAATCCGGCCGGCCTTCTTTTTTAACAGTAAGATTTAATTCACGGTTAAAGTCAACGCTTCATTTTTTAAGCGCTCCCTCGCCGTTAAAAAGCCGGAGGCAAATTCCTTTGGAAGCAGCCCGGTTTTTTGCTTAAAGAACTTGATAAAATGCGGCAGGTCGGTAAAGTTTAAAGTGTAGGCTATTTCTTTCTGGCAGGTGGGACTAAACCTTAACAGGCGCTTGGCCTCCGCCAGGATGCGCTTGTGCAGGTAATCGCTCGGCGATGTGCCGGTATACAGCGAGCAAACCAGGAAGAGTTTTTTTTCGCTCACCCCAAGCAATCTTAGGTAATCCTGGATCTTGGTGTATTGCTTAAAATATTTTTCAACCAGGTGCCTGAAAGAGATGAACAGTTCCAGCTCAGGCCGGATGACGGGAGCCGCGCCACTCACCGCTATGTTTTTACGGCATTTGCACAGCAGGATGTTCAGGTAATTTTTAAGCACTACCGCCTCTTCGGCAATAAGATTGTGACTTTCTTTTTGCATGCGCTCTACGATGTCCCACAGGTCATTGAACTCTTTCATACTAAAATGAAGTATGGGCGCCTTGTGAAAAAGCTGGTACCTGCATAATTCCGGGATCAGCTCTTTGTTTTCGTTCGAGGCATGAAACAGCTCGTCCGATACCATTAATACCATACCTTCCGCCTGGGAGATATTTTTTAACTGGTGCACATGGTGCGGTAATACAAAATGCACACTCCCCTCATGGAACTCAGCTTCTTCAAAATCGATCAGGTGCCTGCCCTTGCCCTGCTTAAAGAGAAAAATTTCCCAGTAATCGTGCCGGTGAAGCTGCAGCGAGTTGGCAAAGACAACATCATCAAAATGACCGATGTATATGCCAGGGTGATTGCCTTTCAGGCTTTCGGTTTTAATAGCGGGTTCGTTCATGAGATTGATTTTATAAATGAAAACGAAGTTCAAAAATCAACCTTCTGTAAGCAGGCTGTTTGTTGTTACGAATTAACCATATTTGAACCCCGAAATCAATCCGTAAAAACACCTAGGTAAAATCACCGATTTAGAAAATGGAATTTTAACAACCACACGTCATGGTGAGCTTGTCGAACCATGCTTCGACGCCAATTTCCAACTATTATCTGGAACAGATCTTGTTTTTTAAATATAAAACGGTGCAGTTTATATATAAATCCGCTGCCCGCTATAAGTTTGAGGCAAATTAGCTACCTTTAATACTGGAATTTCAATTTTTACTATTACCTCTATTGTTCCCCAATGTATAAAGTGCTTCTTTTTAATCCGCGTGCGGCCAGAACCAAGCCGCGCATACCCAACAGCATCCTCCAGGTAGCTGCCAGCATTGAGGGAAAGTACGAATACCTGATCGTGGATGGCAACCTGGAGCTGGACCCCGAGAAAAAGATCCTGCAATATTTCCGGGAGCATGACATCCGATTTTTTGGTTGCACGGTAATGCCCGGCCCCCAGCTCAAGCAGGCCATTCCCATTTCCGAAAAGCTTAAAAAACTATATCCCCGCCTTACGGTGATCTGGGGAGGCTATTTTCCTTCCAACCAGCCTAAAACGGTATTAAGCTCGGGCTATGTGGATTATATCGTGAATGGTCCCGGCGACTCGGCATTTCCTAACCTGCTGGCGGCAGTGGAGCAGCAATTGCCAATGGATGGAATCAAAAACCTGATCTACCTGAAGAATGGGCAGCTGGTGAAAACCGCTAAGGGAGAGTTACCCGACCTGGATACCCTGCCACCGCTGCCTTATGCTACCCTCAACTCATTTTACCCGGTTAGCAGGTACCTCGGCAAGACTTACCTGGGCAAAAAAACCATTGCTTACCACAGCAGCTTTGGCTGCCCCTTTACCTGTTCGTTCTGCGCAGTAGTGCCCATTTACAACGCCCGATGGAAGGGTAAATCCGCGATCGGTATTTACAACGACATTAAATTTTTGAAAGAGCAATACCACGGGGATGCCATTGAATTTCACGACAATAATTTTTTTGTATCGGAAAAACGCACGGTGGAATTTGCCAGGCTGATCAAAAATGAAAACATGGTGTGGTGGGGCGAGGCCCGCATTGACACCATGCATAAATATAAGGACGAGTCGCTGGCGCTGATCAGGGAAGCCGGCTGCAAAATGATCTTTTTCGGGGCGGAGACCGGCAACGATGCGCTGCTTAAAAAAATGGACAAGGGAGGTACGCAAAGCAGTGAGCAGATCCTGCAATTTGCAGAGCGCCTGAAAAAATTCGACATTATTCCCGAATATTCGTTTGTGCTCGGAACGCCTTTTGAAACCGAGGAAGAAGTGGACCGCCAGATCGACGAGGACATTGTCTTTATTAAAAAAGTAAAGGCCGTTAATCCCAATACCGAGATCATTATTTATACCTATAGCCCCGTTCCGGCCGAAGGATCGGAGATGTATGACCGCGTGCTGGCTTCAGGCTTTCGCTTTCCGGAAAAGCTGGAGGATTGGATCAGCCCGGCCTGGGAAAATTTCGACCTGCGCAAAAACCCTTTAACACCCTGGCTTAAGCCTTATATGATTGATAAGATCAAGAATTTTGAAACCGTACTTAACGGGTATCACCCTACCGTATCGGACATCCGGTTTAAAAAATGGCAAAAGGCTGTGATGAAAGCCTGGAGCGGATTTCGTTACAATACCGGCTTTTATCTTTTCCCTTACGAAATAAAAGCCATGCAAAAATTATGGAAATACAGGCAGCCGGAAATAGAAGGGTTTTAAGCCCGGTGTTTTTTATCTTTATGCTTCAAAAATAACGGTTTGAGTTTCCTGGCAGATACTTTTCAGCGTTACCGCACCCTGTGGACAGACAAGATCCATGTCCTGCCGGTAGTGATCCTGATGCCCCACAGCGCCTGCAACTGCCGCTGCGTGATGTGCGATATCTGGCAGGATAATAAAAATTTAAAGCAGCTGACCGAAGCTGATGTGAGTTCCCTGATCGGGTCTCTGAGGCGCTATAAAACGCAGGTAGTGGTGATGTCGGGCGGCGAAGCGCTGCTGAACAGGAATTTTTTCAAGCTCTGCGAGATCCTCGGCAAAGAAGGCATTAAGATTACTTTGTTGTCCACCGGACTGAGTTTAAAGCAGCATGCAGACAATATCATTACGCACATAAGCGAAGTGATCGTATCGCTGGATGGCTCGCCGGTGGTGCACAATGAGATCCGGCGCGTGCCCAATGCTTATGAGAAGCTGGCAGAAGGGGTGCAGTATTTAAAGCAGCGGAAGCCGGACCTGCGTATTACAGCCCGCTGTGTGATCCAGGCCGCTAATTTCAGGGATTGGTCTAACATTGTTAACAGCGCCAAAAGCATTGGTCTCGACCAGGTCAGTTTTTTGCCGGCAGATGTGTCGAGCGCCGCTTTTAACCGGCCAGCTGCCTGGGACGAGGAGCGCCAGCACCAGGTGCAGCCTTCAGAGGCCGATCTGCCTGAATTGAAACGGGTGACCGAGAGCCTGGTAAAAGACCACGCTGCCGATTTTGCTTCCCGTTTTATTGCCGAATCGCCAGAAAAGATCTGGAAGATTTACGGGCACTATGCAGCCGGCTATGGATTAAACGCCTACCCTTACAAAAAATGCAATGCGCCCTGGGTATCGGCTGTTATAGAGGCGGATGGCACCGTGAGGCATTGTTTTTTCCTCGAGAGCAGCGGCAATATCCGTGAGAAAGCCCTGCCCGGGATCCTTAACAGTGCTGAGTCCGTTGCTTTTCGCAAATCGCTGAAGCAGCAGCTTAATCCCGTCTGCGAAAAATGTGTGTGTTACCTTCATTTATCTCCCACTACTAATTTCTGAATCCGGCTTTGAAACAGTTGCTCATCCTGCTTGTAAATACCCTGGTGAAGCCCTTCATCCGGCGTTATATTTCAAAGTCTACGCATTACCGGTACATGGGTATTGACCTGGTGGTGCTCCCCGGCGTGTTCCACCCCCGGTTTTTCTTCGGGAGCAAGATCCTGCTCCGGCATCTTTCCGGGCTCGATCTCCGGCAACGCTCTTTCCTGGAACTGGGCGCCGGCAGCGGGCTTATTTCCTTATTTGCGGCTAAACAGGGCGCTGAGGTAATGGCGTGTGACATCAGCCAGAGGGCCGTTGAAAATGTAAAGCAAAATCAGCAGCGCAACCACCTTACTTTTCCGGTGATCCATTCGGACCTCTTCAGTCATATTCAGCCACAGCAGTTCGATATCATTGCCATCAATCCGCCTTACTATAAAAAGGACCCTGTTTCCGAGGCAGATCATGCCTGGTATTGCGGCAAAAATTCGGAGTATTTCAGCAGGTTGTTCTCCTCTCTTCCACAGTTTATTCACCCTCAAAGCAAGGTGGTGATGGTGTTGTCCGACGTGTGCGATATTCCCCTGATCTCTTCCCTGGCGCAGCAGCAGGGGTTTGTTTTAACACAAATGAGCGAACATAAATTAGTGCTCGAAACCAATTTTATTTTTTACGTACAAGCGCCTCAGAGCAGGACAGACGTTAAAAGCACTTAATATAAGATTTGAGCCGCTTGGTATAATTCGTAACAAATTCAGTAGTTTCCAGCCCAACCCGTTGGCAACTGTGTTCGTAAGATACTTATCCTGACTTGTTAACCGCTATTAAAATACAGGGAAAAAATTTACCTTTAATGTATAAAACTATGACTGGCCTGGATACTGAAACGATATGCCTGACGAAGGAGCAGCATGCAGTGTACAGCTGTATCTGCTATTTCGATATTTTCAGTCACCCGGTAACCCTGCAGGAAGCGGTAGAGTTCTCAAATTTTAAAATGACGGCCGGCCAGGTACGGCTTATACTGGATGAGCTGGTGGAGCTGGAGTTTATTTTTACGAAGGATGGTTTTTATTTTCTGCAGGAAGCCAATGCGGATTTCATCCGCAAGCGGGATGACCTGGAGCGCCGCTTTCATAAAAAAGAGAAAACCATTCGCCGCTTTGCCTGGCTTATTTCAAGGTTCCCTTTTGTGGAGTCGGTTTCCATTTCGGGCTCCTGCTCCAAGGGTCTTATGGATGAAGACGGGGATGTGGATTATTTTATCATCACCTCTCCGCGCAAGGTATGGCTGTGCCGCACTTTCCTGATTGCATTCAAAAAACTGTTCCTCTTCAATTCAAAAAAATATTTCTGCGTTAATTATTTTGTAGACGTTAACCACCTCGAGATCCCTGACAGGAACCCGTTTGTGGCAATGGAAATAAAAACGCTGCTGCCCATTAGCAACAAAGCCATTTTCGAAAATTTTTTGCAGGTAAACGAGTGGACCAACCAGTTTCTTCCCAATAAGCCGGATTCAGAAATTAGTAGTGGGAGATAAATGAAGGTAACACACACATTTTTC
>JGI24806J26614_1000327_pt1 | contig 13667 bp, 15 predicted proteins | sample Kansoi200umMDA_FD_26614 | JGI IMG/M metagenome (IMG submission 26614)
TAAATGATAAGAAACTTTCACCTTTCGCATTTGCAGGATTGGCAATATTTCATTTTAATCCGTATACATACGATTCACTTGGAACAAAATATTTTCTTTCGGCTTAGTCAACAATTTAAAGAGGGATTCAATTTCTTTTGCGATATCATCCAGGTGTTGAATGCCAAGCGCGAGGCACATTCTCCTCTCACTTCCATAGGCATTCATCAAAACAGGAAAATCATATCCGCTGTTTTCAAACAGTAATGCCTTACCTCCATCCCTGGTTTTGCTAACCCTGTCTGTTATTTCCGCCATTTCAAGATGCGGATCAACATAAGTCTTTATTCGGACTAATTCTCCTGCTTGTTCCAGTACTGTAATAAAATGCTGAAGGTTCTTATATGCCATTTCCTTTTTGCTGATTATTCAGCAAATGTAAAGCAGTAACGACAAGTAGATAGATTATTGAACCTTGACAGGGCAATCCACGCTGCTCTTGCCCCTGCGAGTGAATATCTTATTCTGCGTATTAATACCTATGCTAAGCGATATTCCTGAAAAATAATACCAGTCCTTGTAATCCTCTCCTCCCCTTTTTGTTCCATCAGGCGGGTAAACTGGATCTCCACCCTTCAATTCGCCTGCCCTGTAGGCAAGCTCCACCGCTTTGGGACCGCGACCATTCAATAATGCTGTTTGATCGACATAATTTTTGCTGATATCATCGAGATAATCGAAAAAAGTTTTTCTTAAACTAAATTCATATCCCAATACTACATTGTCTGTGACTTTAAACTTGACACCTACTCCAAATGGAATAGAGAATTGAGTGAGTTTATATGGTTTCCTGTCGGGATATTCAGGCAGTCCCTGGCCTTCGGTGCTGAGTGGTTTCAGAAAATATTTTGTTCCAAGTGAATCGTATGTATACGGATTAAAATGAAATATTGCCAATCCTGCAAATGCGAAAGGTGAAAGTTTCTTATCATTTAAGTCGAACAGGGTGTATTCACCAAGTACGTTCCATTCAAATACTTTCGATTGAAAATTCAGGTTACGAAATTGAAGCGAAGCTTTATTTCTCTTATCATCGGCTCCAATTCTCCCATACATAAATCCCGTGCGAAATGCAATGTGTTCAGTCCAATCATATTTCAACCCAGCACCAATGGCCAGGCTGGATTGATCAAGAGTAATAGGTTTATTCTGGAGATCTCCGTAGTAATTAGCAAATCCTCCGAATAATGTAGCGTGAAGCCTTGTTTGAGCGGAGGTAAACAAAGGGAATAGGAATAACAGTAAGCAAAAAGACCGCATACGAATTTTTTAATGGTTTCAAAAGGTTCCAATGAAAGGATACGAAGATGATCATTCTTGGGTTGGAGGTAATGGGGTTCCATGCAAACGTAATTGCGGCTTTCTTATGGCAATATTCACGCCAAAGATTTGTTAATGAATGAGATTCGATGGTCGATGGTCGATGACCGATGGCCGGAAAACCAGCGTGGACAGTGGCTCCGAGCAAGGATCATCGACCATCGGCCATCGACCGGGCATGCGCATGTCGCCTGGTGTCTGGGAAACTTACGATCAGTAGAAAAGGAATACAAGATAGTCGCCAGTTGACAAGCTATTTATATCTTGATTGTTTAGGCACCAGCAGAAATTTGTTCAGGCAGGGATGCGTCGATTCAGGCATCGTGGTTCTTTAAATGCATTTCCAAGTTTTTTCTCCACTCTTTATATAGAGAATCGTATTTAGAAGTTTTATCCGGTTCAACATATTTGAGCGGCTTCATTTTCCGGAATGCTTCTTTACCGTTAGAGTAAACACCTGCCCCCAATCCCGCTCCTATGGCGGCTCCTACGCTTCCATCGGATTCGTACAACTCGAGGGGAGTATTGGTGGAATTGACAAACGACTCAATGAAAACATCACTAAGGAACAGGTTGGCTCGTCCGGCTCTTATCACTTTTGGATCCATTCCATTCTCGCGCATGATGTCGAGCCCATAGCGGAATGCAAATGCAATTCCTTCCTGCACAGCCCTGAAAATATGAGCAGTGGTGTGAAGATTCAGATCGATATTATGAAAATGCGCGCCAATGATTTTATTTCCCAGCATTCTCTCCGCACCATTGCCAAAGGGAAGAATAATTAACCCGTTGCTTCCTGCATCAATCTTCTTCGCCTGCTCGTCAATTTGTTTATAATTCATCCCTTGCGCTATGGAATTCTTTGTCCAACTATTGAGAATACCAGTGCCATTGATACATAACAATACGCCCAGCCTCTTCTTTCCGGATTCATAATTCACGTGAGCAAAGCTGTTCACTCTTGATTGAAGATCGAAAAACAAATTTTCTGTGACACCATAGATCACACCAGAAGTGCCTGCAGTTGCAGCCACTTCTCCGGGTTCCATTACATTTAAGGAAAGCGCATTGTTGGGTTGATCACCGGCTTTATAAGTTACCGGGATTCCAGCTTTCAGCGAAAGAGCCTTTGCTGCGGAAACACTGAGTGACCCATGATTTGAAAAAACTGGTTCAATAGCCGGAATGAGTCCCTGGTCAAATTTGAAATGCTCGAATACATCTTTGCTGAGTTCCTCGGATTGAAAATCCCAGAATACACCTTCAGACAAAGCAGAAACACTTGTATTCACTTGTCCTGTGAGTTTCATGGCAATGAAATCTCCAGGTAGCATCACCTTGTGAATGCGGCTATAGTGTTGGGGTTCGTTGGCCTTCACCCATGCTAGCTTGGAAGCAGTGAAATTGCCAGGTGAATTCAGGAGATGTGAAAGACATTTTTTTTCTCCTATTGCCTGGAATGCTTTTTCTCCTGTTTCTACTGCCCGGCTATCACACCAGATGATGGAATTCCTGATAGCTACCTGGTCTTTGTCCACCATAACTAATCCATGCATCTGGTATGCAATTCCGATGGCACCAATTTCCATTGGATCATACTTCTTTGATGCGTGTGCTTTCAATATAGCCTGCTGAACATCATTCCACCAGGTATCAGGTGATTGTTCAGCCCAGCCGGGTTTGGCGGATATGATGGCAGATTCAGTCTCCGGATACTGTGCAGACACAACACACAATTGAGTTTCTGCATCCACAACAGAAACTTTGATAGAAGATGTTCCTACGTCAATTCCAAGAAGTAGCATGATGCCAGTGATCAGTTTAGTTAGAAGCAGAAAAAGTAAATCAACCGAAATTATCTGATGCGTAGAAGAACACCAAAGATTTTTTGAGGCGCTGCATAAATAAAAGATCCGATCTTTTTTAAAAGATCGGACCTTTATTGGGCTTATGCGCCTCAAAAAATTATTACTGGCAAAGACTTAATACATCCATCGTCTTCACGCTCATCTCAATCAGGTTTACCTTACCGAGTTTGTTGTAATGCAACACCAGGGTTCCATATTGCATTTGCCATGCATCCCAGGTATCATCACTTAATTTGGGATTGCCCAGCTTGTTTGTAAAGGTGCCTCGCTTTGCGCCCATCAGTGGCATGCTTATTTTCCCCTTGAATTTCTCTCCAATCTTAATGTAATCTCTATCGGTATAGAAATAAATATCCTTGTCTTTATAGAAGACGCCTCCCCCGCATTTGGCTGTGGAATTGTCCGGTTCCGAACTGGTGAAGCACGGAATTGCTTTTTTGATATCGTAATCCGGCGCATTTGATTTAATGCCATTTACTTTTCCATCCAGGATATCGACCGAGATATCCGGGCACTTCGTTTTGACGACCAGTTGCGCCATGGAAAGGGAAACAGAAGTTGTGAAAGCGATGAATAAGAAGAGCCTTTTCATAGTGTGTTGCATTTAAAATAGACAATTGAACTTTTTTATAACGGGTGTCATAGGTAACCAGTATCCTAATAGCAAATTGCTTGCTAAAAAATCTAAAATCTTGAAAATGGTAAATAAAAACCTTTACCTGGCAATAAGGGAAATCTATTGCCGCACGCCTATCCAGCGGCGTGTTTAGATGAGTTATGGTAGCAGGAAACTTATTTCCGCGATCTCTGGAACAACATGAAGAGAAGGTCCCAGAGTCCGTGTCTTTCATTTCGTTTGTTCGACCCCGTGTGTGCGTGCCCGGCGAAATAATTCATCAGCCCCTGGTCAGAATATTTTGAAGGTTTCCTTATTTGTTTGTAAATCGGAGAAATATCGATTTTGTCTAGATAGGTCTCTATCCTTTCGTCGCTGCAATCGAAGCTCAGATACTTCTTTATCACTCTTTCCTTGCGATGATAAAAGACTTCAACATAAAAGCCTTCCACCTGGTACAGTAAGATGAGGTAGTCGTCTTCTTTTCTTCTTGCGATTTGTTCACCATTATACCATAGCAGCTCCACCTGTTCAGTTTCATTCAACTGAAGAAATTCATTGAAATGCATGACACAATCATTAACCTGATTAAATAGGGATACCGTCCACAGAGTACTTTCAGGAATGATTCTTAGGATAAATGAATAGAAGGTTGTTCCAGGAGGGATATGGCTAAAAGTATAAAAGAGGGATTAAATATGCAAATTCCGGTTGCACAATTATATGGCTTGTTGGCACAAGTTAATTTGGGACCAGGGAATGGTATTGGATATTGAATTTTATGGTAATAAGTGAGGATAGGGCAAATGGGGTCAAAATTTTCAAGGTATGGAGGCACATTTGCCATAAATTTGCACCCTTTCGGGTAGTGGCGCAGCCCGGTAGCGCACTTGTATGGGGTGCAAGGGGTCGCTGGTTCGAATCCAGTCTACCCGACATTGACCCCCTCCCTTGCCTTCGGCTGCAGGAGGGGGTCAATTTATTTTAGCTTCTTGACTAATTTGCCAAATCGATTATTTGCCTTACTAATTGTCTATCAAATTGGGTCAACCTTATTATCTTTTCTTCATCGGAATTAAGTAGATCCTTTATTGATCGGAATTGCTCCAATAGTTTCTTGGCTCGAATAGGACCTATGCCTGGAAAACCCTGCAGCAGATGTAATTGCATCTTACGCTTGTCGCTTAGAAATGATTTAGGGGGTGGAGGTCGCCTTAACCACTTGTTCTTAGTTCCAAGATTTTCAATTTGACGAGAAGCAAATAGTAATAGTCGGGCGTATCTTCAGGGGACCTTGATCTAAGAACGGGTAAATTATAAATGACAGACAGTGTAATGATTGCCCCTTGAATAGCCTCCAGTCTTAGCTTTGACCTGCTCAACTCGCCGGGCATGATTTCAATAATAATTAGCGTTTGAATCTTGGAACGAGCAAGTTGTGTTGCCTGACTGAATATACGCCCACTCTTTATTGATTCACAAAAATCAACCAGAGTTTTTCTCTCAACCAATAAATTGTGTAATAAATAATCTCCCACTTCCAGTTTTGCAAATTGAACGGTTACCCCTGCACACTTCCGGAGAAATGAAACTATTTCGTGATTCCTCTCTCGATAATCCACAAATATGCTTATCATCCCGAGCCCCATTAAAAGCGGGATAAAATTAATTGAGAGGGCGATCACAATGGAAAGAAAAAAACTCTGAATAGAGTTTTTTTCCTCTTAAAGTTGGGAGATTACCTGAATCATTAATTACAACCTAAGATATTATCTTTCGAAATTGATCGGCCAAAATAAATCCCGCAAGGGATCTCGAAACGCTAAACTCCATATCTTCGCGCAATCTTTCTATCATGAAGATCCTCATCCGAAAGGCTCGTATTCTTGACCCTAGCTCACCTTTTCATCATTCCACCAAGGACATCTATCTAAAAGACGGAAAGATTGATTCTATTGACGACAAGATTCAATCTGGCGCAGATTCAGTGATTGAGGTAGACAATATCCACGTTTCACCGGGCTGGGTAGATGTATTTGCCAATTTCAATGATCCTGGATATGAGTACAAGGAAACCCTGGAAACAGGAGCAAATGCTGCTGCGGCAGGTGGGTTTACTCATGTGTTTGTGACCCCGAACACGAAGCCTTCTATTGATACAAAATCGCAAATCGAGTACATCAAAGGGAAGTCGGGTTATCTTCCTGTCAATATCCATCCTATTGGCGCAGTCAGCAAAAATGCTGAAGGCAAGGAACTAGCTGAAATGTACGACATGCATGCCAGTGGCGCTGCTGCGTTTTCTGATGGGATTCATCCTCTGCAATCATCGGGGATGCTATTGAAGGCGCTTCAATATGTGAAAGCGTTTGAGGGTGTGATTGTGCAAGTGCCCGATGATAATACCATCGGTAGCTACGGGCTGATCAATGAAGGAATTGTATCAACGAGGCTAGGACTGCCTGGCAAACCTGCCATGTCTGAAGAACTGATGGTGGCAAGAGACATAAAGCTTGCGCGGTATGCAGATTCAAAACTTCATTTTACTGGGATTTCTTCTGCAAAATCTCTCGAATATATTGAGCGGGCAAAACAGGGAGGCATCAAGATTACCTGTTCCATTACACCGTTTCATCTTTCCTTTATTGATGAGGACCTTTCACAATATGACACCAACCTGAAAGTGTTTCCACCACTTCGATCCGCTTCCGATCGGGAAACTTTGTTGAAAGCTGTTGAAAATGGAATTGTAGATTGCATTGCCACCCATCACCAACCACACGAATGGGATAGCAAGACATGTGAATTTGAATATGCAAAACCTGGAATGATCGGGCTCGAAACTTGTTTTGGAGTGATGGGTAGCCTGGGCATAACCGCAGATAAATTTGTTGAACTTGTTGCCATCAATCCTCGAAAGATCTTCGGATTGCCACCTTATACCATACAAAAAAATGCTGTAGCAGATTTGAGCTTGTTTGTTCCGGGAATCAATTTTCGATTCGAAGAAAACCAGATCAGGTCGAAGTCGAAGAATTCTGCCTTCATTGGCAAGCAACTGAGGGGGAAAGTTATTGGGATTATCAATGGAGAGAAATTATTTTTGAACCAATAAAACAACCCAAAAAATGGAAAAGAAACCATTATCTTTTCTCCAAGCCGGTATTGTAATTGCCATAGTGATGATCCTATTTGGACTTGTCACATACCTTACCGGGATGTATAAGACGCAGCAGTGGATTTCCTATTTTTCTTACCTGCTCCTTTGCGTCATGATCATCATAGCAGTGATCAACTTTGCTAAATCAAAAAATGGGAATGTGACCTTCGGCCAATGTTTTGGCTGGGGATTTAAAACGAGTTTGATCGTTACGCTTGTTTATCTTGTCTACCTGGTAGTTTTCATCTTGATATTTCCCGATTTCAAACAAGAATTAATGCAAATTACCCGCGAATCGATGGAGAAGAAGGGCACGTCAGAAGATCAGATCGATACGGCAGTGTCTTTTATGGACAAGGGATTTTACATGTTCATGTTTTTAGGAGCCATCTTCATGTTCATGGTCACTGGTGTAATTGGTTCGTTGCTTGGAGGAGCATTTGCACAAAAGAAACCCGCTTCACCCTTTGACCGACAATCGGCTTAACTATTCCATGGTATGAATGAAAACAGGCTTTCTTTCAGGTTTGGCATCATCGCAGGATTACTTTATAGTGCATTATCCTTCGGTTGCTGGGCGGCTGGCATTAAGACATTCTCCAGCTTTCTAATCTGGTACGCATGGCTGCCGATTATATTTGTTCTATTTATCGTTGGGGCCTTTCAAAGAAGGAAACAATTAGGAGGCTTCATGAGTTTCAAGGAAGGACTTGTTTTCGCTTTCCTCGCTTATATCATATATGAAGTTTTCTATGCGTTGGTTACTCTCATATTGTTCAAAATAGTCGATCCTCAATTGCATAGCAAGGTGATGGTACATGTCGCCGAATCCACCAGGGGCATGTTGGAAAGATTTGGTGCCACAGATTCACAAATTGATGAGGCACTAAAGAATATTGAAGAGGGTAGTAAGGATGAATATACATTCAAGCAAATTATACTTGGTTTTGGAATGGCGCTTATTTATGATTTCATAAAATCGATAATAATTGCCCTTATATCACAAAAAAGAAAACAGGAATTTCCTGATATTGAAGGCCCAAAATCATAAATCATATCCATGGATGTTTCCATCGTTGTTCCACTTATTGACGAAGAAGAATCTCTACCGGAACTGACGGGCTGGATAGAGCGCGTGGTGAAAGAGAATCATCTTTCCTATGAAATCATCCTGGTTGATGATGGAAGCATCGATTCTTCCTGGAAGGTGATTGAATGCCTCCAAAATAAGAACCATCATATCAAAGGCATCAAGTTCCAGCGCAATTATGGTAAGTCCGCCGCACTTAATGAAGGATTCCGTGCTGCAAAGGGAGATGTAGTCATTACAATGGATGCGGATTTGCAGGACTCGCCCGATGAGATTCCCGGTTTGCGCGATATGATCATTAATGATGGATACGATCTTGTGAGCGGATGGAAAAAAGTTAGGCACGATCCCATTTCTAAAACAGTCCCATCTAAATTTTTCAATTGGATTACTTCCAAGGTATCTAAGATTCCCCTGCACGACTTCAATTGCGGGCTCAAAGCCTATCGCAATAAGGTTGTTAAGAGTATAGAAGTATATGGGGAAATGCACCGTTATATACCCGTTATTGCCAAGTGGTCAGGTTTCAAAAAGATTGGTGAGAAGGTTGTTGAACACAGAGCGAGAAAGTATGGAAGAACCAAATTCGGCCTGGAAAGATTTGTAAATGGATTCCTGGACCTGGCCTCCATAACTTTTGTTGGGAAATATGGCAAACGCCCAATGCATTTTTTTGGAACCTGGGGAACCTTGTTCTTCTTCGTAGGTCTTGGTTTTAGTCTTTATCTCATCATTTCAAAGCTTGTCAATTTCCAATATGGAATCACGAGTCGTCCCATGTTCTACCTGGCACTAACAACCATGATTATAGGAACACAACTTTTTGTAACGGGCTTCCTGGCTGAACTGATTACCCGCAATGCCCCTAACAGGAATAGTTATCTCGTTGAAAAAAGGATTGGCCTTGATTAGTTATAGACTTATCTCGTCTTTGTACTTTGTGCTAAAATCTCTTTACTATATCCCATGAAAAAGAAAGTGATCATCATTGGACCAGCGCATCCTCTACGAGGTGGATTGGCCACTTTCGATCACAGGCTCGCCAAACAATTCATAGATGAAGGATTAGATTGCAGCATTTATTCTTACTCGCTTCAATACCCATCTTTTCTTTTTCCAGGCAAGACGCAATACAGCGATGAGTCGCCTCCAGAGGATATTCCCATCTTCACAAAAATAAATTCCATTAATCCATTCAACTGGATTGCCGTTGGCAATGCGCTGAGGCGAATGAAACCCGATCTGGTAGTGGTGCGCTATTGGTTGCCATTCATGGGACCTGCTCTGGGAACAATTTTGAGAAGGATCAGGAAGAATAAGCATAGTAAGATCATTGCTATCGCCGACAATGTTCTTCCTCATGAAAAAAGACCAGGAGATACTGCATTTACTAAATATTTTCTGAAAAGTTGTGATGCCTTTATTACCATGAGTGAAAAAGTGATGAACGATTTAAGAAAATTCGAAGCTGAAAAACCAGCTAGGCAGGTGTTGCATCCCCTCTATGATAATTTTGGAGAACGCCTGTCAAAGAAAGAAGCGCGGAAAAAACTGGGGATTTCTGTAGATGAAAATGTAATTCTCTTCTTCGGATTCATTAGGAATTACAAGGGACTTGATCTTTTATTGAAAGCAATGGCTGATGAAAGGATCAGGCAATCGGGAATTAAGCTGTTGGTAGCAGGTGAATTTTATGAAGATGAAAAACCCTATCGGGAAATCATCAGCCAATCTGGAATTGCGGACGCACTTTTATTGAGGACAGATTTCATCCCAGACAGTGAAGTGAGATTCTACCTTTCTGCTGCAGACGCGGTGATTCAGCCCTACAGGAATGCGACGCAAAGTGGGGTCACACCCCTTGCCTATCATTTTGAAAAGCCAATGGTGGTAACGAATGTAGGAGGATTACCCGCCCTTGTTCCAAATGAGAAAGCCGGATTGGTTGCCGAGCCGGAGCCCACCTCCATTGCCGATGCCATCCTTCGCTTCTACCAATTAGGAGAAGATTTTTTTATTCCACATCTTCGCACCGAAAAACTAAAGTACTCCTGGCATAAATTGGTGGAGTCAATAACGGAACTGCAAAAAGAAATTAAGTAAGATGATCTATCGAAGTAAAGCTCCTTTACGAATTGGCCTGGCCGGTGGAGGAACTGACGTAAGTCCATATTGCGATTTGTATGGAGGTGCAATTTTGAACGCCACCGTTTCACTCTATGCCTATGCCAACATCGAGCCAACCGAAGATGCTTCCATCACGCTTGAAGCAATTGATCGGAAGGAACGTGAACGGTTTGATTTCAATCGTGAATTGCCTGTAAACGGAAAACTGGATCTGTTGAAGGGAGTATACAATCGTATCAGCAAAGAAAATAATCTCAACATCAAAGGGTTCACGTTGTCTACTTATGTTGACGCGCCAGCGGGTTCGGGGCTTGGTACTTCTTCCACTCTTGTTGTAGCAATAATAGGGGCCTTCGCCGAAATGTTGCGACTACCGCTCGGAGAATATGACATTGCTCATCTCGCATATGAAATAGAAAGAAAGGAATTGAGTATGGCAGGTGGAAGGCAGGATCAATATGCCGCCACTTTCGGAGGTGTAAACTATATGGAGTTCTATGGTGAAGACAAAGTAATAGTGAACCCGCTTCGCGTGAGACAGCAATACCTTTTTGAGTTGGAAAATAATTTATTGTTGTATTACACGTCAACGAGCCGTGAATCTGCAAAGATCATTGAGAAGCAGACTGAGAATGTGGTAAAGAAGCAGGAGAAATCAATTGACGCCATGCACCAACTTAAGCAACAGGCTCAAATGATGAAGGAGGCTCTATTGAAAGGCAGGTTAAACCAGATTGGCGAGATACTCGATTTCGGATTTCAACAGAAGAGGCAAATGGCTGAAGGAATATCGAACAGTCTGATGGAAGATATATATGAAGCTGCAAAGAAATCAGGTGCAACCGGAGGAAAAATCTCCGGTGCAGGAGGCGGTGGATTCATGATCTTCTATTGTCCAAACAATACGAAATACGTAGTGATGGACGCCTTATCAAAATTTGGCGGATATTGCAAGCCCTACCAATTCGTTGACCACGGAATGACGAGTTGGACCATTTAAAGAAGGCACAAGGTACAAGGTACAAGGCACAAGGAAGGTTCAAGATTAAAGAATACAAGAAAGGAAGAAAAGGTACAAGGGGACTAACAATGATTGAAACGTAGAAACAAAGGATCTTCTTTGCTCCGAAGGAGCAACATGTCGGTGGCGAAGAATGGTTGTCATTGTCTTGCCCCATTAGGGGCAACATGTATTGCAAATGTTTGGAGATCTTCTTTGCTCCGTAGGAGCAAAATGTCGGTATCGCTCCGTAGGAGCGATATGTCGGTAAACGTTGGTGGATATGTCAGAAAAAATAAGAAATATCATCGCAGATTCAATCGCTGTAAAAAACAAGGTCTTGAATGATGACCGTATCATCAAGACCGTTGAAAAAATCGTCGAGAAATTGGTTGCTGCATTGAAGAATGGAAACCGCATTTATTTCTGTGGAAATGGCGGCAGTGCTGCAGATGCGCAACACTTGGCCGCAGAATTTTCAGGCAGGTTCTATACCGATCGGGATGCTCTCCCCGCCGAAGCCCTTCATTGCAATACCTCCTATCTAACCGCGGTTGCAAACGATTACAGTTACGATGTGGTATATGCCCGCCTGGTGAAAGGTATTGGGCAAAAAGGAGATGTATTGGTCGGACTTTCAACTTCCGGTAACTCGGTGAATATTATAAAAGCATTTGAAGTTGCAAAGGAAAAGGGAATCGTTACCGTTGGGTTTACTGGAGAAGGCGGAGGGAAAATGAAATCAACCAGCGACTATCTTCTCGATATTCCTTCAAAAGACACACCCCGGATCCAGGAATCTCATATCATGTTGGGTCATATCATCTGCCAGTTGGTGGAAGAAAAATATTTTGCCTAAATGGAATTCAAAGAGGCGATCATTCTTGCTGGTGGATTGGGAACCCGCCTCAGATCTGTGGTTCCTAATCTCCCCAAATGCATGGCACCGGTAAATAGTCATCCTTTTCTTGCTTACGTGATCGATCATTTTAAAAGCCAGGGAATTCAGAAATTCATTTTTGCCCTTGGATATAAAAGCGAAGCCTTTGAAGAATTTCTTAATTCAAAATTGCCAGGCGAAAGCTATCAACTCTCCATAGAAAAGGAACCGTTAGGAACTGGGGGAGCCATAAAGTTGGCATGTGGTAAAGCAGAAGGCAAAACGGTGATCGTGATAAATGGTGATACACTTTTTAAAATCAACCTGGGAAAACTGCTATCATTCCATCACATGTGTGCGGCCAATTGCACCCTTTCGCTAAAGCCAATGAAAAATTTCGACCGGTATGGAGTGGTTGAGTTGGATAAGGATTATTCAGTCAAAAATTTTCATGAGAAAAAACACTATAATGAAGGCATGATCAATGGCGGTGTATATGCACTTCACGCGCAGAAGTTTTTAGCTGAAGACCTTCCTGAAAAATTCTCTTTTGAAAAAGACTATTTGGAAAAATACTATGAATCGAGAAGGATCTTTGGCGTGGTACAGAATGAATATTTTATTGATATTGGGATTCCGGAAGACTATGAGCGGGCTAAGAGAGAGTTGACAGTTGACAGTTGACAGTTGACAGATGATGAGGAGTAAAGTTTCGCAAATAATGTTAGATTTAAAACAAATAGATAACACCTGGACACTTTTTCTTGATCGTGACGGAGTAATCAATCACGAAAAGGAAGAGGATTACATCTATCATTACGGTGAATTCAATTTTTATGAAGGTGTGCCGGAAGCAATCCAGTATTTATCAACTCGATTTGCAAAGATTATCATCATCACCAATCAGCGAGGTGTTGGTCGCGAGTTCATGACCGAGGATGATCTTTTATCGATTCATGATCAAATGCTGGCAGATATTGAAGCAGCAGGTGGAAGAGTTCAAAAAATCTATTATTGCGTTGCAAACGATGATGCACATCCTAACCGGAAACCGAACCCGGGTATGGCCAGGGAAGCCCTTAAGGATTTCCCTGAGATTGATCTGTCCAAATCAATAATGGTTGGAAACAATTTGAGCGATATGCAATTTGGTAGAAATGCCGGTATGTACACGGTTTTCGTAAAGACAACTGATCCGTATCAAGCCACTCCCCACCCTTCTATCGACCTGGCTTTCCCTGATTTACCGGGATTTGCAAAAGCTTTGCAAGACACATAAAATTTCGTGAAGTTTTTTCCGTTCTTTCTCCGCCAGCCGAAGGGTTTCGTAATTTCGGATAATATCAAGCCTATGAACCATCTCAATCGTGGTGTCTCCTTCCTAGCGGTCCTGCTTCTTGTAGCCAGTTTTAGTTATTCCCAGGGATGGTCGGCTTCAGAGAAATCTGAGTTAGCAAAAAAAGAAGATTCATTGAAGAATTACTCCAAGCAAATCGTTTTTGGTGGGGATCCTGCTGTTAGTTTACGGGCAGATAGCAATTTCGTGAGAGTGTTTGTTAGAGCCTTG
>JGI24806J26614_1000328_pt1 | contig 13652 bp, 16 predicted proteins | sample Kansoi200umMDA_FD_26614 | JGI IMG/M metagenome (IMG submission 26614)
GGCATTGCGCATGAAATTCAAAACCCATTAAACTTTGTGAATAATTTTTCTGAAGTAAATACTGAGTTGATTTATGAAGCCGGTCAGGAAATTAATAAAGGAAATATTTCAGAGGTGAAAACAATTCTGAGCGATATTAAAGAGAATGAAGAGAAAATAAACCACCACGGCAAGCGAGCCGATGCTATTGTAAAGGGTATGCTGCAACATTCAAGAGCAAGTACCGGGCAAAAAGAACTTACAAATATTAATGCCTTGGCTGATGAATACCTGCGTCTTTCCTATCATGGCTTTCGGGCGAAAGACAAAGCATTTAATGCCACGCTTCAAACAGATTTTGATGAGAGCATTGGAAAAATAAATATCATTCCGCAGGACATTGGAAGAGTATTGCTTAACTTATATAACAATGCGTTTTATGCAGTTACTGAAAAAAAGAAACAGCAGCGGGAAGGTTACGAGCCAACAATTTCCGTAAGCACAAAAAGACTAAATGATAAAGTTGAAATAAAAGTAAAAGACAATGGTAATGGTATTCCTCCAAAGGTTGAAGATAAAATATTTCAACCATTCTTTACCACCAAACCTACAGGGCAGGGAACAGGGTTGGGATTATCGTTAAGCTATGATATAGTAAAAGCACATGGTGGAGAAATAAAAGTGGAAACGCAAGATGGTCAAGGTGCGGAATTCATTATATTGCTATCATAAAAAGTGATGAAATGAAAATTTTAGCCGTTGATGATGAAAGAGACGTTCAGAATTTGTTTGAACAGCGGTTTAGGAAAGAAATAAAAAGTGGCGAAGTTGAATTTGCATTTGCTAATTCAGGCAATGAAGCGATCAGCTATCTTACTAATCACAATCGTGAAGATATGCTTGTGTTATCTGATATTAATATGCCAGGAATGAGCGGGTTAGAACTTTTGAAACAAATAAAACAAAAATTTGAAAATCCGTCGCCTGCTGTAATGATGATAACCGCTAAGGGGATGAGGATAATTACAATCAGGCAATAAAGTTTGGCGCAGAGGATTTTCTGACAAAGCCCGTGGACTTCAAGTTATTAAAAGAAAAACTAAAAAATAGATGACTGTTTAGTGATTACATATTAATGTAAGAAGCGTGTTGACTTCATTTTAAGTATTGTTTGATTCAGTAGAGACTATAACAAATTAAAAAACATCAGTAATGAATTAAGTGGTGTATCGATCTATCAATTTGTTTACAAGGCTCTTTACTTTCACCAGCCCGTGGTAATTTATAGAGTAAATGTGTAGTATCCCGCTTGCGTTGTATTAACGATCTGAGCCAGTCGTAAAAGTCTGAGTTGTTGGGAAGCCCCTCCTTGTGAAATTTTCAGTTTTCCATAGATTTCCTGAACGGTCAGCCTTTTATTTTTATGGATAAGTTTAATTATTTTTTTTGGCAACTTGTTGTCAACAGCCATTAGAACCATAAATCCCCTTTTTGTATTGTAATAATTAATGCCCCGTGACTTTGTCAAGTTTTTCCGTTGGTCCTGGAAGTTTTCGCTTTGGCATTAGATCATGTATGAACTGTGTGATACTCCTTTTACACTCACTCTGAAACATCTATTAGAGGCAATGTGCCATTAATTGTCGCGTTTATAAGAGCAGATTTTACAAATTCCGGTCTTACAATAAATGCTTTTTTATCTCTCAAATCCCCTTTTATACAAACACCCCCAAACATTACAGTACCATCTTTATCCCTGAGAAAAACTGGAGAACCTGAAAAGCCAGGACCCATACTACTATCTATATTTAAAACATAGTTAATAGAATCATATATATGTAAGTCTTTCAAAAAAACGGGTCGATGAATATTTCCGTTAACCGTCCCTGTCCCTTTGATCGATGTTTTGTTCTGGATAATATCAAGCTTGTTTTTAGGTGTCAGGGAAAACCCATATGCAGTTGCACTGACCGGTTTTATATTACTATAGTCTTCCATAATAAAATCCTCTATGGAATTTACAATAAGCTCTTCCGGAAGATTTATTGCACTAACAAATAAATCTGGTTCTTTATAAAATAAGGAGGGTGATCTATTTTTATATTTTGCTGTAGCCCATACTATTTGTCCATACTCTCCATTTTTTTTTAAAAATCTCAAAAAAAATGTATCGGGATGATTTTCCGGAGCATGGCCACCAGTTATAATATGGGCAGCGGTTATCAAATAAATTTGCTTTCCATATTTAGTTAGAAAAAAAGTACTCTGAGTAGCTTTTTTATTTTTCTTTATCCCATGCATATAATAACTGTATTGCTGCAGGTTTTGACTACAGGTTGAAAATCTGGAAATACAAAAAATAGCTAACAAAAGGAATTTCATTGCTGGTATTTATATTGGATGGTGGTTGAAATAATTTTAAGTATCAATCTGTGCCAAATACGGCGCCAAGAGGCAGAAACTTGCAAAGTAAGCTTTTGTTATTTAGCTTTATCCTAAAAATGAATATAATACTATTACAAACTGGTCCTGGTTCATTTGAATCAGTTGCAATACTTATCTTTTGTATAGAGTTTATTATTGCGTTAGTGATCGCTTACTTCTTTTTTAGATGGGTTTTCTCCATTAAAGAGCGAGTAAGACAAAACGATATCACAATTAATTTGCTAAAGCTGATTGCAAAAAAACAGGGAGTCGCCGATGAAGAAATTCTTAGAGCTACTAACAATGTGCATAAAGGATAGGCGCCAAATCAATGTTCTTTTAACAAATATCCACTGGCTTCATACTTGCTCTATTCACCAGTTCTTCAAGAGCAGAAGCTATGCTTTTTAATAATTCAATATCAAGGTTTTTATGGTTAGGTATGTCATCATAATTTAGAACTGCCCGGTAATTTCTTTCCCTCATCAGGTTCAAATATTACCATTTGACCATTTACATCAACATTGAATTTATGGGGTATATCCTGTCACCAGCAATGAAGTTTTTAGCATAAGCTGCTCGCCTTTATAATCCACGGGTAACTCAAATTGTTTATCCATAATTCCTCAGTTAAAATTGTATTTTGCAGGATACATATTCCGCTTTATGAAACGACTATCTATAATAACAGCTGTACTCTGTATATCCCTATCGGCATTTTGTCAATCTAAAATTAGCATAGATTCGGTGATGAAGTCATATAGGGGAGAAGGCGACTGTTTGTTCAAGGTATCCGGTACAAAAGCTTTAGAAAAAGTAACCTTTATTAATTTGGGAGCGGCATACCCAAATAGTCCTTTGACTCTGGTGATCTTTAGCTAAAGTAGAAGTAACTTTAAGGAAGCGCCTGAAGTGCTGTATGCAGATAAAAATATCTGTGTTACGGGGTGATAAAAGAATACGACGGTAAGGCTGAGATGATTGTTAGCTCCCCTGGTGATATAAATGTTCAGTAAACAATGAATATAACTTTATACGAATTCAATTCATTAAATGAGTTTGAAAAGGGTGCTGCCCTTTGGGAGTATGGAGTACATGTATCTGAGAGATTTGACCAGGAATGTGGTTACAGTCTCTATCAGCTAAACAATTTTTACGTCGAGGTAAAATATAAGGGTGACATAAATGCATTAACTAAGTTCACTGCCTTTTCAACATACACAAAGCTTGAGCCCTATCTTCGGAATATTGATATATCAGGGAGTATTGGCCTATAGTTATAAGACTTGGTCGAGATGCAAAATTATTATTTGCCTTTCCGCTAACAATCCCACAATCTATTATTCATACTAAATATTTGGGGATGGATAGCCTGCGGAATATATTCACATAACTGAAGACTTTTACCACAAAAGATTGCGACATATGTTGGTGTAAACCCCTATGATTTTTAGCTCACAGGATTCTTTGAAAAAAATGCTTTCTTATTTTTTCCTAAGCTGTTCCAGCGTTGGTTTAGATTTAGGTAGGTTCTTCCTGTTGCCAGAGTTATTAATGACCTTTGCAGTATCATCCAACCCAAAATTGTTTACTTCGTGAAATATTTCCTTTCTATCTCCAAGATGTAGCAGACTCTCTTCTGCAATCATAACCAGATCAAAATATATCACCCGGCCTGCACCATTTTTTTCGTTAACCCGGCGCCTATATTCATTGTAAACAATATCTACCTCTTTTCGCTCATCTTCAATAATGTATTCTTTAGCTGCCTCCTTCTCTATTTTTATATTTATTCTGTAATGGGGCATAGCACAAAGATAAGATTTACAGCAAATATGCTAAAATATTTAGCAAAACCAGGGATTTAAGATAATCTATCGTCATCTGTTTTACGAACAAATCAGTTTGTATCACTTGGCGTTTTTAATCTTGGGGACTGAGCCTAAAAATATAGAGGAATTAAGGGCCTGATTGTAGTTTTTTATCCAACTTTATTTTCACCAACAATATAAATACATCTTGTGAGTTATAAGCTTGCTTATTTTCAATCATCTTCTATGAAACCCAAGATTCTTCCCATAATTATTTGCTTGTCCTTCATACTTTTAAAAGTTTTTCCATCTTTTGGGCAAACAACCAGCTGGATAGGCACCACATCGGCCTGGGCTACACCTGCTAACTGGACAGGGGGTACACCCTCCGCTGTCAAAGATGTAATTATTGGCGATGTAAACTTTACCGGTTCAAATCAGCCGGCAGTAACAGCAGCAGCTACCGCTAAATCAATAACCTTTGGAACTATTAATGCTTCACAGTTAACTATTGATAACACATTAACTGTCTCTGGCAGTATTACTATAAGTACCATTGGAACCATCACCAGTAATGCGCCCATTTCTTTAACAGGTGACTGGATTAATAATGGCACTTTTACACCGGGCACCTCAACTGTTACATTTAATGGGACAAGTGTGATATCGGGAAATTCGATTCAAAATTTTTATGACCTTGAAGTTACCGGATCACTTGATTTATTTAATTCCGGAACTGTTGAAATTCAGGATTTACATATCAACTCTGGAAGTTTGCTTTTGCATGGTGCTGCCCTTCAGATTGCAGGTACTGTAAATAACGCCGGAACTTTTGACGCCGGCATTGGTATTATAGAAATGAAGGGAACTACTACACAAGTCATTCCTGCCAATGCCTTCCTGGCGAATACCGTCGATAATTTACTTATAAGCAACACCAGTGTGGAAGGTGTAACTCTTGACGGGGCTGTTGATGTGTACGGATCTTTAACTTATTCCGGTGCCAGCATGCTTTTGACTACTAATGGTTACTTAACGCTAAAATCAACTATAGATTATACGGCATGGATTGGAAATATGACCGATAATACCATTACAGGTGAAGTAACCGTTGAGCGGTATATTGGTGACCACAAAGCCTGGAGGTTTCTATCCGTACCTACAAATACCACGCAAACTGTAAATGAAACCTGGCAGGAGGGAGCAATCAATACCAATGACGACCCAAAACCAGGATACGGTATTCAAATAACAGGCCCTGCGGGGACAGGTGCGGGTTTTGACCTATACACATCTACACCTTCTATGAAGAAGTATAATTCTGTAATCAATAGTTGGGCAGGTATTGTTAATACTGATACGGGCTCTATTAAAGCTTCAGAGGGCTATATGGTATTTATAAGGGGTGATAGAACTGTGAATCAATTCAATTTACCATCCACAGAAACTGTTTTGCGTACCAAAGGAAATTTGTATACAGGTGACCAGGCCCCCATAGTGGTAAGTGCAGGTAAGTTTGCCTCAATTGGCAATCCTTATGCTGCCATGTTGGATATGAGCCACATTATCAAATCCCCGGGAATAAAAGACTTCTTCTATGTTTGGGATCCACAGCTGGGGGGCACCAGCGGTCTTGGAGCTTACCAGACCTTTGTTAAAAATGGAGCGGATGATTATGAAATTACACCCGGTGGTGGTAGTTATGGTGACAGCGGCACTGTGAGCAATTACATACAGAGTGGACAGGCATTTCTTGTCCAGGCAGATATTACTGGTGGCAGCCTTACTTTCACAGAAGATGCCAAAACAAGTGGTAGCTCCCAGGTTTCCAGACCAACCGGATTACCTCAGCCAAAATTGCGTACCACTTTGTATGGAGTAAATGCAGACAACAGTACATATATGATAGATGGGGTACTTAGTAATTATGACGACAGTTACAGCAATAGTGTGGATAATATGGACGCCATCAAGTTAACCAATATTTCAGAAAATTTATCTATAAAAACCGCGAATAGCTTATTGGTTGCAGAAAGAAGGCATAGCCTTATGGAAAAAGATACCATCTTCCTGAACCTTGCTAATACAAAAGTTCAGAAATACCGTTTTGAAATTACAGCAGATCAATTGGGTCAGCATGGGCAAATCGGGTTTTTGGAAGACACCTACCTCAATACGGAGACGCCCCTCAACCTTAATCGAAGTGTTATAGTAGATTTCAATATTGAGAACATCCCCGCCTCTTATGCAGCGGACCGTTTTCGCATCCTGTTTAAAACTTCAGTGGTGTTGCCTTTGCGCTTTACTTCTATCAAAGCCTACCAGGAGAATAACGATATAGCTGTTGAATGGAAAACAGACAATGAGAGCAATGTGAAACAATACACTGTAGAAAAATCCTATGACGGGAGTTATTACACCATAGCCAACGCAGTTGCAGCTAAAGATGCAGTAATCAATACTTATCGATGGACTGATAAAAACCCTTCAGAAGGATACAATTACTACCGGATAATAAGTACAGATGTAAATGGTAAAAAAGAGTATAGCACCGTAGCGAAAGTGTATATGGGTAATGGTAAGCAAAATATTTCAGTTTCCCCTAACCCTGTTGTCAATAATACCATTAACTTACTGCTTACTAACCAGCCGGCAGGGCAATATAGGATACGCCTGGTCAATAAAGCCGGCCAGGTAATCATGTCAAAACAGATCAAGCATGCAAAAGGCAGCAGTACCGAAACGATAGAGTTAGATAAGCATTCAGCCCATGGTATTTACCAACTCGATCTAACTACACCGGACGGCAAAACAAGAAATATAGAAGTGCTTTTATAAACTTCGTTAGATATTCACCATGACACGATCAATCCGGGATTTCAAATTTGAACCTACGCCAGATGAAATAGATACAGTTTCTGGGATTGATTATTATACCAGCCGGAAAGCTGAAATCTCTCTTATTGCCCTTTGCCATAATTTGCGCCACCAAATAGTTAGAGCTATTCATGAAAACAAAGGCCTTAATCTTTCGCAACTGTCTGAGCACCTAAAAATTGAACAGGCCATATTATCACACCAGCTTATTATGTTAAAGCGGGCCAGAATTGTATCTGTACAACGTGTTGGGAAAACTAAATTATGTACCGTCAATTCTTCACGGATAGTAGAAATAAATGAACTGGCTAAGATCTTTATCGGAAAAGCAGCTGGAAGTTAATACCTTAGAAAATAGATTTGTCAGGTTCCCATCCATAATCGAAAAGTGCCAAAGTGCTCTTTATTTTCTGAAATATACTTAAAGGATTACACTGAGGTTGACTGTTGATACTTTTATTTAAATGTTTAAATTCACCACCGAACTATGAAAAAGTACCAAAGTGCCCATTATTCTTGAAACTTTATTGAAGAATAGATGATTCTATCAGATTTATACAGTTGAATATGTAATCAAATAATATTAGTCTACAAAAAAGGAAGTGTATATGAGGCCGGGGGAGTTTTTCTTTTCATAAATTGGTAGGGGTGTATTCATAGGTGGTTTGGGCACGTGAATTTCTGATAAAATTTTCGAAAAAGAAAAGCACTTTGGCACTTTGATAAATAAAGGGATTTAAATTTTATATTTCTTTTTTCTTAAAAGATATTCATCTGCTTCCTGTTCAATTTCCACATTTGTTTTGATTTTATGTTTGTTAATCCATTCGTCAATTTCATTTCGTTTAAAATAAATCCTTTTTGTTATTTTGGAATGAGGAATCAACCTGTTCGACGTCATTTTGTACACTGTCGATTTAGCCACTCCTAAATAAATTGCAGCTTGATTAATATTGAAAATTTCGCTAGCAGACGAACTTACAATAGGATCATCTTTTTTTACGTTCCTAATTAAATTTTCTATAATATTTAACCTCTCCAAGATTGAGTCAAATGGATTTTCCATAATAATTTTTTTGCTATTAACAACGTATAGCCCTAACTCAACTAACATCTGAGTTGTTGTTGTTGTCATGCCCGTATTTGCAAATATTGTGTAAAGTTTAATAGATTAATAATAAATGGTTGACTTAATTTCAGACCATTCTATTTGTATATTAATATCTAGTCGCTCAAAAAGTAGATTAATTGTTTCAAAATACCATCTATTTGCATAAGGATTTATATATATATTCTCAATATTTTCAAGAAGAGATGTTTTTATTTTTACTCCTGGTTCTGGAGTTGGTGAGTTGTGATCATTTACATAATTGATATTTCCCTTTACTATTCTGACTTCTTTTTCATGTTCAAAAGCTATTCTTTTATGCATAACAGAATTAAAATGATTCCACGTATCAAAAGTTTCTGTTTCATAGTTTAAGTAGGTTACCAAACCCATAAAGAGATGTTTTTCTTCTGGCAGGGATAGAGCAAGTTTGTTGTAACTAGTTTGTATAGACAGACCTTCATTGTTGGGGCAATATAATTTCCACATTGCTTCAGATTCATTATTGTCAAGGCGCCAACAATTTACATAATTTGAACTCCTGATTCGGTTAGTATATTCAGCCTGAGTCAAGATTAAACCGGATGGTAATTTTGTTTCTCCAAAAGGAAATCTTACCGAATTAACCTTAGTATAGGTTCCTTCGTGGTTATCTTCAAGAAGATCAACTCGTGAAAAATATAGACATTGAGATAAGAAAAAATCCAAAAATTTTGAAAGAGTTAAATATCTCCAAACTTTATCATCACCATTTAGAGGTTGGGGAAAACTTTTATGGCTTAACAATTTGGTTTCCAAAATATACAAGTTGACTTAACAAATTTCGGACAATATTAAACATAAGAATATTTCTTTCTCATAAACTTGTCGCCAATTTTTTTACCTCGCTAACCTCATATTCCTTACTATAATCCTTATAATCTTTTTGAGCTTCTGATTCCTTTGGTGTTCCCTTAGCTTTGTTCTTTCTGAAACGCAAAATTTTTAAAATCAGTTCTCCCAGTTCAGTATTATGTCTTACCCCAAACTCATGAATTAATTTCTCCAGATCTGCCTTTTCATTAGATAACTTATTCAATTTGGCCTCTAATGATTTTGCTTCCAGTTTTAATCCATCTATTTCAGGATCAATATAAAGAGTAAGGTTATGATGTTGATTAATAAATACTTCAATAGCAGTTGCAGCTTTACCGTAAGATTTTTGTTTAAGACATGTTACAATGTTTTCTAATTCTGATGTCAATACTAATTGTTCTAATTTAGTAATATGAGCACTTATTTCATCTTCTTCCTCCAGTGAAATGAGGCTTTTTATTAACTCTAAACGTTTAATAATTTTTGGAAGGTCTCTATTTTGAATTGTCATTAAGAAAATTGTTTTACTAACTACAGAAGAAATGTTTTCTGCTCATTTTCCTCGAAATCAGCTTGAAAAGAAAGTTCATTTATTGGTCTAACAATTTGATTAGGCTTCTTCATTTATCAACATGCAGCGGGAATGGTGTTTCCCAAATATATAGCAATTTTTACAATTGAAGCTAAGTGCCAAAGTGCCAATACTTTTTAAAACTTTACTAGATAAACAGTGCAGTTAGTAAATGTATGTTAGAAAAGAGTATAACTTTTTATATTGGTATGAAAAACTTCATTATTATTTGGAGAGGATGAATTTGCTTTCAAAAGTTTTTCAAAAGATTTTGTACACTGGCTCTTTAGCGATTTAACACAAAATATTCTCAAATTGAACTCCCATCTCAGGTACTGGTTAAATTTAGAAGCCTTGTTGGTATTGACTTTCAAGCCTTTCTTATTTTATGGGAGCACTATTGGAACTGACTAAGTCTCTGAAACCGGTATAAAAGCATAATTTTAGACAGTTGATTAGAATTAACCTTGCTTAAGAAAATAATTTAAACTAAATATATTGCCTAAAGTGAAGACTAATATAAAAATTTTTCTTACCATTTTATTAATCGGTCTTTCCATTAAAAATGTGTATGCACAAACAAAGGAGGAAACTGTTGCTTATATAAGTAATTTACTTACTGTTCATAACAATGGGAGTATGTATTATTCTGTTGAGCAATCAATAGGAAACACTTTGTCAGTCAATTTAAAAGTTTATTTGGGAGGAACAAATAATAAAACCTTTCACTATGTATTTGAACCTAAAGATGCCTTATATTTGAATTCTACTACAAATAGCCAAGGGGTTACAACTATGGTTGCTTCCTTTAGGCCAAAAACAGTGCGAGTATTAGACCCGGATGGCAAATTCATGGAAACTTCGGACAAGATTGATATGTATGGGTTAGTTGATATGAGTTTGGTTGAAATTGAAAAGTTTAAAAAGGCATTTAAACACTTAATAAAGCTATTTGGAGGACAGATTAGAGAAGATCCATTTTAGGTAAACAAACAATTTACCCCAAGAATAAATATGTCTTATTATAATTCCATACACAGTACCACAGTACGTCTATTTATAGAAATAGATGTGTCCTCCCTCGTTTTCCCCGAAATCAATTTGAAAAGAAAGTCATTTAATTGGGCTAGCAATTTTTGAATGGGCTTCTTTTTTTATAAACATGCAGCGAGAATGGTGTTTCTCAAATATAAAGCAATTTTTATAATTGAGGTAAGTGCCAAAGTGCTTATGCTTTTTAAAACTTTACTTGACTAACAAATGCCCAAGTTGATTTAGCCAGAAAAGGTATAACTTTTCACATATTGGTCTAAAAAATAGCTTTATTCTTATTTTGAGATAAGAGGAATATACATGCAAAAGTTTTCTAAAAAGATTAGCACTTCGGCACTTAAAAAAAAAGTTGAAGACAGTTTGAGTGTTGTACTTTTCATGATGCTTTTGTTTAAAATTTAGGGAACTTCCGTGACTGTATTCTTGACCAGAGCGAGCTAGCTTTAAATGTTAACCCCAAAAAGGCTACTACATAATTATTTACGATCATAGAAAAGTGCCAAAGTGCTCATTATTTTTTTAAACTTCATTTGTTACCTTTAACTATAATTTTTTTATGTGAAAATCAGCTTATCAATAATTGGTATTCTATTATATCAAATAACTTCTGCTCAGATTTCTGTGAAGGAAAACTTTATTATGGCAAAAGAATGGAGTAAGGAAATAGCACTCTATAGGGCAAAATCATTTGTAATAAAAAACATATTAGGAACATCAAATGAAATAATCAAGGTTGAAATAGCTGCTTTGGCGGCAGCAAATTCAGGCGAGTTAACCTCATTGGTTTATAAATGCGATGCTAAAGATAAAGAAGGACTTGTTTTAGCATTCTTTGGTACATATTGGAATGATGCCGGGGTAATATTCACTGGATATGATTTTAAAGATGTTCCTAAAGCAAAGGCTGTAAGTTTACTTGATAAAATTGCAAAAGCTATAGATGAAAATTATAAATATCTTGAAGTATATGACAATAATGTATATTTCCAAGATGATGACATGACTTTTTTAATTTATCATTTAGGATACTTTTCTACAAAAACAAAAGTTAGGGTTTTTTGGAATGGCTTTGATGCAGAATGGGATACAAAATCATTTTACGCTACACGGGAAGAATTGCAGGAAAAATTAATTAAATAGTTCAAAGGTTTAAAGAATATAATAAAAAAATACCGGTTTTTGTTATCCAAGGCATCCCAAGATACCCGAAAATGCTTACCTTTTATTTCCATGAATTGGATCAAGCGAAATATCCCAAGGACTTTTTTCTTCGCTGTAAAAAAATTCGAAATTACTCGAACAGGCCTCTTTCATCAAGAATTTTATGGAATAGATAATTGGTTCAACTTCTCTCCCGGGTACTGGTTAAATTGGAAAGCCTTGTTCGCATTAACTTTCAAGGCGTAATTTATTCTTTGGGGACACCATTTCTAGGGGACGTTTGCTTTCGATTAAACTGGAGTTATATCGATAAATAAGATGATTTCCCTTACTATTGCTAAAGAATGATTGAACCTCCATTTGATATGACACAGCCTAATGAAAAAATTCCTATTTATGAAGGGGTTTTTGCGCTAAGTGATGGTTCTTCGCAGATAGATATATCAGGATATATCTATTTCAATTGGCTACCGAATTCCGGTGCACATTTTGAAGGATTTTCAAAAGAAAATAGACTTTTAATCGATAGTATATGTGCAACCACCGAAAACTTAGATTTAATTATTGACGGATTAATATTTGGCAAAGTCTTTATTACTAATGTAAATTTCCGAAATAATGACCCAACCAAAATAAAGGGAATAGCAACTCGACATGCAACATTACTGGATAAATCAAAAAATGTTGATACTGTTAAATTCGCTATCCCAAATCTTCGTGAAATAAATGGAGATCCAACAACCCGTTTTTTTAATGGTATTACTTATAGACGGTTAAGTAGAATATCTTTAGAAAATGACAAATACGTAATAATCATTGACAAATCCATTCATTTTGAAACACTTTCTAAAAAATTACATGATGAAGGCGGATTTATTTTACTTTATGAAGGGGAATTAAAAAAGAAAAAGGGTGTTATTTCGCATCAAGAAAGCAGGGATGTTTTTGAATGTCTCAATTTATTTTTGACTTTTATTAACGGACGAAGAACTTCAGGACTTTTTCTACTTGGTACTACAAATGATGAAATTTGTTGGCAAGATTTTTCTAATGAATTTGTTGACATACACAATAACTCAATATCTTGGATTTCAAAAGATTCAATAAGAGATTTAAATCATTGTTGGCGAAAACTTAACAACTTCTGGCTACGCCAAAATGACAAAGACTTTTTCACCACAGTTATCAATTGGTATATAGAGGCTAATAAAAAATCTGGATTAACACTAGGTGCAATCATTCTCGCTCAAACAGCTTTAGAACTTTTATATAACTGGCTCGTCGTAGAGAATAAAAAATTAATTATTGGTAACGATTCCAAAGACATTACAGCATCTAATAAGATAAGACTTCTTTTATCGACCATACAGGTAGACTACTCTATACCCAAGTCGTTTGTAGCGTTACAACATTTTGCAAATAGCACTACAAATAAACTTGATGGTCCGGAAGTCGTTACTGAAATTAGAAATGCAATTGTTCATTCACAAGAAGAAAAAAGGAAAAAATTAAATCGGATAGATAAAGTAGCAATAAGCCAAGCCTTAAATCTTTGTATCTGGTATATCGAATTGTCACTTTTGAATATACTCGAGTACAAAGGCTCATATTTCAATAGATGTGCTGGTCAAAAGTTTCATTTTGATAATGAAGAAAAAGTTCCGTGGAAATAAACAAGTATTTATAATCATAAAACTGTCACACATGTAAAAGCCAACCCATAAAATGAACAGATTATTTTTCCTATTATTATTATTTTCTATCAAGGGACTTTCACAATCTCTTGCAATCAATGAAACTATTGACTATTTGG
>JGI24806J26614_1000329_pt1 | contig 13651 bp, 12 predicted proteins | sample Kansoi200umMDA_FD_26614 | JGI IMG/M metagenome (IMG submission 26614)
CAGCGAGTCATTGTACCCGGAAATAAAAAACTCTTTCCTAATATTACCCCAGATGCACTGGCAAAAATGATGCAAGTAATTTCTAAAGTGCCATGAATAAATACGGTAAGCACAAACATTCCACCGAGTCCCTTTGAAGCGAACATATAGTCAAAAGCACCAACTTCTACACCAAACCTTAAGAGAGATACAACCGTAGGGATGCCGAATAAAATTCCCTTTGCATAATAGGTTAACGCGACAAGAGAGTTATTAATAAATATGCCGAACCATACAATGAGTGGCGTACCGGTTTGATAAACGCCAAACGGATTTCCATTCGCAATATTTTCCTCGGTCATATCTACGTAACCTTCCCCCACCATATCACGCATGTAAGTCGGATCTGTCCAGGAAGAGAAAAAACCTATAAAATAAAAGGCCAAGAAAAAAATAAACAAAAGCAGTATGGTGACATGATATTTTCTGACAGTTAAAGGAAGATCGTATTTCCAAAAGGTGGCCAGCCTGTTTGACTCCTCCTTGCGGTTTTCGTATATGCTGAGGTATATTTTCGACGCTTGCGCGTTAAGAAATCTTGTGACCTTGCTGGTGGGATAAAAAGTCTTGGCGTAAGCAAGGTCGTTAACCAATTCCGTAAAATCATTAGCCAATTCATCCGCGTTATCAGCCGGCGATTGCTGAATTTTTGACCACTTATCTTTATTTTTTTTAATAAACAGCGCTTCCCTCACTTTCGGCCGATTTTAAGTTTGTAAAATACTTGAAAATTTTAGATTTTACTCCCGATATTTATTGCAAGAGATTTACAAAATATTGTCAGTCGGAATTCCTAATATAGATGTGCTATGGCAGTTTTGAAGCTACCGACCACCTTTAATATCGATTTAGAATTTGAAGTACCGGAATTTCACCGGCGGATGTTTGCCTGGATAATTGATCTCATTCTGCAGGTTTTTTATCTCATTATTGTGTTCAAAATCTATGATGATTATGTGCGAAATCATCTAAACGATCTCACTTTCGAAAATGACCCGTGGATACAACGAATATTGATATTACCGGTGGTCATTTATCATATCGTATGTGAAATCACAATGAATGGACAAAGTGTTGGCAAGCGGCTGCTGGGTATCAGGATAGTAAATGAAAATGGCGGCAAAGCAAGTATCAGTCAATTCTTAATCCGGAGCCTGATTCGCACCTCTGATTATATGATATTGATCATAATTATTTACGGAGCGCTGTTTGGTCCATTCATCATCTGGTTGTTGCTGGGTTCTGTTGTTTTGCTCGTCGCAGATATAATTCTTGTTGTGAGCAGTAATAAAAATCAGCGTTTAGGAGATATTTTAGCGCACACTATACTTGTGAATACGAGACCCAAAGGAAGTATGGAGGAAACAGTATTCATGGAAGTAGCAGACAGTTACGTACCCTTGTTTCCGCAGATCATGAAACTGAGTGACCGGGATATCAATGCAATTAAGAACATACTCGATACAGCCCGTAAAAAAAATGATTTCAACTTAGCTTTTATGGCGGGAGAAAAAATTAAATCCCATTTAAAAATCGATTCCCCCATGTCGCCTTTTGAATTTTTAGACACCTTACTGAGAGACTATAACTTCCTATCCACAAAATGAAAAAAATCCCGCAATGGCGGGATGCAAGAGATGATCGGCAGTGTTACATGGTGGCCCTTCCTAGTATAGCAAATAGAAAGAAAACAGCAAAAAGAGCAAGGAAAATGACGGTGAGAATGCCCCAGTATCGATAAAGGACTTTTAAGTTCTGAAAGGAACGATTCAGCAGATCCTGGCTGTTTTCCCGTAATGCGGCCCGCATGTTTACAGCAAACCGATAAAGAAATAAATATGCAAAAAAAACAATTAGCGCCACACAGATATAATATGCAATAATGCCAACGGTCATCCCGGTGGTAAAGTCAGGCGCTATTTCATTATTATATTGACCAGCCCTGCTTAACATTGTTGCAATATAACTGCCTCCGAAAACGGCCATTAACGCAAGAATCGTGATGCAAACAAATCCTACAATGGCAAGGAAACGAGCCCATTTAGCGGCTTCTGTTAAATGTGCTCTGCCTGTAGGATCAATAGTTAATGCGAATAAGCCAGAATCCTGTGATTGATTTTGTGGTTCCATATAAAGTTGGTTTTGGTTTTAGTCAGAAATAATAAGAGGAATTTATTTTCGCAAAATCACTCTTTGAGACCATGCTAACCCTTAATACGCCCTGGCAAACAATACCCTTTGTTTCGAAGGCTTACCTGTCAAAATGCATTTTCCATCCTCTTTCTCGGCATCCAACGGTATGCAACGAATGGTGGCTTTTGTTTTTTCTTTGATAGCTTCTTCGGTTTGAGGTGTTCCATCCCAATGTGCGGACACAAAGCCGCCTTTATCATCAAGGATCTTCTCAAACTCATCCCAATTATCCACCCTCGTAGTGTGATCTTCACAATATGCTTTCGCTTTGTTGAATAGATTTTGTTGGATGTCCTCCAGCAACCCGACAACCTTAGTAGTAAGGCCATCAAGGGAAACACTAAGTTTTTCTTTGGTGTCGCGTCGCACAACTTCAGCCACGTTGCTTTCGAGATCCCTTGCCCCCAGTGCTATACGCACAGGAACTCCTTTCATTTCGTATTCGGCAAACTTCCATCCAGGGCGGTTGTTATCATTATCATCATACTTCACTGAAACATTTGCAGCCTTCAACTCCTTCACTAATTGCCGGGCTTTTTCATCAATCCTCTTTTGCGCTGCAGCATCTTTGCTGGTGATAGGAACGATCACGACCTGTAAGGGAGCAATCTTTGGCGGCAAGATCAAGCCATTATCATCGCCATGAGCCATTACGATCGCGCCAATTAATCTTGTGCTGGCACCCCAGCTTGTAGCCCAAACGTACTCCTGTTGATTTTCCTTATTCAAAAATTTTACATCAAACGCTTTTGCAAAATTTTGGCCCAGGAAATGCGAAGTGCCACACTGTAGTGCTTTCCCATCCTGCATCAGCGCCTCGATACAATAGGTTTCTTCAGCACCGGCAAAGCGTTCGCTCTCAGTTTTTAATCCCCTAATAACGGGCAATGCCATGTAATCTTCTGCAAACGTCGCATAGACGCCAAGCATCCGTTCCGTTTCTTCGACGGCCTCCTGCTTTGTTGCGTGTGCCGTGTGCCCTTCTTGCCACAAGAACTCGGCAGTACGCAAAAACAAACGGGTTCTCATCTCCCACCTCACCACGTTTGCCCATTGATTGATAAGAAGTGGAAGGTCCCGGTACGATTGTATCCAGTCCCTGTAGGTATTCCAGATTATTGCTTCGCTTGTCGGACGAATTATTAATTCCTCCTCCAGCCGTGCATCGGGATCCACAACCAGTTTTCCTTTTTCAACCGGATCTGATTTCAACCTGTAGTGAGTAACCACAGCGCATTCCTTAGCAAATCCTTCAGCATGGCCTTCTTCTTTTTCCAGGAAACTCTTCGGAACAAACAGGGGAAAATAAGCATTCTGATGGCCCGTTTCTTTGAACATGCGGTCCAGTTGATCTCGCATGTTTTCCCAGAGAGCATAACCATGGGGTTTGATCACCATGCAGCCTCTAACTGCCGAGTAATCAGCAAGGCCGCCCTTAAGGACAAGATCATTGTACCACTGTGAATAATCTTCTGCTCTTGATGTAATTTCTTTGCTCGTGCTTCTTGATGTAATTTCTTTGCTCATGCTTTAGTGCGAGTTTTGCTGCTGGTTGCTAGTTGTTGGTTACGACTTGGTGTTCTCAGTTCGGTCATTCACACCTCTTATGAAAAGACTAATCTTGCTGCCGAGAATATATCCAACTTGGCGTGAAGATAGTTATTAGAGCGTTTCATGCCAGCTTCCACATCTCAAGGTTTTGTAACTTTTGAAATTTCATCATGAATAATTTTCCATCACCTACGAACACGCGATTAGTATAAGCCTTTAGCATATACCCATGACCCGTAACCCTGTACCAGCACCCCAACTTTAGATTTTACTTAACTTTAAATGACGCAATTTTACAATGCGATGGCCGAATATTTGTTGCTCAATCGTTTGTGCCACTGATCAAAAAAAGTCGCACAAAAGTAGTAACTTCAATTATATAACCGATTAAACTTGTTGCCATGAGACGTTCAATTCTACTCTTTGCTTTATCGGCTGCTATTCTGGGCGGATGCACGTCAGCTTACAAAAGCGGTCAAACTCCCGATGATGTTTATTATTCCCCCGAGCGTCAGCGAGATGAATATGTGAGGGTAAAAGAAGATGATCAACCCAAATACCAAAACGCCGACGAATACTATGATGATCGCTACCTGCGCATGAAGGTTCATAATAGGGTAATGTGGAGCAGTCTTGATGATTTGAATTACTATAACAGACAGTACAGTTATAGCTATTACAATAGTTTGAATTGGAATAATCCCTGGAGTCCTTACACCTATTGGAACTATCATTACAATCCGTATTGTTCGGGCCAGGTTGTGAACTCCAGCTATGCAAAAGCGCCATCTTACAACCATCCCCGGGTTTTCAATTTGAATACGTATAACAATTCGCAGCTGGCCAACAATAACTACACAAATCCTAAAGCAAGCATCGGCAGCAAGTATGGCAACAGCATACCAATAAGGGTGCTTGGAACAAATAGCAATACGTCCCGTGACAATTCCAGCAAGAACGCTGGCAGCTTCTTGCGAGATCTTTTTAATGGGGCCACCAATTCCCTTGGTAACTCTTCTTCCAATAGTTCGGGTAAAAGTTCCTCCAGTGTCACGCCTAGCTCAAGTAGTTCGGGTTCCAGCCGCGGCGGAGGTACCGCTCCCGTGAGAAAATTCTAAAACCTTTGCGACGCCCCACCTCCTGTTCGGTAACGGGGTCGCAGTTTATATATCTTCCAAGCTAAACGTTCTTATCTCTACTCACCATATAATTAATCCTGGTATGAAATCCACAACTTTCATAATAGCCATTCTTTTATCTGCATTTTACACTTTTTCACAGGAGCCTGCTGACGCCCTTCGTTACTCCTGGTACATCCAGGGAGGTACGGCGAGGCAGCAGGCGGTGGGAGGAGCGATGGGTTCATTAGGGGGAGAGATATCGGCAACCTTTGTAAATCCTGCGGGCCTTGGCCTTTATAGAACGGGAGACTTTGTTGTTACACCTGCCTACAACTTTCTGAGTAACAAATCCACTTATTTTGGAAGAACAGAGAAAGACAAAAAGAATTTTTTCAGTTTTGGAACTTCTGGTTTTGTGCTCGACGGAGGCGGCAGAAACAACAAATGGCACGCCTACAGTATTGCCATAAACAGAACGGCAAATTTTGGAAGCGACATTTTATACCGCGGGCAAACAAACCAAAGCTCTTACTCGCAAAAGTTCCTGGAAGAAATCAAAAACCAAAATATTAAGGATGCGAATGCGGTATCCCAAAACTTTCCGTTTGGAACAAGCCTCGCATTCAATACATATTGGATCGACACAATTGGAGGCGGAACTTCCGGCAATTATCAATTCCAAACGCGGGCGCCTATTGCTACCGGTTTACTTCAACAGAATGCCACGCACAGCAAAGGGGGCATTACGGAAATTGCCGTCGCCGGAGCCACAAACTTTAACAACAAACTATTGATAGGTGCCACTCTTGGTGTTCCCATACTCAGCTATAAGCGCGAAGGGACATATATTGAAGCCGATGCTACTGAAGTAGAAAACAACTTCGATTATGCTTCTTTTTCAGAAAGCCTTTCCACAAATGGAGCCGGCTTAAATTTAAAAGCTGGACTCATTTATAAGCCGTCGGAATATGTCCGTTTGGGTTTTGCCATCCATTCACCAACTTATTATGCTCTCACTGATAAGTATGATGCTTCCGTCACCACAAATACCGAATCTTATCACGGTGAACTGACTCAACGACCTTCGGATATCCCGGTTGCCAGCCCCGCAACATTTAAATACACCCTGCTCACACCTTATCGCATTATGGCGAGTGGCTCTTATGTTCTTCGTGAGATACAGGATGTAACAAAACAGAAAGGATTTCTAACCGCTGACATCGAGTATGTGAATTACAAGTTTTCGTCATTTCACGCAGATGATGGCGAGAATACGGATCAGTCTACCAAGGATTATCTGAAAACTTTAAACAAGGCTATTGATAAGGCTTACAAAGGTGCCGTCAATTTCCGCGCAGGCGGCGAATTAAAATTCACAACGCTAATGGTCCGGTTGGGAGGTGCTTACTATGGTAACCCGTATAAAAATATCAACGGCGAAAAAGGAAGTCGCTTTCAAATTAGTGGTGGACTTGGTTACAGAAACAAGGGAATGTTCGTTGACCTCACCTATGTGCATACAATTACAAAAGACATTAATTATCCATACAGATTACAATATTCCCCTTATGCAGGGGCTACGGTAAAAGGCAGCGGAGGAAATGTATTACTAACCCTTGGATTTAAGATTTAACCGAACGCACACTGCTAATGAAGGGCATCCTGGAGGTGCCCTTTCATTTTTTCAACGTCATCAGGCGCAAACCACGCAATTTCTCTCTCTTTTTTAAACCAGGTTATTTGCCGCTTCGCGTATTGTCTTGTATTCTTTTTAATAAGTTCAACAGCATCATGCAACGAGACCCTTCCTTCGAGATAGTCAAACATTTCAGCATATCCCACCGTTTGCAAAGAATTCAAGTATTTGTAAGACAATAGTCCTTTTGCCTCGTCAACGATACCTGCTCTGATCATTTTATCAACCCGGTTATCAATGTTCCGATGGAGATTTTCCTTCGACAGCTCCAAACCAATCTTGATTACATCAAAATCCCTCTTTTCTTTTTTACCCTTGCGAAATTCAAGAATAGATTTTCCCGTCGCCTCGGCCACTTCCAATGCTCGCATTAAACGTTGTGGGTTATGTATTTCTCCTATCTTAAAAAATTCCGCATCCTTAAGCTCAACTTCGTTTTGCAACCACTGCAGCCCCTTTCCCTCATAGTTAGAGATGATCTTTGCTCGAATTTCACCCGGTACCTTGGGTATCTTGTCCATGCCTTCACAAAAAGCCCTGATATATAAACCTGTTCCGCCAGCCATAATTACTACGTCACGTGTATTGAAAATTTCTTTTACTTTTTCTAACGCATATTGCTCAAATGTCCCGGCACTTACGGTATCATGGATAGAATGGGAGGCAATAAAATGATGCGGGACAGATCGCAATTCCTCCTTTGACGGTCTTGCTACTCCAATGTCCAATTCCCTGAAGCATTGCCGGCTATCTGCCGAGATTATTTCTGCTTCAAAAAACCTGGCTAGCTCGATCGCAACGGTAGTCTTACCAGAAGCAGTGGGACCCGTAACTATAATTACCGTTTTATTTCTCGGCGGAGCCATTTATTTTTTATTTAAAAACCCCGTCGGCCTGGGGCGAACGGGGCAATTTATAAACTTGCTTTCGCAATTTCTTATGCTAAAGGTTCTTCGGTTCCCTCATCTGTAGCTTCTTCACTCAAACCAAGATCATCCGTTTCCTCAGCCGTCTCTCCTTCCTGACCAAATCCATCTCCCACTTGTGAGAGATCATATTTCTCTTCAACATCGGCAAATTTTTCTCCCAACAATCCCTTCGTCCCGTACTGACTTGGCGCTATCCCCTCAACCCGCACAACCGCAGGATAAATCAATCTTGGATTTTCCTCCTTGGAAACATTAATCAGTTCCACCATAAAACCCCAGTTCTTATTGAAGTCGTAGAGGTAGATAAATTTTTGATTGGGGTCTCGAATTTCCGAACCGATTGTAGTGTCCTTCATCAGCAATGGGGGAGCTTTATAATCTTTATCATACACCTCGAGTGAAATCTCACGACCCCGCTGCCAATGATCATTACTGCGGAAAAAAGTTGCCTTATGCTTACTGTCAAATTCATAGGCTTTTAAAATAGCTTCATGCAAGTCATGAAACGATTGTGTGTGCCTGGCAGCAACATCACGATATACGCTATCGTCCTCTTCTAGGTAAACTCTGAATTTTAGAATAGCCATTCAGCAAATTTAAGATTTAGATTTTAGCTCTGTCGACCGGTCAGGTCAGAATTTTTAGCTGCCAACCCCAGTTCTTTGGCCTTTTCCAGCATAAAATCGTATGCGGCATCGTAATTATTAGCAATTTCTCCATCCAGTATCGCGTCTTTTATTGCATTTTTTAGAACGCCCACAGGCCGAGATGGAGGTATATCAAATATCTCCATGATCATATCACCCGTAATCGGCGGCTGCCAGGCTCGAATACGATCCTTTTCCTCCACCTCCTCACAACGCTGACGCACCAATTTAAAATTCTCGAGGTACTTCTTTACCTTGAATTTGTTCTTCGAAGTGATGTCAGCTTCGCACAACAACATAAGGTCCTCAAAGTCTTCCCCCGCATCGAACAGTAAACGGCGAATAGCGGAATCAGTAATTTCTTCCTTGCTTAAACTGATGGGCCTCAAATGCAATTCAACCAATTTTTTAACCAGCCGCATTTTTTCGTTTTGCGGCAGTTTCAGTTTGGCAAAAATTTTTGGCACCATCTTGCCCCCAATAACTTCATGTCCATGAAAGGTCCAACCGTGATCTTCTTCAAATTTTTTTGTTACAGGTTTAGCTATGTCATGAAGCACGGCTGCCCAGCGGAGCCAAAGATCACCAGTTTTATCTGAAATATTATCCAGCACCTGCAGTGTATGATAAAAATTGTCCTTGTGCCCCACCCCATCTTTATATTCTGCACCGGCTAAATCAACCATTTGCGGAAAAATGATATGCAATAAGCCTGTTTTGTACAGCAGGTCGAAGCCAACGGAGGGCTGTGGACTTGCAATGATCTTATTCAACTCGTCCGTAATGCGCTCTTGTGAGATAATGTTGATCCGGTACGCATTATCCTTGATAGCCTGGAGGGTTTTTGACTCAATGCTAAAATTCAACTGTGTCGCAAAACGAATAGCTCGCATCATGCGAAGTGGATCATCACTAAAAGTTTGCAGGGGATCGAGAGGAGTCTTTATTATCTTCCTCTTTAAATCATCTACTCCGCCGAATGGATCGATTAGTTTTCCGTAGTTGGTTGCGTTTAAACTTATCGCAAGAGCATTCATTGTAAAATCGCGTCGCAGTTGGTCATCCTCGAGGCTGCCGGGAGTCACTTCTGGGTTGCGGGAATGGTATTTATAACTTTCCCTCCGGGCGCCCACAAATTCCAAATCGAAAGCTCCGTCCAAAACCTCTCCCCCGGAAGCTACTTTGATATGCGCTGTACCATAGGTTTTAAACACGCTTACGTGCGGAACTGGATTAAAACGTTTTGCCACCTCCTTTGCCAGTTTTATACCATCCCCTACACAAACCACGTCGGCATCTTTTGTGGCGCGACCAATGATTTTATCTCTCACAAATCCGCCAATTAAGTATGCTTCCACTTGCAGTTGTTCTGCAGCGTGGGCAACTTTTTTAAAGATGAATAATTCCTTTTCCGTACAATTAATTTCCATTGGGACAAAGTTAATGAAGAGCGCTTGAGAAGTTAGGGACGAAGAATAGTTGCATTTCCTTTTTCCCATTTTATTACCACGGAAGGTTCCCCAACCTTGCTATCAGTTTGACGATATTGAACAATGTAATCGACGCCGGCCTTTATTTCTTCGCTGATGCCTGAAAAGTTTTTTGGAAATGTTTGGCGCGAAATATTTGCCGAGGTTGAAACAATTGGTTTTCTGAATCGTTTAATAAGATTTTTGCAAAATTCCTCCTGGCAGATGCGAATAGCAACGCTGCCGTCTTTATTGATCAAATTGTCGGCAAGCCCAACCGCTCCCTGGTATACAACGGTAGTCGGTTTTCTGACCGATTTTAAATAATCAAATACTTTCAAATCCGGATTGGCTGTATATTTCAATATTTCCTTTTCATCGGCCACCAAAACGATCATTGACTTTTCATCACCTCGTTTTTTCAGGTCATAAACTTTTTTAACCGCGGCTGCATTTGTGGCGTCGCAACCAATACCCCAAACGGTATCTGTTGGATAAAGAATGAGACCGCCGCCGCGCAGAACCTCAAGGCAATTCAATATATCGTGCTCAAATTCCAAATATCCAGGTTTCAATTTCCGAATCCTTTATTAAAAGGGGACTACCCCTTTATAAACATTGATTACAGCATCGGCACATTTTTGTTGAGTAAACTTTTGCGCCTGGCACCATCCCTTTTCTTTCAGCGCGGCGCGAAATTCGACGTCGAGATAGATTTTTTTCATTGCTTCAGCGATCTCCTCAGCCCTTTGCGGGTTTATGTAACAAGCTGCATTTTCCCCCACTTCAGGCAGGGAGGAAGTGTTTGACGTGATTACAGGCAATCTACTCCACAATGACTCCAGCACGGGGATACCAAATCCCTCAAAGAGGGATGGATAGATCATGGCAATGGCTGATTGATATATCTGGGGAAAATCGGCTGCGGATTGAAAAGCCTTTGAAGTTTTTGCCGAAGAGGTTTCGGAAAGAAAAATAATCCTTTTTTCAAGATTGTTTTGCTTTACGTAATCCTTCACCTGTTGCTTATATTTTCCACCATCACCGATAACCACTAACGGAATTTCAAGTTCATTTCGCAGAGTAAAGATGGCCTTGCAAATATTCATCAGGTTTTTTCGTTCAATGATCGATCCCACGTACAAAAAGAATTGAGCCGGCAGATTATATTTTAGTTGTACAATCTTCTTTTGCGCATCTGTATATTCCCCGCCAAATGCCGGATTGCAGCTCTGGTAGCAAACAGTAATTTTCTCCGCTGCCGCTCCGTAAAATTCTATGATGTCTCTTTTTGTTTGTTCGCTGATTGCTACGATGCGATCGGCGCGTTGGCACGCGGAACGAAACTTTTTATTATATATCCTTACATCAATGGCATTGTATTGTCCAGGATATCGTTCGTGAATTAAGTCATGAATGGTTACGATCGATTTAATATTTGTTTTTTGAATGCCTAGAGGGATTTCGTGACTCAAACCATGATAAAGGTCAATCTTTAGTTTTTGAAGATCCTTTGTCACCCAACTACTACGCCATGCGGAAGGAAAAAGCCTCCCCGCAAACCCCCGCGGCAAAATCTCGTGGATATTTGCTTCTTCAAATTGAAAAAGGGTGGATCTTTTTGGATTAAACAGGTAATACTCATGATCGGGATAGTATTGCGCCAATGAATGAACCAGGACACGGCTGTAATGCCCAAGTCCTGTCTGGTTGTGATAAGCCCTTTTTGCGTCGAAACCAATGTTCATAATGAAGTCATATCTGTGCCGACAACTATCGGCACCCTGCAAATTTGCAAATTAATTCCGTAACATGTTTCACTTGACATAAATCCTACATCAGCATATTCACCTATTTTCGTAAAAATTTTTTTTCGATGAAAGAATTGATTTTGGACGCATGGAATAACAGGGAGTTGTTGAAAGAAAGTAATTATTCTGATGCTGTAAAAAATGTGATAGAAGAGCTGGACAAGGGAAGAACAAGAGTAGCCTCACCAACAGCCTCGGGTTGGATCGTAAATGAATGGGTAAAACAAGCTATACTCCTGTATTTCGGAATTCAACCTATGCAAACATGGGACGTCGGGCCATTTGAGTTCTACGACAAAATGTTGCTGAAGAAAAACTATAAAGAGCTTGGCGTTCGTGCTGTACCTCACGCAGTGGCAAGATATGGTGCTTATCTTGCAAAAAATGTCGTGTTAATGCCTTCTTATGTAAATATTGGAGCTTATGTAGATGAAGGAACAATGGTAGACACATGGGCCACTGTAGGCAGTTGCGCTCAAATTGGAAAATCGGTTCATCTAAGCGGAGGAGTGGGAATCGGGGGTGTGCTTGAGCCGCTGCAGGCATCACCAGTTATTGTAGAGGATGGATGCTTTATCGGTAGCCGTTGCATCATTGTGGAAGGCGTAACTGTTGAAAAAGAGGCCGTACTGGGTGCCAATGTTGTACTGACCCAATCAACAAAAATCATTGATGTGAGCGGTGCTTCCCCAAAAGAATACAAGGGTCGTGTACCAACGAGAAGTGTTGTAATTCCCGGTAGTTATCTCAAAAAATTTCCGGCGGGTGAATACAATGTAAGTTGTGCATTGATAATTGGCCAGCGCAAAGCAAGCACTGATCTAAAGACAAGTTTAAATGACGCGCTCAGAGACTTTAACGTGAGTGCATAATAGGAATCCCTGTGGTAGGTTGCATTGCATAAACCTTAATAACAGCCTTTATCCTTGGTAACTCACGGTGAACTTCAAAAAAGTGAATAAAAACATCGAACAAAAAAATTAAATTTTGGAAATAAAGCGATATCCCACGCCGGATTCTGTCAATAGATATTCAGGCCTGTTAGGATCATCTTCAATCTTTTTTCTTATTTGAGCAATAAAAACTCTTAAATACTGTGATTGATTGATATAGCCAGGTCCCCAAATGGCTCTTAACAGATATTGATGTGTTAGAACCTTGCCCTCATTTCTTACAAGAAGTGATAAAAGATTGTATTCAGTGGAGGTTAACTTAATCAATTGGCTATCTTTTTTAACGGTCCTCGCGGATAAATCAATTTGCAGATTCTGAAAGCTTAGTATTGTATCTCCTTCTTCTGTATTGGAGCTACGCAATGCAGAACGTATTCGGGCTAACAGCTCCCCTGTCCGAAAAGGCTTGGGTAGATAATCATTTGCACCATTATCAAGTGCTCTAATGATGTCTTCTTCATTTTTCTGAACGGAAAGAATGATAACAGGATTTGTATACCATTGCCGCAATTTCTGTAAAACAATATGACCATTTTCATCGGGCAATCCAAGATCAAGTAGTATTAATTCCGGCGGATGATTTGCAGCCATTACCAAGCCTTCCTTAGCAGAAACAGCAGACTTGGATAAAAACCCATTACTTTGAAGAGTAATCTCCAGCAATCTTCTGATCTGTGGCTCATCATCTATGATCAATATCTCAGCCTTATTCATCCTTCAGGAATTTTTAGATAAGTAGTTTTTACTGGAATGGAAATCACAAATCTGGAACCGAAAGAACTTAATTTTTGCAATTCTACGGTTCCTCCCAAGGCCTCAGTAAATCCTTTTACAATCGAAAGGCCGAGGCCCGAACCAGTTGTTTTTAGATTCTTGGAACGGGAAAACTTATCAAAAACATTTTTTATATCGACATCAGTAAACCCTTTTCCGTTATCCTCGATAATAATGCTAAGAAGGTCTGCATGACAGGCGGCGGAAATATGAATTCTGCAATTGGCCTCAGTATGTATAGCCGCATTGTTGAGTAGGTTATTAATAATTTGCTCAAGCATTCCTTTATCAAGGCTGCATAAGGGCATGTCCTGGTTAATGCTGATATTTATTTTCCTGGTTGGATTATTCTCCTGAACTCTTTCCACGGATTCGTAAATCAATTCCACAATATCACACCAATCATTTTTCGGTTTTATGTGGCCGGATTCGAGGCGCGAAATATTAAGGAGATTTTCAACTTGTTGA
>JGI24806J26614_1000330_pt1 | contig 13651 bp, 7 predicted proteins | sample Kansoi200umMDA_FD_26614 | JGI IMG/M metagenome (IMG submission 26614)
GCCCGGTACCGGAATCCACTGCCTGGAAATGTCCCAAGCTTAAAGTCTCCGGTACCTTTTTATTTTCCAACCTGCCACGGTTGCTTGTTCACAATGTGTGATAAAAACTCACGGGACATACCTATTTTTTCCGGGCATTTTTGTTTAAATTACGTGTAGATCTTTTAACCTCATTGTTCACTAAATTTTACTGCTATGGAGTCAACAGCTTCCATCGAACAGCTCCAGGACGAGTTGCAATCCTGGAAACATGAATTATCTTCCACCAAGGAAGAAATCAAATCCTTTGAAAAGGAATTAGCAGGGTTAGCATCACACAGTCACAATCGTGACATTTTCCCTCACATCGAACATTTTCAAAACAATTTTATCAGGCAAAAAGAAGTGATTGACGAATTACGGCATGACTTGCCAGATTCGCAGAGAAGATTAGAGTCTATTTTTTATTCGTCCAGTAATGGAGGAGACCAGGATGTTCATGCCGAGTTAACTGACCGCATGGATATTTTTCGCAAATTGTACCAGGAATTAAGAGAGAAATTCCAACGATTTGAAGCAGATCATTTGATCTGATCAAGCTTACATAAAAAAATTCTGTAGACCGGCAATGCGCCCCTCGACTAATTGAGGTTCGTGCTGCCGGTTTGTTGTTTACTGAACTTTGCGCTCCAATAGGCAATTGGCAATAGGCAATAGGCAACTCACTAAACTGATACCCTCTCATATTTGTTATTTCTTAGCCCATTTCGCTCCGCAATAGGCAATTGGCAATAGGCAATTGGCAACTCACGAAACTGATACAACCTCATATTCGTTGGCTACTAGCACGTTTCGCCCTGGAATAAACAATAGGCAATAGCAATTTGCAATTGGTCCGAAGGACTCCTTCGGAGCAACCCACTGTTTCGATACGCGCTTATATTAGTTACTTCATAAACGTTCCGATGAAGTTGGTCGCGACTCCTAATTCTGATAATTAATAATCCAAATCAATATTGATTTGAATTTAGAGCTGCCACCATTTATTCCGGTTCTACGTCGTGGCTTGCCTATTGCATATTGCCTATTTCGGGGCGTAAGCATTTGGTGAAATCTAGTGTATTCAATATGATCCATTCCTCTTGCGACTGAAGACTTTGCATTATTTTCGCGCCATGAAAAATCTAATGATCGTTTTATTCCTCTTCGGAGGAATTTCCCTGCATGCACAAACCGTCAATATCATCCCAAAACCAGTTTCACTTGACGTAACAAAGGGAAATTTTATTCTCACTAAGAGCACGGTGATTGTATTGTCCGACGAAGGAGAACGAAACACTGCAGATTTCTTTAATGACTACCTGAATCGATTTTACGGATTCAGTCTCAACATCGCTAAATCTGCAACAGCAAACTATATTCGCTTTGGCACACTCAAGTTTATTCGTCCGGGTACAGAAGGTAAATACCGGATGCTAATATCACCTGCTACCATCAATATCGAAGGTGATACCTACCAGGGAACTTTTTATGGAATGCAGACTCTTATTCAACTTCTGCCACTGCCTGATCCAAAAATTCAAAAGGTCACTCTCCCAACCGTTACGATTGAAGATTATCCACGTTTTTCGTACCGTGGTCTTCATCTGGATGTAGGTCGCCATTTCATGCCCGTGGATTTTGTAAAAAAATATATCGACTACATCGCACTTCATAAAATGAATTATTTCCATTGGCATTTAACGGAAGACCAGGGATGGAGAATCGAGATCAAAAAATATCCGAGATTGACTGAAGTTGGCGGATATAGAAATGGAACCATCATTGGACGTTACCCAGGGAAAGGAAACGATAATAAACGTGATGGTGGATTTTATACCCAGGAAGAAATTAAAGATGTGGTTGATTATGCCGCAAAACGATTCATCACTATTGTTCCCGAAATTGAAATGCCTGGTCATGGCAGCGCCGCAATTGCTGCATATCCATGGTTGAGTTGTTTTCCCGATGAAAAGACCAAGATCCCCGACAATATGATCTCAGAAGCCAGTAAAAAAGCAACTGGCAAATTAGTGCAGGAAACGTGGGGAGTTTTCGATGATGTGTTCTGTGCAGGAAAAGATTCCACTTTTTCTTTCTTACAGGATGTGATCGATGAAGTGATTCAATTATTTCCAGGTCAATATATTCACGTGGGCGGAGATGAATGCCCGAAGAATAATTGGAAACGCTGCCCCAATTGCCAACAAAGAATGAAGGATAATAATTTGAAGGATGAGCATCATCTGCAGAGTTATTTTATTCAGCGCATGGAAAAATATATCAACAGCAAGGGCAAGACTTTGATTGGCTGGGATGAGATTTTGGAAGGTGGACTAGCTCCCAATGCCATTGTAATGAGTTGGAGAGGTGAGCAAGGTGGAATTCAGGCTGCAAAAGAAAATCACACCGTCATTATGACCCCAGGTGGTTATGTTTACCTGGATCATTCGCAATCCAAGAATGAAGATTCAGTTACAATAGGAGGATACACTCCATTGGAAACAACTTACAATTATGAACCCGTTCCAAAAGAATTGCCAGCCGATAAATCAAAATTTGTTTTGGGTTCACAGGGAAATGTATGGACAGAATACATGAGCAATCCAAGAAAAATAGAATACATGATCTTTCCCAGGTTGAGCGCATTGAGTGAAGTGTTGTGGACTCCGAAAGGGAAAAGAAATTTCAAAGATTTTGAAAAGAGATTACCAACTCAATTCAAAAGGTACAACCTGTGGAAGGTTAATTACAGTAAGGCCTACTATGATATTGTTTCATCAATAACCCCTAGCGCTACAGGTGATGGATTGATATGGACACTTCGAAGCAAAATGAATGCACCTGTTGGAGCCAGTAGGGAAAAAGCCAGGATTATGGCCCCTCTCGATGAAAAATATTATATCCGTAATCCCAACGATCCCCGCATAAAGAATGCCCAAAAGAATTCTCTTGATTCAATGTACCCGGTAAGGACAATAATATTTGTTCCAAGTGGCCAGGATTCTCATTTGTTTGCTGGAAATGGAACCTCATTCGCAGAGCAATGGTTTTACTATAACATGGCAACAGGAAAAAAGATCAAAGTTGCTAAGAATCCTATTGAAGGATACCTGGGAAATGGAGGGTCATTTGGGTTGATCAACGGTGCAATAGCAAATCCCAACAAACCCACGATGTCAGTCGAATGGCAAGGATGGAGAGGTGATGATATGGAGGCAACTATTGACCTGGGCAAAACAAGTTCCATTTCCAAAGTTGCTGTTCACGCAAATAGCACAGGTGGTAGCAGGGTTTATGCTCCCACAGAAGTGCAGGCCTTTAGCTCTGCAGATGGAAAAGAATTTAGTTTGCTTGGATCCTCAAAGGAATTTAAAGCAGATGTTGGCGGATCATTTGGCTGGTTAACCGCTCAATTCGATCCTGTTAATACTCGCTATATAAAAGTCGTAGCAAAAAACTATGCAAAAATTCCCGCAGGCATGAGAGGGGAAGGGGACCCCGCGCTTATACTGATTGATGAAATTTCGGTTCAATAGGCAATAAACAACCACGCTATTCTAGTACAGTCTCATATTCGTTAGTTCTTAAATCACTTCGCTCCGGAATTGGCAATAGGCAATTGGCAACTTTTGTATATCGAAATGACGCCCCGAAATAGGCAATAAGCAATGGGCAATAGGCAACCCGCCTAATTGATGCTACCCAATATTTGTTAGTTCTTAAATCATTTCACCCCGAAATAGGCAATTAGCAATAGGCAATAGGCAACACACAAATTCGAAACCATTTCACATTCGTTAGCTATCATTCATATGACTCCTTACATATCTTCTTCCAAAAAATCACCCCTTATTTAAGAAAAATCCAACCTCGGGTCTCTTTAGAATAGCCATCATCCTAGATAGCTTGCATTCCTTAATTGGAGGTATGTTATGGCAGCGAAGAATGTGAAAGAAACTCGTGTTTATAAATTAGCCTTTGAACTAGCTATGGAATCTTTGAAGTCACCAAGACCTTTCCCAAAGAAGAGAAATTTTCTTTGACTGATCAGGTAAGAAGGTCATCAAGAAGTGTATGTATATGTTTACTTGAGGCCTATCGGAAAAAGAGGTATCAATTACATTTTGTGGCGAAGGTGACGGATGCAGATGGTGAGAATTCCGAAACCTCCGGTTGGCTGGATTTCTCATTCGCTTGCAAGTATATTGATCTAGCGACGTATAGAAAATTGACTTCTAAGTGTGAGGAGGTCGGTCGACTTTTAAACCATATGATCAATAATCCAGACGAATATTGATTTGAATTTAAAACAGTCGCCATTTTATCGGGTACTGCCACATGGGTTGCCTATTGCCTATTGCTTATTGCCTATTTGAGCGAAAAGTTGAGTAAATTAAAAAAGGCCGTCCTGAGAACAGGACAGCCCTGGAGATACGCTTATGTCCATTATGAAAAAACTCTTCGAGTAAATAACAAATCCCAGGGAATAACCAATTTTCAATACTCAAAAATATCAATTTTCAAACTTCAAATAAATTTCAAGCATATTCGAAAATCACGAAGTACCTCTTGATTTATGAGGGACTCTCCGACCTTAAGAAAAAATATCCTTTGTGCCCGCCCGTACCGAACGTACGTTCGGGCGGGGTAAAAAAAGCCTTCCGTATGGGATTTCTTCAAGGGCACAGGAAGTCCAGAGCGATTTCAAACTGAGACAATACCAAAATTTCCAATATTTTCGTGCCTTCTTAAACAAGTACTATTCAATGAGCATGGTCGATTCTTTCGAGAAAGTAACAATCAACATTTTCCCTGATCTCAAACAAGGTTCCGGTTCCGTTGCGAAAGAAATTGCAAAGCTCATCCGGGCCAAACAGGCTAAAAAGGAGAAGTGTGTACTAGGCCTGGCAACAGGTTCCACACCTAAAACATTATATGCCGAATTGGTGCGCATGCATAAGGAAGATGGATTGAGCTTTAAGAACGTGGTGGCATTCAATCTTGATGAATATTATCCCATAGATAAGGACGCGCTCCAGAGTTATGCGCGCTTTATGAAAGTGAATTTGTTTGATCATGTAGATATTGATCCTTCCAATTGTAATATCCCGAATGGAGAATTGCCTAAGGAAGAAATCAAAAAGCACTGCGCAGAATATGAACAAAAGATTGAAGATGCAGGTGGCATTGATCTGCAGATCCTCGGAATAGGAAACAATGGCCACATTGGATTCAATGAGCCTGGGTCAAGCATTCATTCGAGAACGAGGCTAATCGCATTGGAGAATTCAACGAGACTCGCTAATTCATACGAGTTCCAGCATATTTCACAGGTACCCCGACTGGCCATTACCATGGGAATCTCGACCATCCTCAAGGCGAAGCGAATTATCCTTATGGCCTGGGGCCCGAGCAAGGCGCCAGTTATACAGAAGTCGATTGAAGGCCATCTAACTGAGCAGATACCTGCGAGTCTTCTGCAACAACATCCTGATTCTTTATTCGTAGTTGATGAACAGGCAGCAGCAGAACTCACCAGGTTCAAGTCGCCATGGCTGACCGGTGAAATTGAATGGACGCCCAAGGTGACGAAGAGTGCAGTGGTGAATATGGCTCTCAAATTGGGAAAACCGATACTTTCTCTTACCAATAATGATTACAATGAATTTGGGCTGAGCGACCTGTTGGTTGAGAAGGGGGATGCATATGAAATCAATCTCGAGGTTTACTACTTGGTAAGAGATACCATTACCGGATGGCCAGGTGGGAAACCCAATGCAGTTCTTCCCAATCACCCGGAAAGATCAACTCCATACCCAAAACGAGTTGTCATCTTCTCCCCTCACCCCGACGACGACATTATCAGTATGGGCGGTACCTTCCAAAGACTGCACGACCAGGGACACGATGTACATGTAGCATATCAAACCTCTGGCAATATAGCCGTGACAGATGAATTCGTAACCCGCTTCCTCGATTTTGCCGTGGGCTTTGAAGAGATTTCAGGAATCGATACCAAGAAATCTTCACGCATATTGAATGATGCCAAGAAATTTCTCGATCAAAAAAAATCGAACCAGGTTGATACAGCGGAGATCAGGGCCATTAAAGGATTGATCAGGCAATGCGAGGCGAGAGCTACGTGCAGGTATGTTGGTATTAAAGAGGAGAACGCACATTTCCTCAACCTTCCGTTTTATGAAACAGGAACCATTGAGAAAAATCCAATGGGCGAAGAGGACGTTAAGATCACGATCGATCTCCTAAGAAAAATAAAGCCGCACCAGGTGTATTGTGCAGGCGACCTTGCGGATCCGCACGGAACCCATAAAGTATGCCTTGATATCGTGTTCGAATCGCTGAAGCGGATGAAGGCCGATGGTGATGAATGGGTAAAGGACTGTTGGGTATGGCTATATAAGGGGGCCTGGCAGGAATGGAACATTGAAGAGATTGAAATGGCCATCCCTATGAGCCCGGGCCAGGTTTTACAAAAACGCTTTGGAATCTTTATTCACCAGTCGCAAAAGGATATGGTTCCCTTCCAGGGAACAGACAACCGCGAGTTCTGGCAAAGGGCCGAAGACCGAAATGCGGACACGGCTCAGCAGTACGCCCGGTTAGGCCTCACTCAATATGCCGCTCTAGAAGCGTTCGTTCGTTGGCATTATTGAGCTTCGCCCGCCCGAACGACGTTCAGTCGGGCGGGCGTTTCGCGTTTCGCGTTTTGCGTTTCGCGTTCTTTAATGCGATCTTCTTCACTAAATGGAAACCTTTAGTTTTCGAAGGCTCTTATGTTTCATTCTTTGGGTTCAGGTCTCGAATTCGGAGTCCATCCTCAAAATGGATGTATTAGAAACAGCTTGATTTTGTAAGGGGCTTCAAAGTTGAGGGACCAACGCGAAACGCAAAACGCGAAACGCGAAACGTGAAGCGAGAGTTAACGGATCGCAAAAAGAATTTGAAAATTTTCGACGAAAACAATAAAGCGTCCCTTGCATCTGTTTATATTTTTGTCTACTTTCAAGTTATCCACCATCTCTAAAAAACCAATTATGCCAAAGGCCGATCGTACATTCCTCGCATCCATCGTTCTCGGGTTGATCCTCATTTACTCCTTATTCGCGATCATTAGTTAAGAACGAATTCCGATCTCGATCATGCCTGCGTATTTTCGCAGCATGGAGAATTTCTTTATCCGAACCATTCGCCAGGAAGATAACCCTGCACTCGCTTTCATTGTGAGAAACACGCTGGCCGAATTCGGAGCCAACCATCCCGGAACAGTTTATTACGATCCCACCACAGATGATCTCTTCCATCTTTTTCAAAAAGACCGCAGTATTTATTACGTAGCCGAGATAAATAAAGAGATTGTCGGCGGATCAGGGATCTATCCTTCCAACGGATTACCTGATGATACCTGTGAACTTGTAAAAATGTACCTCGTCCCACAAGCAAGAGGTCTTGGACTTGGAAGAGATCTTATAAATCGAAGTCTTTCCTTTGCGAAGCAAGCGGGCTATAAGAAAGTCTATCTTGAAACAATGCCTGAATTGAAACAAGCCCTTAGGGTCTACGAAAAATTTGGATTCAAATATCTTAATGGCCCGATGGGGAACACGGGACATTTTGGGTGTGACAGATGGATGCTTTTGGAACTCTAAATTACGCTTCGAAATAGGCAATTAGCAATAGGCAATAGGCAACTCATGTGGGAGTTTCCTATTAAATTAAATAGTGACTACTTAAATTCAAATCAATAAATATTAGTCTGGGCAATTTGATCTAAGATTTAGTAATCGGCCGATTTCCACGAATCCGAAGGAACAAATATAGGAACCAACGAATATGAACCAGTCTCTGGTTAGTGGATTGCCTATTGCGCTGTTTCGTAGCGAAATGATTTAGGTGCTAACAAATATGAGGAAGTATCAATTTAGTGAGTTGCCAATTGCCTATTGCCTATTGCCTATTTCGGGGCGGACCTGAAAAAAACGGAATCCCCTTGACGCGAACAGCACTTTTTAGTCGTATCTTATAATGTTCAAACACCCCTAACTGTGAGCCGATGTCACCAGGAAAATTATTTCTGGTTATCATTGCAATCTCCTCCGCCTTCTTTTCAAAAGCCCAGGACCAGGTAAGAATCATCCCCTCGCCATCAAAACAATCCAGGCAAACCACTACAGAAAATCCTATTACAAAATCAATAGCCCAATTAAAAAATTACGGTCAGCCGGTTCGGAATGCTGAGCCACGCTGTAGTTGCAATGTTGCCCCCCAAATTGTCCCCTTGTCCAGAACAGGTTCGACATGGACTTACCAGGGTATACCCAATGCAACGTGTTCGGGTGGCATCATTACTTCTCCTGACAAAGCAGATGACACTTGTAGTGTAAAAAATGTTACTTATTCCTGGAGTATTGTGAGCGGAAATGGAGTTGCCGAGATTAGTGGAAGCAACACCAGCAGCACAGTCAATATCAGTATTAAGGGCAATGGTTCATTTACAATTAATCTAATAAATAATGTGACCTGTAGTGATAGCTCCAGTTGCAGTTACTACGCCTATTACACAGATACCGCTCATATTGATTCTACGCATTGCACTTGTACGGCAGGTCCTGTAACCATTAACCCAGTCAACAAGCAAGGAAACACCTGGACCTACCAGGGAAGTGTACAGGGAAATTGTTCTGGTCAATACGGTATCCCGCCAAATTTGATCAATTGTGGAGTTCAGCAAACATTATATCAATGGAGCATATCGGGCACAGGCGCAAGCATACAGCGAAATGCCAATTCTTCAACCGTGAATGTGCAAGTGAGTGCCAATGCAAAATTTAGTTTGCGACTTGATGGAACTACTGTTTGCAGTGATGGAAAGAACTGTACGAATTATAATTTTTATGAAGATTCGGTAAAGAATGATACGCCAAGGCATTGTCAGTGCAATGTTGCATCGGCGAAGATTGATCCCATCAATCGACAGGATTCAACGTTTTCATATAAGGCAACGATTGTGGGCTCTTGCACAGGAGTGCATGGTATTGAACCAAGCGTGGACAGTTGCCGTGTTCAAAGCATAACCTATGACTGGTTCATCTCGGCAGGCACCGCGGTTGCAGAGATACTTGGACCAACAAATGGACCTACTGTAGTTGTGCATATTAAGAAACAAGGGGCATTTACACTTGATGTTGCGGGTGATGTGATTTGTTCCGATTCCAGCAGGTGTCATTATGTAACCTACATTGAAGATTCATTAAGAAAGGACAAATGTGAGCTCAGCTTCACCGAGGATGTATTGCCTAAAATGAATGGCGGTTTGAAAAATTTCTTTGGGCCGAAAGCCGGAAAAATAGCAAGGGACGAATTTATAGTGCTGGAAGCAGAAGGAAAAGACATCGATAAGGTCATAATGCAATGCACACCCGCCAGCGGATGCCAGGATACAAAAAGCAACCGCACCATCATCTTAAACGGTCGTGTAAGGTTTGAATGGAAAATTGAAGGAGAAGGAAATTTCGTAAAACTTGGTTGCTTGCCCGATGGCGTGAAGAAAGATGAAGGTGAACATGTGATCTTTCAACCACCTTTTGTGCCATTACCCACCCAGGGAAATGAAAGCTCTGTTACCACTACTGTTATCCTATCGATCATTGATGATAATACTACCCAGCCATTAGATGAACAAGTAGACAGAAAGATTACCATTGTCACCAAAAGATTCCTGACCTCGCCGGATGACTATACGATAGAGATAAAATCTGATCCGTATGTTCTACCACCCCAGGAAAATAATACCATTAAATTGAAATCCTTCCTTGTGTATAACGATGGAAAGGCCTGGCAAAATGGATTGGCGCATCAATGTCGCATACATTTCTTCCAAATGAAGCAGGTATCAAATGAACCTGGTGTATGCATGAATGAGCCAACGACGGATAAGGCGGATGATTGTCGCGACCTGTATATAAAGAATGAAACTGAACACGAGGCCTTCAACGATACCAAAGGAGGAACGAAATGTACGATAGCATCATTGTACCAGGAAGCCCGAACGAAGAAGCCAGTGAAGGAATATTCTATATCGATCTATTCAAGAGATTTTGGCGCTTATGGATTCTTATTAAGTAAGACAGATAAGGGAAGTGTATACATTTCGGTACCAGTGCAAGCAGCAGATGTACCACACCCAGATGGTGCAAGAGCTAAGAAATCTATATATAAAGACAATCGCATCAATCTACCAAGGGACATCGACGAAAATAAAATCGCCGATTGGGGATGGGATGCGCCTACAGGACATATTCCAGATCCAATAGATAAAAAAGGAGACGATGACAACAGGCCGGTTGGAGATGGATTTAATGGAGATGGATTCACTAATTATGAAGAATACAGAGGATTTAGAATTTTGGGAGGGGAAGGAATGATTCACTTGAGAACCTCGAATGTGCAAAAGGATCTTTTTGTACGAAACCGGGATGTACTTAGACTGGATCTGTTCATTGCGCAATCAGGGTTGGCGGTGCACCAAATTACAGAGGCGCAATATGGAGCAGACAACACGCGCGTAGTGAATTTTAATAAGAGTAATGATGTTCATCAAAATGACCAGAAGGGTATCTTATTGATAAATGCACCTAATGCCGGGAACTTATTGGGAATTGCAGATACGCAAGATCAGCAGCCCAATGTGCCGAATGGGGTAACAAGAGTTAGAGTAATGGTCAATAGGATTATGACATTCTGTGCTGACCGGAACATGAATGCCGCCCAAACGCAAGCGAAAATTGACCAGGTAACGGCGCACGAATTGGGACATGCCTGTAACATATATCATCATGGCGAAGGTGATCCTGCGGTTGAGGGTTCATTTAATCAATTGCATGGATTAAGAAGTGGTGACATGACCTGCATCATGAGGTACGATAATATCGAGGCGAATCACAGCGAGGCCATTGGTACTATCTTCTGTACGAGTGCTAATGCCACTGGTTCAAACCTAACTGACCCGCAGCCGCCGGCAGGTCGCGGTTTCCGCGAAGCAAATACCAGGTTGTGCAGGGGCAATTGCATAGGTCAGCTGAGGGTATCAGGAAAAGACGCAACGCCTCCGAGAAGAGTGACGCAACAGGATTGTAAGAAAATTAACAAGTAGTATTGAATAATAGCGTCCCAGTTTATTGTTCAACTACTGAGTCATCTGCTTTAGTTCAGCTTCAGTCACATTCAACAATCCAACCTTCGGTAACCGCCTCGTGAGTTCCTTCCAGTTGGGATCTTTTGAATAAATCTCCTTCAACATAGGAAGAGCTTTGCTCACTTGCTTATTATTAGCAAGCGTGATCGCAGTCCAATATTTCATTTCAAGATTGTCGGGAAATTGTTTCATCGCCGCATTGTATTCTTTCATTGCATTTGCCATATCACTCTTCTCGGTGTACAAGTCACCCTGGTTCATGTGTTCATATGCTCTGTGAACCGTTAATAGTCTTTCTAATTCTTTGATGGGTTCCTTGCTATCATCGATTCGAAGATCAATCAACCTGTCATTCCATGGCTCATTGCTCTTGTGCGGAGCAAACACCATCAATACCGCAGATTGCTTTCCTCTTATATCACCGCCTGCCGCCTGGGCTGCTTTCATTACTTCCATCACTCTTTCAGGAAGTGCTAATTGACTATTTTTCTTCCATGCATCTGCCATGGCAGGCCAAACTCTATCATTCAACATCATGTTTGCCTGCACAGAAAAATTCTCGCCGTTCAAATGCCCTGCGGCATCAATACAATTCTTGCCCGTATGTGTGGCCACTCTCCCCGTTGAATCAAGGATCGCCACCTGCCTCACTTCTTTTCCTGCATCATCAGATAACAAGATATTCATAGCCTCCTGTGGTGATTTGCCTTGTTTCAATAATTCGAGTCCTCTTATGCCAAACGATTTGTTAACGAATGATTGCGTTGCCACCACGCCAACTCCCGCTTCTCCCCAGGCTACAACTGTTCCCACACTGAACCAATGGCTCTGAACCGCCACTGCCATCTCACCAGTTTTAGCGTCACGGGCAACAATGGAGAAAGTATGCGCCAAATTATTGCGCGTATTAAAAAATGTTTGCTGTGCGGTTAGATTATTAACAAAGAGCATGAAACAAATGGAATGTAAAATTCTCATAACAAAGATTTGGGTTGACTAATTTAACGAATTGCGACTTACTGTTGAACGGACGGGCAATACCGACATGTTGCTCCTATGGAGCAATATTTTCTTATTCACTTAGGACTACCGACATGTTGCCCCGATGGGGCAAAGAGAATCATCCCTGCTCCGTTAGGAGCATAATGTCGGTAGCATAGTGTAGAGAGATGTTCTCTTGCTCCATAGGAGCAAAATGTCTGCACCGAGTTCCTTCATTTGCCGGAGCTCATTGCACCGTCACCTGGCATCATATATCGCAACCCTGTAACCTCCCTTCCTCTTCCATCGTCAAACCTGCATAATTTGAAAAAATCAACAGCAATGGCACGTAGTAACACATTGATCCTGGTCACTTTTTTCTGCATCGCGGCTTTAGTACTGCTCTTTTCCACCAACGGTTTTGCGCAAGGAGTACAACAGAAGGAGAAATTCAATACAACCATCGCAAATTTCTTCGACCTGTATAATAGCGGCGATACCGCAGCCTATCGCAAATTCCTTGAGCCGATCTCTGAAAATGAGGCTCAATTCAATAGAGTATTTGCTGGATTTAACAACGCTTATCGTGTTATCGGGAAAGTGGATGTAATGAGGATACAGGTAAATTCACCCGAGAATGCCGAAGTGTGGGCGAGAGACAAAAATCATGATGCCTGGTGGAAATTCTCTATCTACACCGATTCCCTTCAGCGGTTCAAGAGTAGAACTATACAACCCATTCCATTCGAGGATTATTTCCTGCAAAGCGGCAAGCTTTCTGATGAAGAAATGAGAAGCGCCGTGGATGAGTATATCACCGGGAAACTATCAACAGACTTTTCGGGAAATGTTCTCATCGCAAAAGGAAATGAACTTCTCTATGTAAAATCATTTGGTAATAACCAGCAAAACCAGCCCAATCAATTTCAACAGCAATTTGATCTTGCCTCAATGGGAAAGATGTTTACGGCAATCAGTATCCTGCAGTTGAGAGATGAAGGAAAATTGAGGTTGGATGACAGAGTCGAAGATTTCCTGCCGAATCTCAGGAACAAGGATATCAGAAATATTACAATTAAGCAATTGCTTACGCATACTTCTGGCATGGGCGATTTCTTTGAGAGCCCATTGTATGAAAAATTAAAAGACAGTCTTCATACACCAGGAGATTTCATGCCATTTTTTGAGGCCGACAAGCCATCATTTCAACCTGGTAAAGGTTGGCAATATAGCAATACCGGGTTTTGCCTGCTTGCAATGATCGTTGAAAAGGCAAGTGAAACAAGCTTTGATCATTATATCAATCAAAACATTTTTGCAAAAGCGTTTATGCGAAATTCTACGGTTGGCGGCGGAGCTGGCGGCGGGCTTTCCACGGTAAACGATCTGCACAAGTTTTCGGTAGCCCTTCTAAACAATGCGCTATTGGAAAAAAAG
>JGI24806J26614_1000331_pt1 | contig 13649 bp, 8 predicted proteins | sample Kansoi200umMDA_FD_26614 | JGI IMG/M metagenome (IMG submission 26614)
CAAACATTAACGGAACGCACTATGTCCTGGCGGCGCTTCGAGAACTAAGACCCAAATGCAAATTTTACTTTGCCGGATCCAGCGAGATGTTCGGCAATGTCAGCGAAGTACCGCAAAAAGAGACTACTCTGCTCCAACCACGTAGCCCGTATGGAATTAGTAAAGTCGCCGGCTTTCATCTCACGAGAAACTATCGAGAAGCTTACGGACTGTTCGGAGCGGGCGGCATTTTGTTCAATCATGAGAGTCCTCGTCGTGGTTTTGAGTTCGTCAGTAGAAAGACAACGAGCACCGTGGCTCGAATCAAATTGGGTCTCGCTTCCGAATTGAAGATCGGGAACCTGGAAGCAAAACGAGATTGGGGCCACGCAATTGATTATGTTCGCGCCATGCATCTAATGCTCCAACAACCCGAACCCGACGATTACGTGATAGCGACTGGAGAGACACATAGCGTGCGAGAGCTCTGTGAAGTCGCTTTTGCTGAAGTTGATCTCGACTATCGGGAGTTCATCAAAGTAGATCCAACATACTATCGACCCGCAGAAGTTGATCTTCTGGTTGGCGATGCATCCAAGGCTCGCCGAGTTCTGGGATGGGAACCGACTTTTACTTTCCGAGAACTTATTAAAGAAATGGTCGCTTCTGACCTGGAAGTCGAAGAGCGCGGCGACAAAAATTCGAATACACGAAAAAGAAGCCAGTCCAGTTCCGAATAAGTTTGCCTCGTTCGCTCTAGAATCAGACTTTATGCCTTCTGCATTACGAGTTGAAGCCGTATCCAAGCAGTATCGGATTTATGACCGGCCCGTAGATCGATTGAAAGAGTCGTTGACCCGCGGGCGCTGGAGAACTCATCGGGAATTCTGGGCGCTCAGTAACATCACATTCGAGGTCGAAGCCGGCACTACCGCGGGCATCATTGGGCCAAACGGTTCGGGAAAGTCTACTCTACTCCAGATCGTTACGGGCACGCTGCAGCCTACGCACGGCACGGTTTGGCATGAAGGACGTATTGCTGCATTGCTTGAGCTCGGCGCTGGTTTCAATGCTGAGTTCACAGGCATTGAAAATGTCTTCATGAACTCTTCGCTAATGGGACTTTCAAGAACTGACACCGAGCGTTTGCTTCCGGAGATCGCCAGCTTCGCGGAGATCGGCGACTTTATCTACCAGCCTGTCAAAACATATTCGAGCGGCATGTATGTGCGACTTGCTTTCGCCACTGCAATCGCATCCTCTCCGGAAATCCTAATCATCGACGAGGCTCTCGCTGTCGGCGACGCTGTTTTCCAGCACCGGTGCATGCGACGTATTAAGGAGATGCAGGAAAGCGGCACTACGATTCTGTTCGTTTCACATGATCCCGGAGCAGTCCGCGCTCTCTGTAATCGCGCTTTCCTCTTGAATCACGGACAAATGGTGGCCGAAGGCAAACCCGCTGACGTGCTGAATCGTTATCAAAAGATCATCATGGCACGCCAGCAAGCTTATGAGGCCAACTTGAAACCTGTTGACCCGGAATCAACCTCGAACGAATTTGTTGAGCGAGAGCCACTCAGTTACGTTTATCGTCACGGTGATCGCAGCGCAGAGGTATTGCAGGTCGAACTGCTCGACAGCGCTTTGCGATCGACCGAGATCGTCGAAACAGGTCAGCCGGTGGTTGTTCGTGTCGTATACGTGGCTCATGCCGATCTCGATGACGCCGTGTGCGGTTTTCTGATCAGAAATCGTCACGGCCTTCACCTCTACGGAACAAATACCGAACTTCAGGAAGTACCATTCGAGCGCGTCAAACGTGGCGAGTTAACCGAGGTAACATTCGAGTTCAACTGCTGGCTCGCGCCGGATATGGTGTCGTTGAGTGTTGCGGTACACAGCGGTGAGGGTGTCAGCTTTGATTGGCTGGATGGCTGTCTCTTCTTTCGCGTTATCTCAGCCACATATATGGAGGGCTTGGCAAATTTGAATGCGACTGCATCAACCAGGCGCCTGGCCGGTTATGTCGGAAAAGAAACGATCGACGCATGATGAAGCAGCGGGTCGAAGTTGGTGATCGCAATTGAAATTGTAATGAGCATGGAAATCAAAAAGAGCGAGAGCGCTGCGGACGAATTGGATCTGGCCAAACTGATGGACCAGATCCGCCAGGACGCCGAGAAGCACAAACGCGATGCTTTCAACAACGACGCTCCGGTGTTTTATCAGCAGTTAATAACTGAGGGCTTTGATTCGCTGCAATTGCGGACCACATCCCTTCCGCCGGATCTGAAACTACAACCGGAGTTTGAAAGACGCGAACGATATCAACTCAACGATCTGCTCGGCTTTAGCGATGAACTGTTCGTGAGGAATGCTTACCGTTCGATCCTGAAGCGCGAACCCGATGACGTTGGTCTTGCCCAGTACCTGCAGACGCTGCGCAGTGGTCGCTACAGCAAGATCGATGTCCTCAGTAGTATTAGGTTTTCACCTGAAGGACGAAATGCGAACGTCACGATCGAGGGCTTGGGAAACCTTTCAGTCTTAAGAAAATTCTATCGCGTGCCGGTTGTTGGTTATTTCCTGCGGCTCGCCGTGGCGATACTGCGATTGCCCGTGCTCATCACCAATTATCGGCAGCTCGAGGCACATACTGCGGCTCAGTTTGATCGTGTCGCAGGTCACATCAACGAAGTGGTCACGCACCTCTCAGAAGATGGCCGCGAAAACGTTGAGGCAAATCGAACACAGTTCGGAACTATTCAAAAGCAGTTAGTCGATTTTCAAAAACAACCAATCGAGCTAAGAAACTCGATGCGGTTCCAGATTAATGCGTTGGAACAGAATCAAAATGCTCTTAAACAAAGCCAGAATGCGCTGCAATTGGATCTCTTTTCTCGGCTTAAACAAACTGCAGATCAAGTTCAAGCCTGGGAACGTCAGGCAGCAGAGCTGGAAGCGTTGAAAGAGCAACTCGAAAAGCAAATCGAAGGTCTAATCGAACGCGTGCAAAAGGCGAAGATGGAGATCGCACAAAGGGAAACACGACTCTCCCACCGACTCGACGACGCTGAGAAATCGCAGGGTGCTGCTGCCGGTAGCGATCAGGGACGGCTGACGAATGAAGACGATCATTTACTCGATTCGTTTTATTTTTCGCTCGAGGAGACCCTGCGCGGAACACCTGAACAGATCAAGGAAGAAGCAAAAGTTTATCTTCCTCGGCTGGAGAAGGCCGGTATTACGTCTGACATAATTGACGTTGGCTGTGGGCGTGGAGAATGGCTAGAGGTACTTCGCGAAAGTAGTTTTCAAGCACGAGGAATCGATCAAAATCATGTCGCGGTTGAGCACTGTCGCGGGTTGTCTCTCGACGTTGTAGAGAGCGAGGCGCGGGCCTATTTGAAATCCTTGTCAGATGAAAGCGTTAGTGCCATCACTGCCTTTCATTTTGTTGAGCATCTTCCTCTCGAAGCGCTGGTGACTTTTCTTGATCAAGCAGGCCGCACACTTAAACCAGGCGGACTTCTAATCGTCGAAACTCCCAACCCTGAAAATCTACTGGTTGGTAGCTGTAATTTTTATCTCGATCCCACGCACAAGAATCCGATTCCAATTCCGACGATGACGCTTCTTTTGGAATCACGAGGCTTTTGCTGCCAGGAAGTTTTGAAACTTCATCCGGTCCCCTCAGTTCAAATCGAAGTAAAAGATCAATTGACCAGTCACATGAATCATTATCTTTATGGACCGATGAACTATGCGGTGGTCTCGCGCAAGCCCGGCATTGATTTCCCAGACAACAAGCAATGACCCGCATCGCTCTTCTCACTCCTACGCTCACCTCTGCTGATGCTGTGAGTAACGACATCCTCGGGATGCGCAAGCTGTTAGCTGAGCGGGGACATGCCGTCTGCATCTTCGCCGACAGCACAAATTTGCCGGACGAACAGATAGAACCGCCGGTTGCAGCGTCGACGTACTTACGCAGCGACGAAGACGTACTAATCTATCACCATTCGATCGGTTGGGATCGCGGGATCCAGATCATGAAGTCAGCGTCGTGTCGAAAGATTGTTAAGTACCACAATGTAACTCCAGCTGAGTTCTTCGAGGGTATCAGCGAACACCATAAGCATCTCTGCCAGAACGGTCGATCACAGCTCAAAGAGATCGTCGCCAACGGACTTGATCTGTATCTCGCCGCGTCTGGATTTAACGAATCTGATCTCATTAGCAGCGGGAGTGTGCGTCACAAAACCGCAGTTGTTCCTCCATTCAACCAGGCGGACCAACTGCGTGCGGCGGAGGCAGACTTTGAACTTCTCGACAGTCATGATGATGGCGTCACGCTGCTGACAGTCGGCGGTGTCCGTCCCAACAAAGGACATGAGGCACTGATCGAGGCTTTCGCAACCTATTGCTATTATTTTAATGGTCAAGCGCGTATGTTCATCGTCGGTACAGAAGACAATGCTTTTGCGGGATATGCCACAAGGTTGCGCCAACTGATCGAAGGGTGGTCAATGGAGTCGCGCATCGCGTTTACGGGAGAGGTTTCCACTAGTTTACTGAAGTCGTACTACCTGATCGCGGACGCTCTGTTAATCACAAGCAAGCACGAAGGCTTTTGTGTCCCGCTCGTCGAAGCGATGGCACTAAAAGTTCCCATCATTGCTTATGCTGCAACCGCAATTCGCGAAACCGCCAACGATGCCGCACTGATCTGGGAGGAACGAGATCCCTTCCTGCTGGCCCAATCAATCCACTTTCTCAAGACGAATGAAGACGCGCGGGTCGAACTCGTCGACAGAGGTTCACGGCGTTACGAGCAGAATTTTTCAAATGCCGCAATTGAGAAACAGTTTCTGGATGTCACTGCTCAGGCAGGCTTCCGCTTCTGAAACTGTGGCAACGGACACAAAGCTAACTAAATGACGCGAGTAGCCATTCTAACACCGAGCCTGACGACTGGTGATGCCGTCGGTAACGATGTTCTCGGAATGTTTGACGTCCTAACTCGAAATGGAAACGACGTCAGATTGTTTTGCGAAAGTCATTCGCTTCCCCAATCCGGAGTTTTTGATATTGGGGGCATCGGAAAGTTTCTGAAGAACCCAAACGACATTCTTATCTATCATCACTCGAGGGGCTGGAGTCCGGGACTAAAACTCATTCGCGAATTGCGATGCCGTAGGGTCATCAGATATCACAATGTCACTCCTCCCCAATTCTTCGCTTCATTCAGTCGCAGCGATCAAGAGCTGTGTGAGACTGGACGAAAGGAGTTGGTCGGGTTCGCTGACGCTCGATGCGATCTTTACGTTTCCGCTTCTTCATTCAGCATGCAGGAACTAATTGCCATCGGAGCCGATGCATCCAGATCTTTTGTGGTGCCTCCGTTTCATCATATCGATCGGCTGTCGGGCATTAAGGTCGATCAAGAGATCTTGCAAAAATATCGCGACGGTACGGCAAACATTCTCTCTGTGGGTCGCGTCGTCCCTCACAAAAACGTCCATAAACTGATAGAAGTTTTTGCGCACTATCACTACAACTACAACAGTAAGTCGCGCGCGATCATCGTTGGCAAGGGCGGCGAGGGTTTAAGTTCATACTCCAGGCTGGTGCATCGCGCGGTAGATAAGCTCGGTCTAAGGCACTCCGTTGTGTTTACCGGCGGTGTCTCTGATCAACAACTAAAAGCCTACTATCAGGTCGCTGACGCCTTCGTTACGGTCAGTGAGCATGAAGGATTCTGCGTTCCGCTCGTCGAAGCCATGTCGATGAAGGTGCCGATCACTGCCTATGCATCAACAGCAATTCCCGAAACGTTGGGCGCGGCAGGAATTGTCTGGCCAGACCGCGATCCGTTACTAGTCGCCGGCTCCATCGATCTCTTTGTACGAAACAGTTCAGTCCGGAATTCTTTGGGTTTGCGCGGTCGGCGCCGCTACGAAGAGATGTTTACGAATGAGAAGATCGAGGGCACTTTCCTGCGCGCGATTTCGAGACTGCAATGAAAAGAGTCGCAATCGTCGTACAAAGGTGTCATGAAGACATCGTTGGCGGTTCAGAAACCCTGGCTTGGCACTATGCACAACTATTGACCCAGGCTTTTGAAGTGGATGTATTGACAACCACCGCTATCGACACTTCCGTTTGGGCCAACACCTTGCCCGAGGGGCCTGAAATCAAAGACGGCGTGAGGGTCGTCAGGTTTCCAGTAACTATCGGACGCAGCCATTATTGGTCGGGTTTGAATGATCGCTTCGTGAGTGAATTCGGTCCGTTTGCGCCAACGAATGATGATGAAGTGCCAAATCTTCGCTGGACCGTTGCCTTACAGGAAGATCTTATTCGACATCAGGGTCCATATTCTGAGCCACTAATGCGGTACCTTAATCAGAATTGGCGTGAATACCGTGCCCTGATTTTCATTACCTATCTCTACCCAACAACATACTTTGGTTTACAGCAAGTTCCGGAAGGTCGCGCACTCTTCGCACCAACCCTACACGACGAACTGCAAGCCTACCTTCCGGCGTACAAGTATTCAGCGCGGCGTGCGCGTCAAATGATTTGGCTGACTGCCGCGGAGCAGCGGGTGGGCCAGAAACTTTGGGGTGACTTGCCGGGACGCGTTGTTTCTATGGCTATTGATACGAGACTTCGAGAGCGGCAATGGATGCCGACGCCCTACATTCTCTACTCTGGTCGAGTTGATCCTAATAAGGGCTGCAGAGAGCTATTTGATTACTTCATCACCTATAAGAAGATCCGGCCATCCAGCTTGCGCCTGGTAGTAACGGGCAAGGCGGATATACCAGTGCCACGACATGAAGACATTGATTTCAGAGGCTTCGTTACTGCTGAAGAGAAGTTTCGGTTGATGGCTGGCGCAATGCTGTTCGTGAATCCATCACCAAACGAGAGCTTTAGCATTGTCACCTTAGAAGCCATGGCACAGCGCACTCCGGTTCTGGCGAACGGGGCTTCGCAAGTTCTGGCTGATCACGTAAGGGACAGCGGGGCCGGGGCAGTCTATGTCAACTATTCGACGTTCGCTGCATTACTCACCGAGATGCTCTCAGATCAAGACAAACTGCTAGAAATGGGGGGCAGGGGTAGAGAGTACGTCACCGTCGCCTATGATCGATCGAGGATCCAAAAAAGTCTGATTGAATCAATCGAGCAAATTCCGGAATCTAATAAGCATTTGCCTGGAGCTAGTGAGACGAGTTGTGTGGCGGGAGAGACCTCGAGGCCGATTCTTTCAGTCATGATTGGCGATGGGAAACAAGATGTTCCTATTGTTGTTCACCAACTAGGAGAACGCTTCGGTCATGTCCTTGTCCGCCCGCTCACCTTCGATGCGGGGATTGCCGAAGACGTAATTGTGGCCAATGAGTATGCTCTGCCCGAACAGTTCGATAGCGAAGACGTCGTAATAGATATTGGGGCCCACATTGGCTCCTTTTCATATGCTGCACTCATGCGAGGCGCAGGAAAGGTCTACTGCTATGAAGCCCATCCAAACAACCACGCCATTGCAACCAGGAATCTGGCGAAGTATGCAGACAAGACAGTTTGCAGGAACATGGCAGTGTGGCGTTCGGATCAGCCGGCCCAGACTTTATTCAACGATCATCTAGTCGGTCTTCACCAACCAAACACCGGCGGTATTTCTGTCTTATGGAACGACGAGGGAGTGCCCGTGCGGACAATAAGCCTGGATGAAGTTCTGCAAGAAGCCTCCGATCACCTCCAGACAACCGTGCGGTTATTAAAGCTGGATTGTGAAGGATCGGAATACCCGATCCTATACACAGCGACGAACTTAAACGTTGTTGACGAAATCTGCGGGGAATACCACCAATTAAAACCGGAAGATGTCCCGGATCGAGCCTTGGTCGGGACCAGTAGGGATCAATACAACCAGTACGGGTTAAAGACATTTCTTGAGGAGCGAGGCTTCTCGGTTGAGCTCGAACCCCACAGTGCAACTGTGGGTATTTTTCACGCCCGCCGCCGGAATCAGAAGCGTTGACGATACTCAATTGAATTCACGAACGCTGTATTAATGCGGCCTGGATCGCCAGTCTGATCCAATAAGCGCAGCCACAAATCATAGCCCGGGTGCTCCGGATCGCGATGCAAGTAGCCGAAATACTGCAGCGTGACGAATGCGCGGTTGCGTAGCGCGCGTGTTACGTTCGCGTCGTCTGCGATTCGCAATAAGATCTGCGCACGCGAGTCCTGGCTGCTTAACAGCGACTGCCGCAGATCGTTCGAGACCGCACCACCGGTATTCTCTATTGACTTATTGACATATTGATCGATCGGCATCGTCGCATATTGATTTCGAAAATCGCCGTGGTTGGCGACGCGCTCGGCAAACGCGACTTTGTTTCGGCCACCGTCACGGTACGCGCTCATGTCGGCGATGAATACTTCGTAACCTGGCGCGCGGCCGTACGCCACCTGGTAAAGCCGGTAAATAAATGAGCCATCCTCATCGAAGCCGGTACTCCGAAACAGCTCAAAACCAACCGTCGCGCGGTCACAGGCTCCAGTCGTTTTGCAATTCTGAAGTTTGCCGGCGTATGTACCCAACTCGCTCGTTTCCGGTTCGCGTCCGGCGAGATCGAGAAACTGTTGACGCACAAAGAATGTCGGATCGTCGAGCGGACTGGGCGCGTGAACATCGAACCCTTCAATCTGTGGGCCGATTTCAAGGCGACAGACCTTTCCGCGCAGACTGTGCAGCGTCATCCAACTTTGCACGTGCGTTTCGTAGAGAGGATCTTTGACCTCATACATTGTGTGCCACTGGGGAGGGAATTGGCTGCTGGAACCGTTGATCGTGGGAACGCCGCTCACAATCGAAATCAGCATAGCGTCGTACTGATACTCGAAAGGATTGTGCTTTCCTTTCCCCGGTGCTACATAAAACGCTTCACAATCGCGCGGGAGTTTCGCGGCCATGGCTTGCACATAGGCCATTTCAGCCTTCTTCGAAAAGCCGGTGCCTCCGACTTTGAATCTGCCGAATTGTTCGACTACCCCAAACGCGGCGACGACTGTAATCGCAATGCTCAGCGCGATACGGCGACTATAGCGGCGCTGGCTGAGAGCATATCGGACCGCGACGTTAGCGACATACGCGATGCCAATCGAAATCGGCAGCGTCAGCATGATCACGAAACGCGACATCGCGCGAATCGCTCGCGCGCCCGGAAAGTACGTATAGACCCAAATCCACGGAGACGAATCCTGCCGGTACTTTAACCCCAGCACATAAAGAATAATTGTCGCGAAGATCATCGCCGCGAAAAATGCCTGGGCTCCGGAGATCAGCGGCGGACTGAATTTTGAAGCAATAGTGTTGCGACCCTTGAAGAACTGAACCTTCGTGATGTAAACCGCGAAGACAAGCAACAGCAATAATGTGACTGATGGCACGAGTCCGATTCCGATCATTAGCTCGCCCCAGGTAGCCGGCCAGGGCTCCGGTCTCACCCGTGCAGATAGCCATCCCCAGATGTAATTGCCGTCGCCCATCGACAGGAGTGACCACCATTCTGGAATCATTTCCGTCACGTTCTTGTACGAGTACCACTCACCGACACGTATCGTGCGAGCGTAGATGAGAATGAACGGCAGAAAACCGGCCAGAAAGACTGCGCCGCTCACCACCACCGCGAGCCAATATTTCCGGAGCAATGCGAACAGCGACTTGCGGCTGGCCGGCAGAATTAAAGCTACGCCGAAAAATAGAAAGCTCCAGAAGACGAAGTACCACGCGTAGTAAAACGTAGTCGTCAACTGCAGCAACAGGCAGACGCTGGCGGCAGCAAGGTAGAGCGCGCCTTTCCACTGACTAAGCTGAGCCGCCCGCTGATAGAACAGAATCAGGATGATGAAGATCAGCGGCAATGCGAGAATGAACTGCAATTGAATGTGTCCGGTTTGAAAGAATTTTGGGCTGCTAAACGTGAAGAACATGGCCCCGATAATCGAAGGCACCAGGTCAAAACGCAGTCCTCGGTTCAGCAACAAGAAAGCGGCGACATAGGTCGCGAGAGTAAAACCGATAACGACGACTTCGACGGCGGAAAACATGTTGACGCCAAGCGCCCGCACGGCCGAGTAAGGAATTGCAAATCCGACCAGCAGATCGGAAAACGCCAGCGTTCCGGGAGTCGGATAAAAAATTCCGGGAGACATCAAGGTGGCCTTGCCGAGCAACGCCTGATACCAGTGCTCGCAAAAATAGACAAAACCTCTGGCATCACCACGATCGCCGAAAAAAGTGTCGAAGCGAGAGGTGAACTGAGCGGCGTGATATTGTATGGTGCCGGCGACGCCGAGCCCGAGGGCGATTAGCCATCTGAGCGTGGCTTGCTGGTTGATTTTCGGGACGACCTTCAAGCGTGGTTACGAAGCGTTGAGTTTGCGAACTGTTGGACCCGTGCTGGGCCAATGAATAAGGTAATAAGGCGCGCCGTCAATGTCACCCCGCCGTTCGAGGCTGCCGCCCAGTTCTTTTATTTCATCCATGTATCGCGGCATGCGTTCGCTATCCTCGATTAAGTACTGCTGGTCACCGCGATCGAAGACGAACCTAAACAGCAGTGCGCGTGTCTGCGGATCGCTAAATTGAATCTTGAAAGCGGGCTTTTGGTGATAGTACCAGAGTGTGCCGGTTAACATGTCGGCCCAGAGCCATGATCTCTGGTCCGCCAATTCAACCGGTAACGGTTGTTCTTTATGCGCGATTGCACTCAGCGGTGCAGGAGTCGGCGTTCGCTCGCGCCAAACTTGGTGCAGGGTCATGCCCGCGCAAAGAAAAAGGAGCACACCGCCAATCAGCCAAACAAGCCGCCGGCGGTTCACCGCGCGTGAAGTCTTATTGGCCGTAGTTTCGATTGCCAGCGCGCCAAATCCGATCAACGACACGGCACCGAAGGTGCCCGCCATTGCATAGTGCATACCATGCACGGAATGGCTGAGAAAGAAAACGATCGGCACTGCCCAGAAGATGAATGTAGCGAGCGCCAGTCGTCGCAACGACAGTCCGAAACCATTTTCCTTTAGCGATTTTCCTGTTGCGCGCATCAAGATCATCAATCCAGCGAATCCCAGGACTGCAGAGAGAAGCGCCCAATTGTCGGCGGCGGCAAAATCACTTCCGAAGTAATACTGAACGTGATGTTCGATTCTGGAGATTGTGGGTGGCGTCGCATCAATACGTCCGTACGTCGGTAGATACCATGCGCCCGCAATCTGTTGCTGATAAAAGAGCACCGGAAATATGCCCAGGAGTGCTGCACCCAACGTGAGCGGTATGGCAAGGTTCTTCAGGGTGAAAGGCTGTGAACGCGGCCACACCAGCAGCAACAAACCGGGCAGCATTAACGCTGTAGTGATGCGAACAAAAACGGCTAAGCCGAGAGCGGCACCCCCCGCGAGCGCGATGGCCCATGACAGGCGCGTGCGGCCGCTCGTGCGAATACCCAAAGCGGCGAGCATCAGCAACTCGCTCACAAGTAAAGGAATCAAGGTCGCGTTAATTGAAAAACTGACCGAACCGACACGTGCGAGAATCAGCAAGCCGGTTACTATGCCGAGCATTACGAGCGCCGCCGAAATCCAAGCTCTCTTCCACGCGGCAATCAGGATTGCAGCGATGCCCGTCATCGCGAGAACCATCAACACCAAACGGTTCAGATCAAAAATCGCCTGTCCTTCGGGAAAGACGGCAAGCGTTAACCCCGTGCCCGGCGGGTATTGCACGGCCACCGTATCCGAGCGCGGGAAATAGTGATGGGCATGGGGCCCGACCATCTCTTCCCATTGTGGCAGCGGAACGTCCTTCGACTTCATGAATTCGATCAGCGATCGGGTTTGTTCTGATTCGAGTTTGAAACTCGGCGCGCGACGCTGCACCACCGCGCTGCGAATTTCTTTTGCCATGCGCAAATACCCAAACGGATCGCAGGCGTACGCATACTCTTCCGTTATGAGCGACTTCCGGTAGGCAACCTGCGCGGCCAGAAGAATTCCGCTTAACGCCACGAGCAAACAGACGTATGGCAGGATCTTGCCAGCTACCGTCATTGATCGTTTGTGTTCAGGATGTTCGTGGTCGTGCACTAATTTCGCTTCAGGCCAAGTATGCTCAAGAAGAAACTGGAGAGCACCGTCTGCAGGCCGAGCATGATAAGAGTCGCCGCAGGAATTACCAAGCGCAATGTCTGCGTGGGATCGAGTGCGCCGAACAGATGAGCGCGCCACGAGCTGAGCGCGTAAACTGACATTGCAAAACCGGCAATCAATAACGCGAAACCCACGGTTAAACCGGTCTCCAGCTTCACGTAGCGGAACAACCAGGTCAGCCGCGGATCTTCCGGAAGCAAGCCCTGCGTCGTCGCAAACACTTTAGTGAACACAGCAAAGACGACTGTCTGAAAACCAATGACGACTGCCATCGCGGCGTAAAGCAGCGTGTGCACGTCAAATGTCACGCCCCACACGATCACGGGATCCCAAAGCAGACGCGCGCCCACAAGGGATCCTAAAAGTATCAGCAGCAGACCTGGATAAAGAAACAGCCAACGCGGACTGTAAAGCAGCATGAAACGTAGGTGGCGCCAGCCATCGCGCCAACTGCGCAGGTGCGGCTTACGATTGCGGCCGTCAGGCGAGAGCTTCGTAGGCACTTCCGCAATCTTCAGATCGTGCAGCGTGGCTTTGACGACCATCTCGCTGGCAAATTCCATCCCGGTCGTACGCAGGTTTAGGCTTTCGATCGATGACTTTCTAAAGGCGCGCAGTCCGCAATGAAAATCGCTGCATGGACTGCGGAAGAACAAACGTCCGGTCGCGGTCAAGACTGGGTTGCCGAGATACTTGTGCAGGAACGGCATCGCATCAGCTTCGATTCCTGCTTTGAAACGATTTCCCATGACCAGGTCATATCCCGCGCGCAGCTTCTCAAGAAAGGGCCCGAGATTGGTAAAGTCGTAACTGTCATCCGCATCGCCCATAATGATGTATTTGCCACGCGCGCCTTTGATACCGCCGAGCAGGGCGCTCCCATAACCTTTTTCGGCCACATGAATCACGCGCGCGTCCAAATCAGCAGCAATTTCGGGAGAGCCATCGTGGCTGCCGTTATCCGCTATGACTATTTCACCCTTGACGTTGAGCTGAGCGAGCGCCTTTTTAGCCTTATTGATACATGTTGCGAGCGTCTCAGCTTCATTAAGACAGGGCATCACAACGGACAGTTCGATACGGTCGCCGTCGAACTTTATCTCGGTTAGAGTGGCTTGGACTTCCGTGACCATGTTGGTGGATTTTAGCAGCAAATCAATTCATTGACGCGTCTAGCGCAGATCGCTATACTCGACAATAGCGCGCGGAGCGCTTGCGGACTTGACCCCATCCGACCTCTCCCGAGCACAACGACTTTGCGGAATTGTAGGAGAAACAATGAAGATCGTTTTTAGCCTTCTTTTCATTGCGCTAATGAGCGTGTCCATCCTGGCTCAGAGCCCACCGACGCTGAGGATAGTCACTGAAACCCCTGGGCTTCCATCCGACCTCTTCTATGGCAACATTAAGGTCAAACCGCTTCGGATAAGACCCGGGACCAA
>JGI24806J26614_1000332_pt1 | contig 13641 bp, 13 predicted proteins | sample Kansoi200umMDA_FD_26614 | JGI IMG/M metagenome (IMG submission 26614)
TATTATATAGTATCATTATAACTTATCCATAAAATTATATTAATATTCTAAACGAATATTCATTGCTATAACTGACTATAGAGATTATGTTCTTCTTTAAGATCTAATATATTTCATTAGCGCTTGGATATAATAATAGATTCTATATATCTAATAGTTTTGAATGTAAAAACTCCATAGTAGTACATGCGATTATAGTGTTAAGAATGAAGACAAAAGCTTATTTATTATGCTTCTTTTCTTTTATTCTTTTCTTTTTTTCTGTATTATTTCCAATCATAGCAGTTGTTTTGTTATTATCATATGTACTACTATTGGTATTATTATTAGAATCATCTATCATGATCTAATAATAATCCTTATGTTTTATTATGAATATTATATTCGATTATTATTTATCATTCGTTAGTTCCTGCAGCGCCTTGTTCAGACTTACTGCCCGTCTCAGCTGCACCAGAAGTACCTTTAGCCATTCCACTTTTTCTTGCTCTTTCTTTTGCTTCTTCAGGATTAGTTGCTTCCTGACCAGGTTCAACAATTTTCTCTGTCATTTCTCTTTTTACTGCTGTAGGCTCATGTTCTTTTATTTTTGCTGGAGTCATTGGTTCTTTCTCTCTATATGTTGTTAATGGATCATCTTTTCTTCCAACCTCTGTTCCAGCTCTGCCTTCTTCAGACTCTCTTTCCTGCTTGCCATATGAAGACGAGGAGGAGGAAGAAGATACATTTTCTTTGGCACTTGTTACCTTATCTTTAGCTTTGTCTTTAGTATCCATTACCTTATCTTTACTACCTTTTAATTTTTCTTTAACTTTTTTTGTAATTCCACCCATTGGTATTATTTAGTATTTATTCAATAAGGTATTAAACAATATATCATATAATATATGTAATTACACTACAGAAATATTTTATGTCAAGGATAGAATATGCTCATTTATAACTGATGTTATTTTATGTATATTATTAGAACAAACCGCTATTCTTTGGATCTTATGGTAATTTGATCTGATTGTACACAGGATGTATACATATAAATATATAAATGTATAAATATATACATTCATAAGCTTAGTAAACCATCTATTTGATATAGAGAAGAAGAAAAGGATGGACAAAATTCTGAAGGCCGTTCTAAAACGACAAATTCCCTTCCTCATCGGTGGTACTATAACCGGTTTAATTATGACGTATTATTATGGTTTTTTATTCTCCATTATTGTAAACTCTGCTATATGGATGTTCATCTCATTTATTGTCAATAAGTATTATTGGAAGTCAACAGGATTTAAAAATGAGCGATATCTTCTGCAATATACACTATCAAAACTTAATTCTAGATCAAGAAGAGCCTAACATAATCTAGTTATGCACATTATTTTTCTCAGTTTCACTTTTAAAAATTTAATTACTCATCACTATTAGTATGAAACGTTATCTGCATATAACAGATAGACATATTTTATTTTAATACTCTATTTCTGTAATCTCTTGACTTTAAAATACGCAGCATTAAATTCCATATGTTATAATATATATTTTGTCACTATGGAATGTATAGTTATTCTGAATATGCTATGGGCTTAAAGAATCCACGATAATTCCAAGTTAATAGATACAAAGAAAAGAGAATAATAGCAAGTGTGTGCAGTACAAGATTAAAATGATTTATGTCTTCTATAGTTGAATTAGTTTAGAAAGATATATTTTATAGCAGAAAGCTTAAAAACAGCATATTATAACTATCTCGGTAGCTTAGCTTTGACACGAATATTGATCGGTTTGCTTGTATCAGTAAATATCATTATATAAAAGTCGTGGTAAAATATGAATATATTATGAACGAAGTGTCGTCCTCTTCATCACTGCCTTATGAGATTACAAATAAAAAAGAAGAAAAAACTGGTGGTAAAAGATACACGGAAATGAAAAGGATTGAGGCATTTATTGCAACTGAAAAAACTGACAAAGTATTATCTGCGCTAGAAGCTTTGAATTTGCAGGCAACATTCTATGAATCCAAAGGAATGGGTAAAGGTGAGAAGTATAGACTAAGTTATGGCAGAGGAGCAGGAACTACTAAAATGTCATATTCAGAAAGAAATACTGTTGTAACAATAGTAGAAGAAAATAGAGTTGGATCTGTAGTGGCTACAATAAGAAGAGAAGCTGCAAAGACTGATAAAACAAGTGCTGGAATAATAGTCATTTCAGCTGTTGAAGAGATATTGACCATTTGAAGTCGTCTAGAGTCTTTCTTCTCAGATCGGAATTTCTTGTACTTTCTAAAGTAATCTTATTACTCGCTGCAAAACCACACATCGATGGTCAATTGGTTTAATTATAGGTCGTAATGCAAAATCAAATTTGACAACGCGATTCTTGCATTAGCGCGATTCTTGCATTAGTCTGCAGCACATATAGAAACGTTACCCTTGGCTAGGAGAACTTAAAATAACAGCTAAAAGCAAGAATTCATAAACTTGAGTCTCAAACGTGTAATAATATGTCGTAGTAACAATTTATGTATGACTATTTATGAATTATGAGTACGACAAAATAGCAGTACAATAATACTTATAAATATCGTCAAAAATAATTGCTAATTTTCCTACTTCTAATTATTATAACTATGATGACTAATCTGGCGTTATCATTGTTTGTAATTATTAACATCGAAACTATTGTGAATGACGAGATTCTTTTGTGAATTACTTTTATATTGTTGATTTGTTTTTATTATTATAGGGGTAATGATCTTAGTTCTTGAAGCAATATGATTGACTACCATAAGCTTGCAATACCTGCTATTGCTATATTAGCTGCTGGTGGAATAATCAGTTTCTTGCTAGCTTACAACTTTTATCCTGAAAAGCATGTGAACGTCAATATTGGCGGTAAATGCTATGAATTGCTTGATTCAGCATATAGAAAATATCAAGACCTTACAGCTAATAACGAGATACAGATTCTAAAATTACAACTTGACGCTATAGAGTCAGAAGAAGCAACACTACCCGTTACATTTAGTGGACGTCAATCTGACATTCTGAACTTTAAAAATAAATATGATATTAAGATAATATCTGATAATGCGATAAGTGATGACATTAGTGTTGATAAACGAATAGTAAAAGCTACAGTAACAAAAAATGAATTAAAAAAAATTGTAAATGATTTATCCATAAAAGATGTCACACCGTTAAGCAAAACTGCGGCAGGCAGTATTGGATTGCAGCCTACCTTATATATAACATCAGAAGAGGGAAAAATAATCTCGTTAAAATCTACACAGTTTTTGCGCAAAGGTATCCAAGAAATTATTAATAGAGAGGAGGGAGTAAAACCAGCTGAATGCCGAAGTGATTAGAATACTAATAATTTCACTGTAATAGCCTTTCAACAAATTAAAAATGCTCGTTTATAGATGGAGAATTTATGGAATCCTAAAATTGAATAATATTCGTTTTATCTTGTTTATAGAGAATATTATTTGTTATCTATAATATTCAACCTTGCATAGAAAGTGGTCATTGCAGTTTCGATTATTTTTGCTCACTTATTCAGCGTGCTTGTAAATGCAGATGTTGTTATTGTCAGTCAAATAAAATTTTTTAGATATAAAATATATGATTTTTGCCTTCAGATAGAGATGCACCGTCACACGAATTATATCTGTGTAAATACTTGCTCTGGAACGAGCAGACAATGGCATACGAGGAAAGGGCATGCGCTGAGCATCATACCTATGATGATACAAATAAAAATGTGCTTGAGGATTAAGAAAAAAGAAAATAAAAGGAAAACTAAAAATTCTTATTCATAGAAAAAGTATTTCTCGCACCTATAATTTAGTATTGTCATATATAAGAAAGAGTATCTTTGGAAGTTATACCCAGTGCCATTTTATTATACTAATTATACTATAACTGTTATTGCCAACAATTCTAAAATCTGTACCACTGTGTTATCCTTTACTGTTGCTATCTTGAATTGTCTCAATACAGATAGATAAAATCTTCCAGACTAGCTGACAATGCTAGAGAAAAACTTCAGAGATCAGTATACTAAATAATGTGATAGCTGGCTGTGTGGCAATAGTTCTTTTTGTCTTCTTCAATAAGAATGGTATTCAGTTTTATGATTTTTTAATTCTCTAAAACTTGCAAACAAACTCTGACATTTCTCACATTTCCATCGGTTCGCTCTTACTTGTTCATAGCTGTGATAAACAGCTTCTTTGCTTTCATATTCTTTTGTTTTGAAATTGTAAATGGCATAGTTATAGTTAACTTTGTATTTTAACTTAGTTGCGTCTGTCACGAATCTTTCTTAAAAGAAGTATCTTAAAAACCAGTATGTCTATTCTTTAGATAATATTATTTGATAACAAAAGCTAATACAGGCATACATCAATTACTATATAATCTATCTTAAAAAATTATTCAAAATTCAACAGTATAGGAAAGGCTTGTCTGTGAAATCGTAGAAGAAAATTTGTATAAATAGCTTATAGTCTTACCTTGTTTACTAATTCAGCAAATAAGTCTGTTAATGATTTCTTTGTTGCAGTATTATCAAGACCTGCAATCCATTTTAATGTGGAGGGTAAATACTTACCGTCTACAAATATCTTTCAATACTTGATTCCAATGGGCATCTATTAATCTAAAAGATCCAACATTAATCATGCCTGCCTCCCATAAATGCTATATTACCTCTCATCGGAAAGCTCCTCAAATTGAAGATGATTCTTTTTTATTTGACACGATTTTTTTTATCATGCATAGTTTTCAATACTCCCAGTCCTATCAGTACAGCTCCAAGTAATATTGTGAAGCTAACTGTGCGTTGCATACCTCCGATATCTTCAGAAGAAAGATTTGCTTGAACAATAGTTATGATTATACCTGCAATTATCAATCCACCATTGATAAAAAGTAATGACGATATTGTCTTTGAAGGTTTTTTTCTACCTATTACAAAACCTATTATAGACATTATTACTGCTCCTCCTCCGAATACTCCTCCACGAATCTCTTCTTCAAATGGTAAAAAACCTTTTCCGCGTAATCCGCTAGGTGAATTAATAGAAGCTGTTAATACATCTGCGCCATAAATCACTAGAAATATTAAGGACACACTCAATAAAACAATAGAAATTGTTACTCTATTCATAGTTAGGGTATATCGATCAGTTTAATATATGTAGTTATAGGATAGATGGACGTTGAAATTCTTTTATGATGTAATAGATAAGGTAGATAAAACTGTTGGAGGTATTATTTTAATTATGGAACAAAAAATTTATGGTTCTATTGGAAAGTCCATCGTAGAAGTCCTCGTAAATAAATGATAAAGGACGAAAAGTTGAGGCATCCATAAATAATAATAACTGTTTGCTATAATATAGGATTATCATTCTGACGTAAACATGTTGTCTCTTTATCTATATTTTTTAATAATTAATAAACGATAAAAAATTATATAGTGAATCCTCTATTCTCTACAGACATTTTTCAAATACTGCAAATCACGCTTTTTGAAAATATATTATAGAAAAGCTGAAGGGCTTCAAATGTGTTCGTAGATGATCCAATGGAATTGATGTTGTTGAAACTATCATGATAATTTTTTGAATTAACAGGTTTTTAGTAAGAATAGATGTACAACAATAAAGATGATAGTCTCTACATACTTTAAATCCTATGATCTGGAGCAAAAAATTTTAAAAAATTATTTATATGTAAAAGGAGTTATTTTATTTAGACATAAAGAGCGAGGCATTTAATAGAAAATCTATGTATTATCTTAATGCTATCTGTAGGCTAGATAGCCTGAATTGAACCTAGTACAATCATTACTTTATGCAGAATAATTTTTTATTACATCTATCTAATATCACATTGTGGTTGGTTGTAATCCTTTGACTGTCTTTCGTCATAGATAGAAGATAATAATGATGTGCTATCCTACGGTTGTCTACATTACAGTTAATTTCAAAGTCACCACAATACACAAAACTTTTTTATTAAAAGTTTGTGATAGTGTAGAATAATATAGTAGTAGAATTTGAAATGTAGATAATTTTCCTTAATACGATAGCAGAGACTGAAAAGTAACAAATAATGTTCTAATAAGAACTTTTGCCAATAATGAAGTATTATTCTAATAATAAACATACAAGTTTTTAAATGCCATAAGGGTTTCATTTATTCTATGGAGAAAGGGATCTTCAGAAAAACCCACGACCACAAATTGGCATTCATCTTATCATCAGTCATGTTGACAATTATATTATCAATAATGCTGTCTTATAATCATGACTTACTGAATTCCACAGCAGAAGCCCAGACATTAGGAAATGATACTGTTGGTGCTAGTCCTAGCAATAACGGTTTTGACATCTCAGACTTGTTTACAAAAGTTGAAGGCTCAGTAGTACAAGTTACTGATCCAAATACTCCTGGTCTTCTTGGACCTAGACTAGGCTCTGGTTTTGTCTATGATAGTGAGGGACATATTATCACCAATAATCATGTAGTTGCTGGCGGAAATGGAGATCTAGATGTTACTTTTCTAGACGGTAATGTTTACAATGCTAAGTTGGTAGGAGCTGATCCATATGCAGACTTGGCAGTTTTGAAAGTAGAAGGTGTACCTAAAGACAAACTCGTACCATTACCTCTTGGCAATTCTTCTTCTTTAAAGATCGGACAACCTGTTGCGGCAGTAGGAAATCCATTTGGTCTTTCAGGTTCATTGACTGAAGGAATAGTTAGTGGTCTTGGTAGAAGCCTCCCATCTTCAGAACCACAGGATCCAACAAATCCACAACTAGATATGCCATTGCTGCCTGAATCTCCTACATTTTCCATTCCCGATATAATTCAGACAGATGCAGCAATTAATCCTGGAAATTCAGGTGGACCATTACTGAACACGAGAGGAGAAGTTATAGGGATAAACTCTGCTATTTTCTCTACTACTGGAGCCTATTCTGGAGTTGGATTTGCAATACCATCTAATACAATAAAAAAAGTTGTTCCCTCTTTAATTACAACAGGCTCTTATACACACCCTTATATCGGTATCACAGGTATTGATGTAACACCAGATATTGCCAAAGCAATGGGCTTGCAAGAAGCAAGAGGTTTTCTTATAACTGATGTTACTGCCGAAGGTCCAGCTGCTAAAGCAGGAATACGAGGCGGCGATTTACTTAGCGACATAAAAGGAAGACAAATAGAACTAGGAGGAGATGTCGTTGTGAAAATAGATAATATAACGGTTAGAAAGATTGATGATGTGCTAACATACTTAGAAAGAGAGAGGCAAGTTGGTGATACTGTACAGCTAACGGTACTTAGAGATGGACAATTACAGCAAATTCCTCTGACACTTGCTGCAAGACCATCTATTTCGCAGCAACAACAGCCGCAACAACTAGCTCAGTCTCCTAACCAGCCCTCACTTGGCATTACAGGTATTGATGTAACACCAGATATTGCCAAAGCAATGGGCTTGCAAGAAGCAAGAGGTTTTCTTATCACCGGCATTATTGCAGGAGGTCCTTCAGATAAAGCTGGATTACGTGGAGGTTACATAGTTGATAATATCAATGGGACAGAAATACAGCTAGGAGGAGATCTCATAGTCAAAATAGATAATAAGACTGTTACAAATATAAACGACATACTTACTTATCTTAATTCACAAAGGAAAGTTGGTGATACTGTACAGCTAACGGTACTTAGAGATGGACAATTACAGCAAATTCCTGTAACACTTGTTGCAAGCTCTAGTTTACCTGAATTTGCTAACCCCGAATCACCACTACAACAACAACCAGACAAATCATTACCGCCACCTTCACCATCAGAACCACCAGATAACGATAAATTCTCAGATAATCTTTATGATGAATGTGTAAAGCTGGCAGGCAAAGAGACATGTGACTTGCTGTTTAGAAGATAACATATGGAAGAATATATGCATAAGATTTAGAGAAGATGTACAATTATTTGATCAAGAGTATATAGAAATCTATCTTCAGTATGTATCTATTCTTTTTCTCCTATTTCTAAAACTTTGTCTGTTATATATCAAAAAACAAATTTTTTACTCAAGCATCAATATAGTCACTCGTAGACATATTTCTACTATATATATGGAAGAAAAACAAAATAGAATAGGACAGGACAAGCTATCATGTAGCATACATCTATCTAATTAACTCGTATCATTTAATGGGTGTATTTTCTAGCCTGATTATCTTCAGAGTAATTTTATATTGAATCTTCTTTTAGAACTTAACAGTTATTAAATTATTAAATATTTATAATTGAAAGCAATACTATGTTGTGATTATTTTTATTAATCTGGTACTATGTTTTTTGATGATTTATTAATAAATCATCAAAAAACATTTGCAAACTAATTATTAATTACAAACAAAGGTTACTGTTATTATATTTAAAGTCCTGGATAGGCACCGTATTGTTAAAAAGAATATGTTATATTGAAAAAATACAATAAATACAATCCAATACAACCAAATAACTATAAAAAGTTCACTGTGTTTGTGCCTGACACAATCTGTAGAGCATGTGGTTCAGAATTCGAGGCTTTATCTCTCTGTCAATTTTGCAATGAAATAATAAAATATACATGTATGACTTGTGGATTTATTTCTGATGAAAAAATACATGCTGATTGTAGAACTGCAGAATTTCTAATAACACACCAGAACAAGTAAGCAGTTCAAGTCGTAAACGGCAATAAATATTAATCAGTAGTAAAATAGATTGGAACTTTCAATGTCATACTGACATCTCTGTGGAATTCTTGAACGATGAATATTAAGATCCTTTGTAATGTTTGAAAGATTACTGTGATGGGTTTCTTTAATTTGAACAGTAATTGTATATTATTGAGCGTGCTATTGTTAATTCTATTTTCTAAAGAGTTGATCTGAATGTTTCTTATGTTGTTGGTACTATTGTTTTGTTGTACCATTCCTATTCACCACTTCAATATGTTTTATATCTATCTTAGAATGTAATTTAAAGAACTACTAATGGATTTGAAATTTCACAGTATATTGAATTTTCTTTAACGGACTTTATTAGTTATAAGTATAAAAAATAATGATGACCTTAAGAATTAGGGTTGAGCAATCAGTGCATAATGATTTGTTATTCAAACTACAAGAATTTTTTATTGAAAAGGGTTATAAAAAAAATATGCCATTGCTATTACACTATGTAGATTTAAAAACAGATGATGTCATACTAGATGTTGGTGGAAATACTGGAAAGATAACAAATCTATATTCAGGAAATAGCAAAAAGATCTTCGTTCTTGAGCCTGAGCATAAGAATTTGCGATTTGGAATAAAGCATAGAAAGCATATAGGATTTGTAGAAGGAGAAGCTGGAAGAATACCTTTTCCAAGCGAATACTTTGACAAGGTAGTGATTCTTTTGTCATTTCATCATATTCGTGAGCAAGATACAGCTTTACAAGAAATAAACAGAGTTCTAAAGGCAACTGGAAGATTAGTCATGCTTGAGATTGATCCCTCTTTGAGGTTGGGTAAATGGATAATGTTTTATGAGAATACTATTAGGCATATGGGCTGCAAATATTATTGTCCACTTGAATTGAAAAATAAGATTGAAAAATACAGTTTCCAAAAGGCGTTCGTAAGATCAGCTGCCAAAGGTTATTTCTTAATTGCATCTAAATAGGTACTATGAGCATGGCCAACTTTAAGTCTCATCAATGAGATAGCTTTACATCAGAATTGAGATAATGTTGATAATAGATGGAAAAATGAGGAGAAAAAGTCATATAAGAAAATAGTGAATAGTAACTTCAAAATGTATATATCTATTAATTCCAGTTACAGGGATTAATTAATTTGACATATCTTATATAGCAACAGGTTGTAGACAATAACCCACAACGACTGCAGCACAATATGTTGGTGCCGACTGTTACGTACTCGCTATAGATTTGTCAATGCAGATGTTAACAGTTGCAACGACTAGTCTGCATCATTAACACAAAACAAGAATATAGAGAAAGCGATTTTGAAATACTGATTTAGCATAATCATTTTTTGGATATACCTTTATTATCTCTGTGGATAAATGTTTCTACCTAATTTTGTGCAGCTTTGTTTAAGAAAAAAAAGGCTACAATATCGCTACTTGTTGAAATTATGATAATAATGATATCCTCTTCTATATAATATGAAATGAGTCGATAGTAAATGAAATAGTATTCTCTTTTTAACAGAATCCCTTTATCATGAGGAAATTAACCTCTCTTCTTTGAAGACACAACTATTTTTAGTATATAAGTTAATAGCTCTAGCAAGGAATTTTTCAAGTAGAATAGTCTATTTATTTCAATTTTTTAGGACAGATATATCGTCCATGCTAGTTTTTAAGGAATTAATATCCGTCCTTTCTTTTCATTTCCTGTAATTAATATTGTCGATAGGATAATAGTATCAAGTAATGTAATATTTATAACTGCATATTTATATATTGCATAATATACATTAAATTAATTCGAAATATCATAAATCGCTAATATATTAAGGCAGATTATAATTCTTTTATATTAGCATATCTATATAATTATTAGCATGAGCATTCTGATTGAAGAGCTAGAAGAAATTGAAAAGGTTGAAGGAGTACCGGTCTGTGGCGCAAACCTATCATCCCCTGTAATGGATACAGCATACTATATCGATGAAATCCATTACAAAATAGGAAATAGACTCTATATTGAAAATGCTGACTAGTAATAAAAACGTTCATCAACATAAAAAACAAAATTGAAGAGAACACTTGGAATTAGAAAGAATAGTACAAGAATTTAATGACTAACCAATTCCTTTAGCCATTATTCATCTTTTTTAAGATATCTATTTTAATGATGCTATAATATCATCATTGCAATTCTTATGTGATAATCAATAGTATTAAGTCATAAGATCTAATGCCAGCTTTAAACTTGCTATCTCTGTTCCTATTATTCTCTTATCAATTTTATCTTTTGTATATTTCAAAAGTCTTTGACACGCTTCTATTTCAGAGTAAATAATTTCTTTTTTATCAATGCAAAGACTGTGATAGGAATCAACAAATGCATATGTTACTCTTCTGCTTGTCTTGCTATGACCGCATGTTTTTGCCATGATTAACAAAGGTATTTCTGTATCTATGATATTCATTAACTATTACACCACCACTTCTGAGAATTCTAACTGCAAGTCTTTGATATAATCAAATTTGTATTCTTTTTCATTGTTCTGAATGGCTATTGATTCTACCTTGATATTATTGCAGATAGGACATATCCTGTTCATGATGATGTTGTAGTTGTTGTTGTTGCTGTTTGTATAGATAGAGGATGCACACCAAAAGCATGATTCACATATTAATAAGAAATGATTTTTGTGTTTTGTACTAATATTTTTCTTTTTATTTTCATAGTATACTTTAACCTTGTTAGAATCATATAATGATGATGATGATGATGATGATGCTGCAGTAGTAGTGGTATTAGTGGTATTAGTAGTATTAGTAGTAGTGCCACAACTATGACTATCATTAGTCATTCCACCACCACCACCACCATCGTCATCATCAAGCTGTATTTCTTGAAACAACATTATTGCTGATTTGCTATTTTACTTAATAAAGTTGGATTAACTATGTTAAGGAGTGGATTAACTATGTTAAGGAGTGGATTAACTATGTTAAGGAAGACATTATATTGATAGAATTCCAATAAGAAATACCTTATCTGACTTTGATCGGTAGAGAGTATAACCAATCCTATTCCCTAAATACTCTCTACCCTTCAACAGTTCAATCAGCCAGCTTTAAAAATACTATAAATACATCGTATAATTAATAGTGAATTCCAAACAATCTACTGCAATATTATTATTATTATTCTTTTTCTTCTTCTACTGGTGCCTTTATCTTATCTTCTCCTTATTTGAGTTTCTGTATATATAATATTTGTACGTTTTCGCTATAATGTTATATTATTAATATTATTTACTATTATTATTACTTCTCTCTATATCTTTCTCTACCTCTCTCTGTATGTGTATATGTATAATATCTCTATATCTATTCATGCCTGCGCATACTGTTTTGTATAATATATACAAGTATATACAGAGGTGGCTTAACTATGTTAAGCATTGTCTAAATAGGACATATTTTTATTTTTTAATACGACGAAAACAGCAAATCAGAAAAATAAGAATTTTAAGAGTAAAAATAAAGATAGTAATAAGAATAATAATAAGAATATATTTTCTAAGGAAGTTATCATTGGAATTGTTATTGCAGTAGCAGTTATTTCAATAATAGCTTACTTTGGAATAAATTCACTTATTCCAGTAAATGGTAAGTCACCAGTTCTCTCTCCACCTCGAAATAGCTTTATCAAGGCAGTATATTCGCCACAGTCAGGTTATATTTTTGTAAGTCAATCTAGTGGTGCTGTAAAAGGTCTTCGCAGTGGTGGGGGTAGTGGTGGCTCGAGTACTGATCCAACCTATACTTTGAAGAAAGGTAGTTTAGAATCTATCCATATGATAAATGAAGACTATCAGACTCATTCAAAGCATAACTTTAACATAGATGAATTCAATGTGCATACAAAAGATTTGGGGTACTTTCAAACTCAAACAGTTACATTTATTGCAGATAAGGAAGGAACATTCCAATATTATTGTACAATACACCCTGAGATGAAAGGTACCATAGTAGTACAAGCAGATTAGATCTATGTATAGGTATATTTGTGTGTATGTACAAGTGTATGTGTATAAGTGTATATATGTATATATAAAATATGTATATATAAACTATATATTTTACCTATATGACCTACATGACGGTATTATATATGAAAATATGAGCTGTCATAATAATAATAATAATGATGATGATAATAATAATGAGGATAATCATGATAATATTATAAAAAAAGGGAAATCTTATGGACTATGATAATGATAATGATGATGATGATACTGATAATAAAAAAGAGAAATTGAATACATCGCGGAGTGATATCCTGAGTTTACTTGACGATTTCATAGAACAAATAAATCAAATCAGAAGAACTCTTTTTGGTGTTTCTATCTCCGCTTTACTTCTCTCACCTCTTGCAATTATACTTTCGATATATCTTATATTGCATCCATCGTTCTTTGCTATCCTTGAAATAGAAAATGAGTTTGGACTTGTACTTTGTGTGTTATTGAGTGCAGTTATTCTGATCTCTTCAATATGGCTTATAACAGGAATAAGACAATATCGTTCTCTAAGTTCTTGGAACAATAGATATAAGGAGTATATTGAGGAAAAACAGAAAATAGATAAAATGATTGCATCAAAATATGGTCTAGATAATAATACCAATAGTACTAATAGTAATAATATTAACAATAATCTGCAGCAGCAAGATTTCAAGAGCGACTCTGTTAGTTAGTTAATATTATTATTAATTATTATATTTATTATATTTATTATTATTAATATTCATATTATTATTATTATTGTTGTTGTTGTTGCTGCTAAGGCCATCTTCAATTCT
>JGI24806J26614_1000333_pt1 | contig 13639 bp, 9 predicted proteins | sample Kansoi200umMDA_FD_26614 | JGI IMG/M metagenome (IMG submission 26614)
TTTCTAATTCCATATTCGTCCATTTTTCTTGTAATGTATTTAATTCCGAGCGGTATTCCTCGTCGTGCAGATATGAGTCCAAATACTTCACGAGGGCCTTCTCCTTCACCTGTATTAACAGCTGCAGGATCCACCCCACCTAAGACTACTTCATTCTCATTACCTCCTTTAGCTGTTGTCAAAACACCACCTTCTGCATCTGCCTCTTTCTCTGCTTATTCATCCGCTCTGTCCTCCATGGATGCGCTGTCACTTGCGAGCAACACTGCCACTACACTTCCATCGCCTGCCACATTTACCCCAGCAGCTGCACAAGTTTCCAGTAGTGGTGGTGGTGGTATTTCCTCTGCTGAATTCACTCGTCTCCAATCCTCCTACGATCAACTGCAACAAAATTACACTAGACAAACTAATGACTTCAAAGAGATCCAAATGAACTTAATCAAACTCCAAACTGAAAAAGCAAATATCACACAGGAAAACTTACAATTACAAAAGGAAATATCCAGTAGAGATAGAATAATTGCAGAATTAAAAACGGAATTAAGTGAAGTATCATCATCTACTAGTTCAGTTGATTCGCTTAATAATATGATTGAAAGTTTAACATTGGATAAAGAATTAGCCACAGAACAATATGAAAATACACAGATGGAATTAAATACATTACAAGAAAAATGGACGAATATGGAATTAGAAATGGGATTATTAAAAGAACAATATGAGATATTAAAAGAAGAACATCAACAATTGTTGAATAATAATCCTGCGTCTGCTTCCAATGCTCCTGCTGCTGCTTCTTCTGCATCCGCATCAGCTGCTGCTGCTGCTAGTGCCGAATCTTCCTCTGCCGCTTCTCAAAAGTTGATCGAACAAAACAGTTTACTGACTGATGCCTTGCGTAAATTACGTGATTTAAATCTATCTGAAAAAAATGCATTTCAAACACGTATTAGTGATCTAGAAAAAGACAATGAAAAACTGAATCAAGCGGAACTAGAAAATCAGAAATTCAGAACGGAAGTCAATACACAATTAGCGACGATTACAGCATTAAAAGAACAATTAGATGAAGCACTGGAATTACAAACGATGGTGGAACAACTTAGTAGTCAAAAACTAGATCTAGAAGAGAAATTAAGTCAAAGTAAAAATCAAAATCAATATCTAACCTCATTACTTACAGCAAGTGAAGAGGTGGAAGAAGGATACAAAGAGTTACAACAACAATTAACACATGAACTAGAGACTAAGGAGGCAGATCTTTTAGATTTAACTGCCCGTTACAAACTGAAAAACAATCAAATAGAAGATTTAAATGTGACTGTCAGAAAATTTAGAGAATTAGTGAGAAGTTTAGAAAGTGAAAATCAAAATTTGAAAATGAAAATTGTGGAAGGAGGAGGAGGGGGAAGTAGTGATCAGAGTGAAGGAAAAGAAGCGTCTGCATTATCACAATCTACTAGTGTTTCTAGTGCTCGTACCTCCTCCTTGTTAGTTCAGCGTTTGAAGCAAGTTCGCAGTAGCTATCTAGATAAATTACTCGTCATTAGTGAGCGTAATCTTGCACAGAAACACTTACAATTCCTGTCACTCTACTTACCATCGAATGTTCAATTCGATGATCGTAGTTGGAATTTTCTTAGTCTTTTGGATCGAATCATGGATAAATCGAAGATTCTCAGAAGTGTGTGGTTGGAATTCTATGGAGCAGGCACGGGAGGTAGGAGCTCAAGCGCTAGCAGTAGTGGTACTAGTAGTAACAATAAGGATGAATTGAAAATGCAGAAGGTCGAATTAGATTTCTCTCATCATAACTCTGGTTCTAATCCAGATCAGCAATTATTAGCTTCCAAAGCATGCATGTTACTCAGTGCACTCATACATGGTTTGGAGAATTTAATGAATTCATTGCGAGTATTAGATCAAGATACATATCATGCATTCTGCATTCGTGGTCTCACTGAATTATCTCCAATAGAACATATATTAGACTCCTATTTAAATATGATTTCTATTGATTCACTCAATGAACTGACTAGTTTATCTTCATTACTACAAGGTTGTTGGATCATATTCAGCTTTCTGGTGGAGAAAATCCCTACTAAAATATGTATCAATACACAGGGTCCAATTGATCTACAGAATATCATACCATTCCAAATGAATTTATGGACCATCCTTAAGCAGAATAATGAAAACAACAACAATGAAGAAATAAAGAAATGGAGTGAATTAGAAGAATCATTCAAACAGAAACTGAATAATTCTAAGCGGACTTCATTATCTCCTAATTCACTCATTTTATCTACAGCTCCTTCCTTAGATTCTTTCATTCAATCTTTATTTTATTCCTCGGTACTACAACAGAATTATATGACCTATATCAGTGAATATATTAATACATTAACGGATACCATGATTAAACAAAGAAATCATGCAAAGATTGCAAGAGAAGAGGAAGAGAAAAAGAAAGAAAGAAATGAAATGATTGGTAGTGGTGGTTCAGTCGACAATGTCACTTCCTCACTTTCTTCTAATTCATCTTTAGCTGATTATTCTGATCGTTCATCGAATGAATATTCAGATTTAACTGTATTCCAATCATTACTCAATGAAATTTCAGATGCATGCTTGAATAATTTATCATTAAGTAATCAGTTATATCATTCCACGTTAACCAATTACAATAATACTTTAGCCATGCTTAGTAATTCCTCTGGCAATGGTAGTAGTAAAGGTTTAAGTGAACTTCAAAAGAAGGAATCTCGTGATCAATTAGAGAAATCATTGAATAGTTTTATACCTCATATTCATTTAATTGATTCTATCTCTCATCAACTCTCTATGCAGTTATGTCAATTATTACAACAAATTAAACCACTATTAAGTATTGAGAATTTGAATACGATAGCTTCTGCGATTTCTCTTAACCCTCTCGATATCTCATCGCAGCCTACTCTAGTTCAGCTACAAGGTTTTTTAGAATCCGCACGTAATGACAAGGATGAGCAAAAGATACTAGGGGGATTAAATAAATTACGCTCGGAAATCTTCATGGTCTCAAAGAAATTATTGAATATTACAGAAGAGAATGCGATGCAAGCCAATAGTAACAATGATGCAGCAGCAGCTTCATCTTCTTCCTCACCTTCTTCAGCTGCATCTGCTTCTTCAGCTTCTGATTCATCTTCGGCTGTGGTTTACAATCAAAGAAATACTTCATTTGTGTTAACTGTACCTGATTCAGTGTTCAACGCTGCCGCTTCAGCTTCTAATGCTGCACCTCAAGCGGCATCATCAAGTGATGGTGCTACTCCAGCCTCTACTACTCAAGCTCCCACATTCTCTTCCATTCTATCTTCCCTCGCTCCCTGGTTCATCCATCCTCTCTCCACTCGTTCTCAGTTGAGTGCCACTGCTTCCCTCCGAATTCAATTGAATGAATTATCATTAAAATTGAATGATAAACAAAAAGAAATTTTTTTATTAAGTAAAACATTACAAGAAGAACAAGTTAAACAAGATGTATTACATCAACAATTAAATCTTGCCATTCAAAAATCAAATCAAAGTAATCAATATATAGCAGTACAAGAAAATATGAAGATACAATTAGAAGAAAAAGAAAAACAAATCAATCTATTAACCAGTGAAGTGGAGAAATTTAGTAAGGAAAATAGAGCAGTACGTAAACAGATGCTTAAATTGAAATCACAATATTTGAAAGAGGAACAAGGCAGGAGTAGTACTGCTGCGACTACTAGCAGTACTAGTGCCAGTAGTGTGGCTGGATTAATGAATGCCAATTTGAATGTGAGTAATATTTCCACTCAGAATCTTCATGAAGTATTCACAGAGATTACTATGCTTCGTTCTACACTTGCTAGTGTACGTGAAGAATTAGCATTAAGTCAGTCGAAACAAAATCTCTTTGAATTGACTCACTCTATATTACCACCATTACCTGATATTGAAGCACATCCGAGTGTGATTACCAAGGCTCACTCGCAAGCATTGGCTGCTCCTTCAGTTAATAAATTAACACCCTTACCATTACTCCCTTCCGTCTTCTCCAGTGCTGGTGTGAAAGTGAGTGCCTTTGAACAAGCGAAATTTAAAGGTATGGTTCAATATGCAGAGAACAAAAACACCAATAACTTACCCCCACCACCTTCCACGACAACTGCCAAACCTGCTTCTAGTTCTTCCACAACAACCTCTGGTGCTGCTGCTTCCACTCTTCCTATACCTCCTCTGCTGGATCCTGAATCTACCGTGGATGAAATTCGTTTATTACAAGGTGCTGTCAGTGCATTAGCACAGAATGTGAATAAGAAACGATTATTAGAAACGAAAATTATTAAATTGAATCTTATGAAAGATGAAGCAGAGAAGAGAGAGGATAACAAGGCAATTGCTTCATCTACTGCCACTGCTTCTTCTTCTTCTACTCATCCTCCTTCTGTCACTCCCTTTCATCAATATATTCAACAACGTGTCAGCGTTGTGCAATTACAACATTACTGCGACAAACTAAATCAACGAGTCAATCAAATCGCAGATCAACAAAATATCAGAACATGGATTGCAGTCTAATGCACAACAAACACAATTGTTTTTCTCTCCTTATTTGTGTCTTTTCAGCATACGTAATAAATTGATCTCTCGTATCCGTATTTATTTTAAAATGCATTCAAACAAAAGCCTTGTATGAGAAGTAAAATGAATAAAAACAACGGAACGGACCACGTTGAAAGTAAAGAAGACAAACAAAAACCGAGCAACAACATAACCAGGCTGAGTTGTTCACGAACAAAAAGGATGCAAAAGACAAGCCACGAGAATAATAGTATCAGGGAAAGTGGCGAGAAGAGAGAAAAAGAAGCAGAAAAACAGAGTTGGCGTCACAGAAACAGAGGCAAATATTCACGGAAGGATGATGAGGCTGAATTGATGTTCATGCGAGTTAAATTGAGTCAAATTCAACGACATTCATCTTGATGTGTGATTGATTTATTTAGTACGATAATTCTGAGAGGCTGGAGTATACGCAGCAGTCCCTAGTACATACATACATACATACACAGACCCACCCAATTCCATGCCAGCATCAGTCAATGCAACAAGAAAAGACAACAAGACCCTTTGTGTTCTTCATCCTATGATCATGATGGGAGGCATTTAAAGATTGACTGACCGCTGCTGGGATTGGCATAATAGGTGCTGCCATTAGTATTCTGATAATAATAGGAGCCATTGCTATTACTATAATGATAAGCACCGCCACTGGCAGTCGATTCACCACGAGTACAATAATGATTCCCGGAGGAATTGGTACCACAATTGCCCGTGGAGCTATTATAGCTGGGCGTCGAAGCATAGCTACTACTGTTGCTGGACTTGCTGCCGCCGGAGGACTTAGAAGAAGATGAACTGCCTTTAGAATTGCTCATGATGACGGATAACGGGGGATAGACGAGTATAAATGAGATCGAGTATCAATGATGACCAGTTGAATGACACTTGAGAGAAGAATGCGACAGCAGCGAGCAGCGAGCAGCGAGCAGCTACAAAGAATCATGAGTCAAGTCACTTGAAGTTGAAATGGGCGCCAACCTCACTTTTTCGCAACAACACTACGAGGCTACCATCGCCTACGATAGATCACATGTTATTATTTGGTGCCCTAGAATGTTGTTCTTGTTGTTAGTGGTCGAGAAAAACAGCACAGATTGCAGTTTTTGCGCAGCGTTCACAGTGGCAGACTGGGTGCACAATCACTAAGTCAGACTACAACCACAGATCAAGTCCAATAGCCGCCTTCCGTCCCTACTTCCTCCTTGCCTGGTGTTCTCTGCACTCGCATTCATCGCTTCCGCGCCAGTAAGAGTTGCGCCACCACTGTGAATCCATTCGCGAATTAAAGTTACAGTCAACCATTTTGCTGTGCTCATGCTACTATGAAAAGGATCAACATGAGCTCTATCCAAGCCAATGGAGTAGTGCACACTACTCCTACTCGGACTCAGCCAACTGCTGCAGTCGCGCGATTATTATTAACATCATTACTACTCCTCCTGTTATGTCCTTCTCAGGTACTCTCTCAGTCATGTACTGGCAGTCCACCTAGTTACTCACAAGGCATAGATCTATCCTTAGGATTATTTCCTTGCGGTAATCTGTATTATCCCGTGATGGTTGGTTCTAGTTGTTCTGCTGGTTGCTCAAGTTCGTTAGGATACACTGGTGCAACAGCGTATTTTATTTGCAGTAATGGACAATGGGGTGGCGGTCCATCATGTACGAAGAGTAGTGTCAGCAGTGGAAATGCCAAATGTGATGCCCCACCTACATCTCAAGTTGCCAATTTATTCTATGGTACTCGTCCATGTTATTATCAGAATTATCCAATGATTTCAGGAGATACATGTACAGCTTCATGTAGTTCAACTGGTTATTCGAATGCACCGACTGTGATTTACACGTGCGTCAATGGTAAGTAGACTTTTTACTTTGTTATTGGCGTAACATGCTGAGAAATATTTGATAAATTCATTTTGAAAATGTTCCTCTACTGACTGCTTTTGTGATTCATTTTGTGTTTTTTCTTTTTGTTTGCCCCACCCTGTTTCATCGTTAGGTGGATGGACTGGCGGTTGTGAAACCACGGCTCCTTCTAACTCTGCCATGTCAACCACTGAATTAATCATCGTTTTCTCGTGTCTTGGTGGATTACTATTACTTTCATTCGGTGTAGCTGGGTGTAGATCATGTAAGACTAAAAGCAGCAGTAGTCGTAGAAATAGGAATAGAACAAGAGATATTAATGCTCCTCGCACTGCTTCACATCATAATGATGTTGCATGGGCTATTCTTACTCGTGTTTACATGAGTAGTATCTTAAGTTTCTTAAGTGTCATTCTTGCTATTGCCGGTTTAGCAACTAAATGCTTGTCATTTAGTATGGATGCGAATGTAAATATGAACGTAGGCGGCTATGCGTACTCTTCCTCCATGTCTAGTATGACATTCTCTTTCACACCTCAAGAAGCTAGTCCGGCTGGTGGGTCGAGTGATTTAGCCATGGGTTCAGTTGCAATTATCTTAGGTTTTTTAAGTCTATTTAGTAATATATTTATCTATGGAATACAAACTAATGCATCATGGGCAACTTTATGCACTAGCTCAATTAAACTACAAAGTCGTACTCCGTTCCTTATCTCCTCTATTTGTAACTGCTTTGAATCAATCTTAATCGGTCTCGCTCCAGCTGTATTTATCATTCAATTTGAGAACGCCATGAAAGAAGGTTTCGGTCCTGCCTCGGCTTATTTATCTGGTGCTGGAGTTGAATTGAAAGGTAATACTACATTTTTAGCTGGAATTTATTTACAATGGACGGCAGCGTTTTTAGCATTATTAGCATCGTCGGTACATTGGCTGTGCTGTGAACCATGCGAGAAAACACGCGATGATGATGATGATGATGATCGTAATACTACTGAAACTACTGAGGAACGGTCTAATAGAAATCAATCTATCAATGTCGTACCTTCTGCACCAACAGCCACAACAAATAGACCACACGGTATCCCGCTTACAACTGCATTCGCTGTCAATGCTTTCAATCCTGATTTCTATGAGTCCGCTGAAACTTCTTCCGCTAGTCCTCAAATGCCGTCACGAACTAAAACATCTACTTCTAATATGTCACCGAATTCTGCACAATCAACTAAACATCTTCGTAATGCGACTTCTTCAAGTAATAGTAATGGTAATGGCAAGATCCACAAGTCCAAGTCCAACTCTCAGTCTGATACTGAAGAAGGTGATGCTGTCAATGTGATTACCAATAATAATACTAATCAAACCTTCTTCATTCCAGCATCCACATCAACCAACACCAAATTTTGCCAGAATTGCGGAACGGCAAATACACCGGGGTATAGATTTTGCTCATTGTGTGGTCTCAAACCTGGTGAGCTGCATCCTCCTAATGCATCACAACCAGCAGTGGCAGGAACAGCCATCGAGATGGAACCTGTTGCAACATCAAAGGAAGACACTGCAACAACAACAAAGCCTTCAAAGAAACTAAAAACCTCAAAAAAATCTTCGTCAACTGCTAAATCTAGTGCACCTCCTCCAACTCAATCATTTCATATCCCCTCATCCTCTTCTTCTGATTCCTCCTCCACTATTATTACAGTTAATCAAAATAATGACAATATAGTGGAATTGAATGAGAGTAATGAAACAGCAGAAGAAGATACGGATGAAGCCAATGTGACGAGAGAAGGAGATGAAGCCTAACATGTCTTTGACTCTTTGACTATCTATATTTGTTTGTTTGATCTATCAATACTGCCCTATTCTGTATTTTTGCACTTTGTATATTTTGTACTTCAACAAGTGGAATGTTTCGTTGGATTCTTTTCTAATTAATTCTCTTGCCGCATTGATGCCAATCGAATCGAATCGCTAATTGAAAACTGAACTGTAGTTGGACAATGATGGTGATTATCAGTAGTGTATTGAATGCAAACATGCCGCCCTTGGGTGAAGGGGGAGTTTTGAACAATGAACACAACAAAGAGAGTGTGTGATTGATTAAAAGAGGGGGGGAGAACGATAGGACAATGAGGAAGAAAACGACAGTGAGTGTGAGTGAATGGTTTTGTGATGAGAGAGTGAGGGGTGACTCATGCAACAATGGGAGATGCAGGGAATGAGTTAGTTTGAATGCAGGCACGATGTGAAATGCGGATAGTAATAATAGAAGCACACTTTCGGGATGGCTACTTCGTTCTTTTTATAGTTGTAATGTAATTTCATTGTTCTTCACTTTCTCTGCATACATCGCAAATATTTCATCTACTTTCTTAATTTTCTCACCATTTTTCAGTGTAGGATTCTGATGTAGTATGTCACGTACACTTTGTTGAACGACAGGTAATTGACTGAGTAAATAGAAGAAAGGAAAGGAAGAGGAAGGGATATAGTTGTTGAGATCAGTGAGATTCACATCGGCCTTACTAGCATTATTCTCTTCCTCTTCTCTACTATCATGTGATGCTGAATCAGAAGACTGATCATTCGTAGGTGTTGAATCAGGAGTATGAGAGGAGGAAGAGGCAGATGAGGAAGATGTAGAAATGATTGAAGTAGAAGGTGAAGACAATATAGTCGAAGATGAAACCGTGGTAGAAATCGGAGTATGAGCCATGCCGGAAGATTTGGGACCTAATCTCGGTGTTAACAGAGATGCAGCATAAGCGGATGACGATGATGCACCAGGCAGCGAAGATTTGGCAGAGGAGGAAGTAGTAGGAGTGGAATTCTCACCCATCATAGCTATCTGAGTTAGCGCAGCCAGACTAGCACTGTCATCTGTTGCTGCATTGATCGAAGAAGGAACGGAATCGTGAGTTGTCACGTTGACAGGAGAAGAGGAGATAGATCTATTCTTACCACTGCTGCTATTGCTGAGATGTTTAGGCGGATTATTAGGACTGAGTAGTAATTTCTTCATTCTTAGCTCATTATTGGGACTGGGAGCACTTGAACGAACAGGTGATGACTGAATATCCATGTAATGCTGCTGATATTGATCCATTAACACATTGCTATTGTGATGCTTACTAATGCCTTTAGCAGATGGAATATAAGGAGTACTAGTCGGATCATCTCTGGATTCACGACGACGACAACTAGCGCAACAGCATATCTTACGACAACTTGGACTAAAAACAAAAGACACAAGAAGAAGCAACAAGAAACAGAGAGGCAAATGAATATCAAGACAAAACAAGTATCTTGTTCAACTTGTTGTCCCATGCACATTGCATGAACATATATATCAACTAACCATGCCCACCCTCCACCATTATTCGGTCCTGCCTGTACATGTGGTTCTTCTCTATAGAATTTTGCTAAGCAATGTGAACAAAATTTCTTACGACAACTACTATTCTTATTCTTCTTGTGTAAACTACTGGAACAATAGGTCAGCTCAGAGTAACTACGACGAGATTTACATTGGTGACCTACATACAAGAAGAAAAAACATGCAAAAACAGATAAAAGTGAGAAGAGAGCTAGAGATAAGAGGTTCAAGTCGATAAGAATAGAATACTAACATGACGATCCACCTCCACTACTATTACCTTCCCCATTAGTATTGCCATTCTTTGCTCCTCCTAATTTCTTAAATCCTTGGGTGTTGTTAATCAACCCCTTCGAACGTTTCAATGAGATTGATTGTAACTGCAATCGATCACGATCAGACGAGGATGAGGACGATATAGATGAGGGATGATGACGAGGAGAACGATCAGTGGATGAGCCAGTGGAGCCAATACTCCTTCTTCTACCCGTGCCTGGTGGTGTGGCAATAGTTCTTTTCTTTCTATATAGTGCTGCCGCTGATGACACCTTGGATGAAGTCGCCGTGGTCGTAGTCGTTGTGAGTAATGCAAGGGAGGCCAGAGGTGAAGGTGGACAACTGTTATTATTGTGACCTTCAAGTTGAGTATCTTCTTCCTCTGCCTCTTCGTCGTCTTCTTCTTCTCCCTCTTGAATATCCATCTCATCTTGATCCTCTTGTTCTTCCTCTTCATCTTCCTCCATGTCCTCATCATGGTTCTCTTCTTCATTCACTTCATTTGAATTAGTAGTAGCAGCAGTACTGGCCGCTTGAGCTCGGTTTTGGGCCTCTAGTAGCATCTGCTGAGTACGAATCGACGGAATCGAAGCTGGGATATGCGGTGAATGCAAGGAACTGTGTAATAATCCAGTCGTTGAAAGCATCGTTGAAGAACGAGGTGAGATACCAGAAGCAGTAGCAGAGAGCAGAGGAATAGTGGGCGGTAACATAGAAGAATGGTGCACTGAAGGATGCGACATAGGTGATGCGAGTTGAAGTATTGACATTCCCTACGAATCGACATACACAATGACAGAACAACATCAATCCGATCCATGGTCAGCACGACTTGCGCAAGGGCTGGCACAACACACGGATTCAAGTTACCAGCCAGGTGCTAGCAGACTGACCGTGATTGGTTTAGAGTGTTGCGATAGTATAGAAGGCTGCAGTTGAATGGGTAGCATAGTTGATGTTGTCCCTGTGGTTGTTGAAGTGGTTGCGGAGTACAGTGCGAGTGCGGGTGCGGTGGTAGTAGTTGTGGCCGTGGTGGCAGCTGGGCGCATAGATGATGGTGTGGATGCCGCAGTCACCAGTGCGTGCAAACCTGGACTCACAGTCTGCAGTAGCATGATGGTATCTTAGTGATGGTATAATAATATTGTTGGTGCTGTGTTGATGTTGATGAGGACGATGCAGTGCGCGCACTTTTCTTCGGACTCTGCTCTGCTTACTGTCGACTACTAAGGGTGTACCTCCGTCGCTCAGCGCACTGGCTTCTCAGCAAGGTTCACAGGTAACACACAAGATGGTAGTAGCAGTGACAGGGAGAAGAGGAGTGGACTTTAAAGGCTGCACATCTTCGAAGGAATGACGAGGCGAGAGAGGACAATGCGCAGCGCATTTCGCGCATCTCGCAGTTCCATTTTCAAACCTCACAGAAAGAAAGTTCGTTGCTTCATCAGTGTGGTATGAATATTGTCATCGTATTCTGCATTTGTTATTAATTCATTTCTATCAATATGTCGCAAAAACGATGTACAAATTTGTAAAAAACAAAGTACAGTGAGAGGTTGAATTTGTGTACTGTATGACTGAACAGTGGGATGAGATTAATGCAACAGTTTGTGTGTTTCATATATTAATAATTAATATTTCAGCATGTGAAAGCAATAGCGGGAATGGATGCACTGAGGACGAATAGAATGAAGCGGAGGAACAAGAGATGACTTGTTTGAAAATGCTTTTTTTCCTAGTCATAGTAGTAGTAGTAGTAGTAGTCATAGTAGTAAGTATTTACGGTAGTAATTTTCTAATGTCTTCTTTTTCTTGATTCTTGCAACTCTTTGTTCTGTGGCAGTTGGTATTATATTCCCCATCGCTGTTCCTTCCATTCATACCACTGTGAACTTGGTGTCATTCATCAGGTGCACAAATCTGACTGCTCGGCCTGCTGCCCCCTGCCCTGCAACATGTCCGATCCCTCCTCTGGCTCCATCCCCTCTGCTACTGCCGCTGCCGCTCATGGCGAGCTGCGTCAGCGCAAAGTACTCTCGCAGTCATCGTCAAGCCATCCATCACAGAAACACAATCAGCATCATCCATCTCCCCAGCAGCAGCAGCAGCAGCCTCATTCAACGTCAACTACTCATACTAATGATCCTCACGTTAATGCTCACGCCGCTGCACCTTCGCTAGATGTCCCTCCAGCATCGCAGTCTCTTGATGCTACTCCGTCTACCACCACCGCTTCTACAGTTGCCCCCTCGTCAGCCGCACCCTCATCCTCATCATTAGAATCTTCCACTGCTGCTTCGGCTTCAGCTTCAGCTTCAGTTTCGCAACGTCCCATTCGTCGTGCGCCATTGCGTCCAGCGGATGAAGATAATGGTACGTTTGAATTCTTCATGTTCTTCTTGATGTTACTCCTCATCATCGGTAGTGTGTTCGTTTATTTATTCTCCGATCTGTTTCAAAGACATAGTAGAGGAGCGGGATTCGGGAATCAATTTCATTCATCGTCATCCATGCAAATGCAAAATACTGAATTTCGACTGATGGTCAATCTTGACAGTATTTATCTTGGTAGTACAGTGAGTAGTCCTTTCCCTTACGGTGGTAAACAAATACAGTGTAGTGCATGTGCAGGAACAGGTGGATTTGAAGGGAAACATGAACATGTACATACTTGTACTCGTTGTGGAGGCACTGGTGTACTTCAGACTAAAAGATCAGTGGGTCCTGGATTCTATCAAATGTTCACTGGGCCGTGTTCTGATTGTCAAGGCACTGGAATGGTCATCAAGAAGAAATGTAATCAATGTCATGGTAGTGGAATAATCCGAGATACGAGTGCAATATTATCCATACCCGTTCCTCCAGGATGTCCTGAAGGATTTAAAATCGTTCTTAAAGGTCAAGGTGATCAAGCATCCAAGAGAGAACAAGATAAAGGAGTGAGGAATGGCGATGTCATCATTCAAATCTTAAGTAAAACCCATGAACATTTCAGGAGAGAAGGAGAACATTTACATTATACTCATTATCTAACTCTGAAAGAAGCTTTATTAGGATTTTCGACTTCAATCACTTTACTTGATGGTTCTGTTCTTCCAATCAATCGACGGGATATATTAACATATCCAGATGAAATATTAAGAATTGAAGGAAGAGGTATGCCAGCATTTGATGCAGTCCAAGCACAATTAAATAACGAAGCTGAATTCAATTCGAATACAATAGTACAATGGGTAAGAGATCAATTTAATTCCTTCTCTCACTCTATCTATACATTGATCTATGAAGAACATGCACGTTTAGGTTCAATTAGTCGTGGCGATTTATGGATTCATTTTAAAATTTCATTCCCAAAACAACATAGATTTACGAGTCAAGAAAAAGAAGACATTAGAAAATTACTACCGTAAATACTTACTACTATGACTACTACTACTACTACTACTATGACTAGGAAAAAAAGCATTTTCAAAC